>ERZ795059.4447-NODE-4447-length-13139-cov-6.054953_pt1 | contig 13139 bp, 13 predicted proteins | sample MGYA00375143_ERZ795059 | MGnify/ENA primary metagenome ERZ795059 (study PRJEB30188, sample SAMN05720168) | activated sludge metagenome | isolation source: Anaerobic digester | place: USA | collected 2015-01-07 ... | reverse complement strand
GCAGAACTTGATGGAATCGGGGTTGTTGGGTATCTAAATGATGGAATTCCTTCATCAGATAATAATGTTACAAACAATACTTTGTTTAATTGTGGATCTGATTATGCTTCAGTCGATTTAAGTTATGCTCAGGGAACAATTGTAAGAGATAATAATATTTATGCAACAGGACAATATGATTCCAGTGGTATAATGATTAATGCAGTTTCTTCAAACAATATTGTTGAGAACAATTTAATTAATAATGGAGACTATGGTATTTGGATAACTACTGGTTCAAGCAATAATCTTATAAGAAATAATAAGGTAATGAATAGTCTTTACAATGGCTTATATCTTGATAGTGAAGTTTACAACAACATTGTAACTCACAACGATTTTATAAACAACGCAAGTCAAGCATATCAAGAAGCTGATCAAACAAATGTTTGGAGTCAAAATGGAGTTGGCAATTACTGGTCTAATCACAATTGTATAGATGAAAACGAACCGATTGGAATTTGTGACAACCCATTTTATCTTCCTGGCGGACAAGATAATTTTCCATTGGCAAGTCCAGTCTGGGATATAAGAAACATAACAAATATAAATGAATATAATAGAGAATTATCTAATTTAAAAACAAAAAAAGAAAATTATGATAATAAAAAGCAAATTAAAACTAAAAAAGATAATAGAAGAAGCAAGATCTAAAAATAAATCTGTATTAATCAAAAAAGGAGTTTTTGATATAATCCATCCGGGACATATTTTTGCAATTGATCAATTTAGTAAAAAAGCAGACATTGTAATAATATTAATACAATCAGACGAATTTACGAAAAAAAAGAAAGGAAAAGAAAGACCAATAAATCCGCAATTACAAAGAGCACAAGTAATTGATGGAATTAAAGGTGTTGATTATGTTTATTTGGATAAATCTAATTCTAGAGAAGAATATATTACATTTTTAAATTATTTAAAACCAACAATGCTTGCAATAACATCAACAGATAAAGAAAAATCAAATGCATATTTAAGTAAATATTGGACACTTAAACAATTTCCAGATAAAAAAGATTCAAGTTATTCAACAACAGCAATAATCAACAGAGTCCTTAAAAATTATAGAAGATAATTATATATCTTCCATCACTGGTTTTCCTGGAATGAATTCACAAGGTAATCCAAACTTTTTAAAGTATTCAACCATTGCAATACAAGCAAACTTTTCTGTGGAATAATGTGTTCCACCCAAGACATTTAATTTTCTTTTCTTTGAAAAATCATGTGCATTTTTTGAATAATCGTTTTTTGCTGTAATTCCAGTTATAAATAGATTACAATCTTTTGGTATTTTTTCTAGAATATCTAAATCGTTTCCACCACCAGCAACAACAGCAACTTTGTATTTATTTAGTTTATCTGTGCCGTACTTATAAAGCATAGACTTGTGTCCTAAGATTTTTTCAAATCTTTTCTTAATGTCAGAAATATTTTCTAAATCAATTGTTCCAATAACACCACATAATGCTCCAAAATAGGGAGCAAATTGTGTTTCTACTTTTATATTTAATTCTTTACAAAGTGTGTTTGTTGTTGAGTATTTACCAAAGTTATCTAAAGGAACATGTAGATTATATACCGAAATTCTTCTTTTTTTCATAATCTTCAAGTCTTTTTCAGATATTGAAGTAAATATTGATTTCTTTGTAATATCCCACACCATTGGATGATGAACAAATAATAATACATCTGTTTCTTTTTTAGAAAGTATTTTTTTTAATACTGCACTTTCTGGAAAAACAGCAGTATATACTTTTTTTATTTCGGTATTAAAATCATAAACAATACCCATTGATCTTTTCTTAAAATTAGGAGAAAGATATTTATCTGTCCCGATTTCTTTCCAATCATCGCTAAGACCTCGTCTTGCAATAAAATCAATTTCTAATTTATCATATAAATTTTGTGCAATCATAGTTAATAGTATAATGCTAATAATTTTAAATGCTTTGTAAATTAAATAAATTATGAAAAACAAAGAGTTTTATAATAAATATAAGAACTTCAAGATTGAAACAAAAAACTTAATTTTGAGACCATTAAAGAAAAGCGATGTTAAAGACATTTATGAGTCAATGCAAGACAAAGTTTTTTCAAGATATATTTGGGTAATTCCTTATCTTTACAAGATGAGCGACGCAGAAAAATTCATTAAAGATGCAAAGAAAAATTTAAAGAAATCAACACCAACTATAATTTTTGGATTATGGCATAAAAAAGATAAAAAACTAATCGGTGTAGAATCTCTAAACAATATACATTTTAGAAACAAAAACTGCGAAAGCGGAAGCTGGATTGATAGGAAATACTGGGGAACAGGACTAATGGCAGAAGCAAGGCTTGAAATATACAAGTTAGCATTTAATGAATTAAAATTACATAAAATTATTTCAATGATAGTTGTTGATAATATAAGAAGTCAAAAACACTTAGCAAAATTTGGATTTAAAAATCAAGGATTCTTTAGAGATGAAGTAATTATTTATGATAAATTTAGAAGTGCATATTATTATGAACTTTTAGATAAAGAATTTAATTATAATAAACTAAAAAGGAAATTGTTGAAATGATAAGATATGATGGTTATTTCTGAAATAAAAAATCAAAAATTAAAAAGTAAAATCACAAAAGAAATATTGACTGCTCTTCCAGAGTGGTTTTCTATAGAAAAGGCAATTAGTAGTTATTGCTATATGGTTAAAAGTCAATTGTTTTTTGTTGCTAAAGAAAAAACCATGATTGTTGGATTTATATCTATAAAAGAAAATAACAAATACACAGCAGAAATTGAAGTAATGGGTGTATTGAAAGAATATCAATCAAAAGGAATAGGTAGAAACCTTCTTGAAATTGCAGTTAAGCATCTTAAAAGAAGAAAAATAAAATATTTAATTGTAAAAACATTAGCGAAAAGTAAAAAAGACAAATTTTATGATAAAACAAGGCGTTTTTATATTAAGCAAGGATTTGATCCGATTATAGAAAGTGATAAAATTTGGAATAAAAATAATCCTTGTGTAATAATGATAAAGAGAATAGCATGAAAATAAAACTTAAAGATAAAATCTTTACTTGCCGTTTCGCAACAGAGAAGGATATTGATGCAATTAATAAATTTGATATCAACATTTATAGAAAAGTAAATCACGACTTTTATTTTAGACACACAAAAACAAAACTAAAGAATATGATGTCTAATGGAAGAAAAATATGGCTAGTATTTTACAAAGATAAACTAGTTGCTTGGGCAGGTATTGTTCTTAATATGGATGTCAATTGGGCAAGTGATTATAATCTTTCTGAAAAGCAAATGCTAGATGTTGGCGATATGGTGGCAACTGCGGTTTCTCAAAGATTTAGAGGATATGGTCTTCAAAGATTTTTAATAAAAGAAAGAGTAAAATATTTTAAAAAAATAAAAAAGAAATATGTAGTAACTGATGTTAATCCAAAAAACAAACCATCAGAGAATAATATTATTGCATGTGGGTTTAAATTTACTAAAAAAGCAAAGAGCAGAAGAAGAAAAAGTAAAGTGATGCTGAATCATTATATTTTAAAACTATAATTATTTAAAAACAAACAATTATAAATAGTTTAATTCATAAGTATTAAGCTATAATTAAAAAGGGGGTTTTAAAAATGGCATTATTAGGAACAATTTTAGGAATACTTGCACTTGTTGCAGCAATATGGGTAATATATGATGTATTCACAAACAACAAGAAATTAAAAACAGAAATGAAAATTTTATGGACAGTTCTTGCAATTGTTTTTAACATCATTACAGCAATTGTCTACTATTTCATGTACAAAAGAAAATAAGTTATAAATTGCCCAAACTATTGGGCATTTCTTTTTTATTTTAAAACCTTTTATAATGGTTTTGTCTCATAAATATATATTCTATTTTTAGAAAGGAGAGAATGATTTAATATGAGTGTTAAAGAAAATGATTGGATTTCTGTAGATTATGAAGGAACATTAAGTGATGGGCAATTATTTGACTCAAGTAAAGGTAGAGATCCTTTAAAGTTTAAAGTTGGAGCTGGGATGGTAATTCCTGGTTTTGATGACGGAGTTGTTGGAATGAATGTAGGAGAAGAAAAAACAATTGATATCTCTGCAGAATTAGCATACGGTCCAAAAAATAATGAAATTGCTAAACTTCCAAAAGAACTTTTAAATGGTATAAGTGACCTTCAAGAAGGAAAAGAAATAACTGTAATGTCTGGAGTTGGTCCATTATCAATATTTATCTCAAAGATTGAAGAAACAACAATTGATGCAATCTTGAATCATCCATTAGCTGGAAAAGATCTAAGATTTAAAGTAAAACTTTTAGAAATCTTATCTCCTGAAGAAGCAGCAAAGATGGAAGAAGAAATGCAAGCACATAGTTGTGGCGGTCATTGTTCAAGTTGTCATTCTGATTGTGGAGAAGAACACGATGATGAATGTGATTGTGAAGACGACGATTGCGATTGTGACGATTGCGAAGAAGAGGAAGAGTAATTCTTTCTTTTTTCCTATTTTTTTAAATAAATTTAAATATTCTTTGTTTAGTATATTTCTATTATGGCCACATTACGAAGAGCAACAAGATCTAAAAACACCTTGCCATTAGTTAGAAAAAAGCTAAAGGATTATGGAAGCCTAACAATTAGAGGGTCTAACGAACTTCATGAGATTAGTCAGAAACAATCGGACCACAGAGACGGGTCCTATAATCCCTTTCATAATTCCGTAGTTATTGATTCTAGTTTCTTAAATAAAGAATCAACTAGGCAATATATTTCAAGAATTGGTAATTCAGTAATAACTGCGCTTGGCTATGCATTTTCCTATAGTGGTTTTGAATATACTCTTGATAAAAATCATACTCCCAAAATTAAATATAATGAAAGAAATAAACCAATAATTGCAGTTTCTTTTAATTCTCAAATTAATCATAAGCAAGTAATTGTTATTGGAGATTTTTACAAATTGAAAAAAGCAGATAGAAAAGATTATTCTGGAGAAAAATCAACAGATGTTCGTGCAAAATCTAAAGACACATATTACATAACCATTGAAAAAGAAGATTTAGTTGATTTAACAAAAGCATGGAAATTAGAATTATCTAAACAAAAAGGAATAGTTCTTGGTTATAACATTATGTTTACTAATTTTTTAAATAATTTTTTGGCAAGAAGAATAATCTCTAAAGCCTTAAAAGCGCACAATAGTTCTAAAAAAAACTAAAATAAAGCTTTTTATATTCTTTTATTCTATAGTATATTAGTAATTAAATGTGATTAATCTATGTTAGAATTAAAATTTATAAGAGAAAACACAAAGAAAGTTAAAGAAAATATAAAAAAGAAAGGAAAAGATTTTCTTTTGCCCTTAGTTGATGAACTTATTTCTTTAGATGAAGAGTATAGAAAAGGAATCATTCTAGCTAATGATCTTAAACACCAAAGAAATTCAGTAACTGAAAACATTGCATTAAATAAGCAAAAAGGCCTTCCTGTTGATGATTTATTAGAAAAAGCAAGACAATTACCTGAGAAGATTAAAGTTGTAGACGAAAAACAAAAAGAACTTTATGAAAGAATAATTGATATTCAAAAAAAAATACCAAATATTATTTCTAAAAAAACACCAATAGGTAAAGACGATACTGAAAATAAAGAAATCAAAAGATTTGGAGAACCAGAAAAAAAAGATTTTCCAATAATTAACCATGGAGAAATTGCAGAAAAACTTAATGTTGCTGACTTTGAAGCAGCAAGAAATGTTTCAGGAAAAGGATTTTATTATCTTAAAGGAGATTTAGCATTACTTAATAGAGCACTAATCAACTATGCTCAAGACTTCTTAAACAAGAAAGGATATATTTATGTGCTTCCACCACAGATGATAAACAAAAGAGCTTGTGAGGGAAGTGTGGATTTTTCTTTTTTTAAGGATATGGCTTACAAGATTGAAGGCGAAGATCTTTATATGATTGCAACTTCTGAACATCCACTTATCTCTATGTTTATTGATAAAACAATTGATGAGGAAAAGCTACCAATCAAGATTTTTAGTTTCTCTTCTTGTTTTAGAAAAGAAATTGGTTCTCATGGTTTAGATGAAAGGGGATTATTTAGATTACATCAATTTGACAAAGTTGAGCAAATTATAATTTGTAAACCAGAAGAATCAGAGAAAGCATATGATGAACTTTTAAAAAATACAGTTAAACTTTTTACATCACTTGAATTACCTACAAGAACTTTAGAAATTTGTACAGGAGATTTAGGAGACTTAAAATACAGAAGTGCAGATGTCGAGGTGTGGTCACCAAGAAACAACAAATATATTGAAGTTGCTTCTTGTAGTAACTTAACAAGTGCACAAGCTGTTAGACTTAACATTAAAGCAAAGACAAAGCAAGGTGAGAAATATTATGTTCATACTCTTAATGACACAGCAGTTGCCACTTCTAGAGCACTTGTAGCAATACTAGAAAACCACCAAACAAAAGAAGGTATAATAAAGATACCAAAAGTCTTGCAGAAATACATGTACGGTAAAACAGAGATTAAAAGAAATGAAATATTTTGAATTTTATGAAATACAATAAACTTCAAGAAAAGTATTTTGAAGATGAGCGAGTTGTTAATTCTGGAATAATTATCTTCAATAAAGATAAGATTCTTCTGGTTGAAAGAAAAGACAAAAAACACTGGGAGCTTCCTGGTGGAAAAGTCAAACTAATTGATCAAGGCAAAACCAAAAAAGAAACTTTAAAGAAAGCAGCAATTAGAGAAGTATTTGAAGAAGTTAATCTTAAACCTAAAGTCCTTGACAACCATTCTGCATTCTATATTGATTTTGAAACTCCAGATAAGATAAAAAGAAGAAGCTATAATTTCCTAGCAAAGTCAAACAAAGAACCAAAGATAACAGAAAAACACATTTTTTCTAATGCAAAATATATTGCAGTTAAAGATTTAGAAAAATACAATCTTGCACCAAATGTAATCACCTTAAAAGAACTATTAAAAACCTGTCTTTTTAGATATAAGTTTTAACTTTAATCTTTAAAAAGATATCGCTATATAATATTTATAATTAACTCCCTGTTGTTGCGAGTCTTTTAGATTCGTGATGGCAGGATTTCTAATGTGGTTTAAATGTCTGATTCTTTAAAACGAGTGATGATATTTATTGATGGAAGTAACTTCTATTATGCATTAAAAAGATCTTTTTCTAAAACAAATATTGATTTTGAAAAGTTTTGTAATTTTCTCTGTTCTGGTGATGATTTAATAGAAATTAAATACTATAACTCTCCATTAAACATGGATGATGATAAAGAGGCATATAAAAGACAACAATTTTTTTTCGAATATTTAAATGAAGTGCCTTTAATTGATATATATTTTGGAAGATTAGAAAAAAGACCAGATGGAAAAAAAGCAGAAAAAGGAGTAGATGTTAAATTAGCAGTTGATTTAGTCGTTAATGCTTATAAAGACAGGTATGATATAGCAATATTAGTATCAAATGATGCAGATTTTATCCCTGCAATACAAGAAGCTTTAAATTTGAATAAAGAAATATATTATGTTGGATTTCCTAAGATGAAATCATATCATTTAAATAAAGTTTGTTCTAAAACTATTAAGGTTAATGATATTTCAGAATACCTAAGAGAATAATGTGAGACAAAAATGCAAGTAAAAGAATTAGTGCTTAAAAATTTTAAATCCTTTGATTATGCAAGTATTCCGTTTAAACCAGGATTTCAAGTTATTGTTGGCCCAAATGGTTCTGGAAAAAGTAACATAATCGATGCTTTGTTGTTCGGTTTTGGTTCAACTTCGCTTAAAAGACTTAGAGTAGATAAAACTGCTAATCTTGTTAATCAATCAGCAAAAGAAAGAACTGCAAGAGTAAGGGTTGTATTTAATCACGAAGGCAAAGATCTAGATATTATTAGAGAAATTGATGAAACAGGAAAATCTGCTTGCTCTCTAGATGGTAAAAGAAAAGCACTAAATGAAATTACTTCTTTCTTGGCAGAAGTTGGAATAACTGCAGATGGATATTATACAGTTCAACAGGGAGATGTTACAAGAATTATTAACATGAACCCAGAAGAAAGAAGAAAAATAATAGAAGATATCTCTGGTATTTCTCTCTTTGATGAAAGAAAAAAAGAAGCACAGGATAATCTTGATAAAGTAAATAAAAGATTAGATAAAGTATCAATTGCATTAAATGAAAGAAAACCATATGTTGAACAATTATCTGCTGAAAGAGAAAATGCATTAAAGTTTAAAGAATTGGATAGTTTAGAACAACTATATAATTATAATCTTTATAATCAACAAATAACTGAATTTAATAATGAATTAATATTAGAAGATGGAAAGATAAATAAACTATTATCCGAGATTGAAGACAATAACAAAGAAAAGAAAAATATACTTATTGAAATTTCAGATTTAGAAAATAAACTTGAAACAATAAATAATGATTTAATATCTCATTCAGAAAAAGTACAATCCACTTTTGGTAAAGAACTTTCTGAGAAGAAAGCAAATAAAGAAATAATTCTTAATAATTTAAATTTAAGACAAGAAAATATTGATTATTTAACTAAAGAAAACAATAGATTAGCTTTAGAAATAACAGAACTAATAAAAGAAGAAAACACTCTTTCTATTATAATTAAAGAACAAGAAGAAAAATTAAGAAACAAAAACAAAATTAAATCAGAACTTAAAGAAAAAATACAAAAAAGTTCAAAAGAGTTTGAAGAGATTAGAACTGTTCAAGAGGAATTGTATTCTCGATTATCTGCAATAAATAAAGAAATTACAAAACAACAAGACGAATATTTTTCAAATAAGAATAAAATTTCTGCTTATGAATTCCAAAAAGAAAGTTTAGAAAAACAAACAAAAGAAAGAGATGAAAATCAAAAGCAATTATCAATTAGAAAGAAAGAATTGGAAAATAGTATCTCAACTTTAAGAAAAGAATTATCTGACATTGAAAAAGAAATACAAAATAGCAATAAACTACTAGAAACAAAAACAAAAGAAAAAGAAGAATTACAATTACAATTTAATCAAAAAACAATAGAAGTTTCTGGATTAAGAAAAGACCTTTCTTTTAGCTCTAGTGCTCTAGAAAAAAGAGACAAACTTAAAGAGAAATTAAAAGCACATAAAACATTTTTAGGATTTTTAGATGATTTTGTTTCTTTAAACAAACATCAAAAATCAGTTTATTCTAATTATATAATATTAAAAGAAAAATCAGAAATATCTAAAATAATAAAAGAATTTGAAAATATAAATTTTAATTTTGTGGTTTTATCTTCAATTGGAGTGTCTGAAAAAGAACTATCCAATCATTTCCAAGAACATTTTAATACTAAACACAAAGTAGAAGAAATAGACGGCTTTTATTTTGATGGTTTCTGTTATAAAAGAATACTTGTAAAAGACACAAAAGAACTTGAAGAAAAGATAAATCATATAGACAAAGAACTTGAAAAGATTAAAGCCCACTTACAAGAGGCTACAACAAAAATATCTTCAACAACACAAGAGTTATCTCAAAAAACAAAAGAGCAAACACAATTACAGGTTAGATTAAACACATCAATACAGACACTTGATGATATTATTGAAAATCTTGAAGGGATTACAAATAAATCATCAGGAGAAAGTGGCGCAACAATTAAAACAATCACACAAAATCTTGGACAACTCTCCAATCAAATTTCTGACCTTGATACTAACCTTACAAATTTACGTAAAGAAAAGCAAGAAATTGAAGACAAATTAAAGTCCTTAAACATTGGTGTTCAAAACACCTTAAGAGACGATTATGATTCTTTGGTAACTGAAACAAATACCTTAGAACAAAGCTTAATTTCTAAAAATTCAGAAATTAAATCTATAAAAGAAAAACTAGAAAATAAGAAAAATCTTGTAGAACTAAACAATCAAAAGATTTCTGATATTACAAAGCAATTAAATGATTTTAAAGACCAGATAACAAAGATTGATAACAAGATTTCAGAAATTAATAAACAGTTAGATTTTGAAAACAGTAAGAAAGAAGGCCAATTCCAATATAAGTCAAAGATTAATCAAGAGATTGCTATACTCAATCAAAAAAGTCACGAAATAGATTCTTTAATTTCAGATATTAATTCTGAGATAAATGATTCTCGTCTAAATATAAATACCCTCAAAAGCAAGATTATTCAAGCAGAGCAAAGTCTAAAACTTCTAGATATAAAAACAGATTTAGAAAAGATTAATCTTCCAATTGAACAAATCTTTTCAAAATTAAGAAGTATAAAAAGAGACAAGAATGCTTTAGGTAACATAAACTTTAATGCAATAGATTCTTATGAAAAACTTGCAAAAGAATACGAAGAGATTATTCAGAAGTATGACATAATTGTGGCTGAAAAAGCACAAGTTGAAGCAATGCTAAATGAAATAAATATGAAAAAGTCTGCAATATTTATGGATTGCTTTGATAAAGTAAACAAAGAATTTAAAGACATAATTTCAAAAATGTCTAAGTCCTTGAAAGGTTCTTTGGAATTGTCTGGACAAGATCCATTAACTTCTAATCTAATAATAAATATAACAAAAAACGGGCAAACAAAAAACATAGATATAATATCTGGTGGAGAAAAAACAATTACTGCTCTTGCGGTTATCTTTGCAGTGCATGCTTATAAGAAATCTCCATTCTATATCCTTGATGAAGTTGATGCTGCTTTAGATGATCAAAATTCAGAAAGTCTTCTAAATTACATAAAGGAATTATCTAAATCTGTTGCAGTAATCTGTATAACTCACAACAGCACCATAGTTTCAGGAGCAAACCAAGTAATTGGTGTAACTCTTAAAGGAAATTCCTCAGTTATTGGCCTTGATATGGCCATATAGCTGGATATATACCAAAAAGTAACTAATTCTGGTAAATAACTATGTTTATAAACCTTTTTAGTCATAAATTATTTATAACTCTAAAAAGTTAAGAAGTAAAATGAGCTTATTTATGAATAAAAATATTTTAGTCTTAATCTCGGTATTATTAATGTCTAGTTATATTTATGCATCAAATATTACAGTTTCTTTTCCAGAAAATATAACTTTAGTAAATAATCCTGTTTCTGTAGAACTTTATGTTTACAATGGTTCTAATTCTTCAGAATTAATAACTTTAACCTCTTATATTTCTCCTTTTCCAAGCTCTTTTTCAGAAAATCAATTTAGACTATCACCAAATGAATCCAAAAGAGTAACAGTTACAATTTCTCCATTAAATGATTATTTAGAGTCAGTATATAGTTCAAGTATAGAAATAAAATCCGCAAATTATTATAATAAACAAACATTTAATATTATTCAAAAAACCAATAGAATATGTTCTATTGATTTACAGTATTTTGTAATGTATGTTCCTTCTTCTGAGGAGTATAAATTAGAATTAATACTAAAGAATAATTCTATAGTAAATAAAGATATAGAAATTATTGGTTTAAAAGACATTAATCTTTCAGATGAGATAGGAATTGTTGAAATATCAGGTAAAACAGAGGTTTCTACAGTAAGATTGTTTAAAACAGAAGAAAGAAATGTAATTTTAGAATATAGATGTAATGGCTTATTTGGCAAAAAAGAAATAGAATTACCTGATAAAAAGACCCCAATAGATATTAAAACAGGATTTACTGGTTTATTTTCATTCATTGGTTCTGTAAATATAGGGAATTTCTGGGATTCTTTATTATTTCAAATAATTTTAATAATTATTTTAATTATTCTAGTCTTGTCTTTTTCAACAAGATACATAAAATATATTTATAAGAGATGATTTATATGCAAAAAAAAATAATTGATTATCAAGATAAAAATAAAAAGCAAGCTAATAACAAATTAAGATATTTATTAGTGGTTTTTTTCATTTTATTGGTTTCCGTATTTAGTGCAAGATATATTTTTGCTTTAGATATAGAATTAGAATTTGATAAGCAAACATATTCTGTAATGGAAGGATCAAGCACAAAAATTGGGTTTACAATCTACAATAATTCTGCATCAAAATTAAATCTTTTATTGTGGGCAGATTGTGATGATGAGGATGAAGAATTAAGTTGTGATTATTCTCAAAGAATAACAATGCATGGAAACTCAACTCAAACAAGTTCTTTTTATGTTACAGGAAGAGAAGATTCATCAACAGATCTTACAATTTATGTAAATGAGTTAGATTCAGATAAAATAAATGAATATTCAGTAGATATAGATGTTATTGATGATGAAGAAGACGGAGAATTTGAAATAGAAGTATATAATTCAAGTATTTGTATTGGAAAAACAAATAAAATGACATTTGAAATAAACAATAATGCAAGTGATGGATTATATAATTTATTTTTAACAAGTGATAGATTAGAAATAAATTCAGAATATTCTAATCCTGTTTATTTAAGAAATGAAAAAGAAATAGATTATTATGTTTTTGTTCCAGAAAACACAGAAGAAGGACAAGTTTTTAATTTAAGATATACTATAGAAGATAATGAGATTTTAGAAACAAAATCAATATCAGTATATGCTAGAAATTGTCCAGATACTTTTGTTGATTTTAGTGTAACTGGTCCAACAACTATCTCTTATAATATAAATAAAAATGAAGAAAAGGTTGTAAACTATACAATAAAAAACAATTCAAATAGCAATAAAACAATATATATTTCAGAAGAACATACAGAAGATAAAATAGAAGTAAATATTTCTCAAAGAACAATTGTTTTATCCCCAAATGCTTCAAAGACAATAGATGTAAAGATTAAAACAACAGAAGACATTAAATCTGGAAATTATGATTTAAGTTTAAATTTCTTTGATGGGATAAACAATATTAATAAAAAAATAAAATTACTTGTTAACCCTAAACATAGTATTGAAGTAGAAACATTAAATGGTACAAGTCAGACATTAATAATTGGTCAAAATTTAGAGTTACTTTTAATTATAAAAAACAAAGGAGATATAAGAGATGAGTTTACAGTA
>ERZ795059.4445-NODE-4445-length-13141-cov-6.783203_pt1 | contig 13141 bp, 9 predicted proteins | sample MGYA00375143_ERZ795059 | MGnify/ENA primary metagenome ERZ795059 (study PRJEB30188, sample SAMN05720168) | activated sludge metagenome | isolation source: Anaerobic digester | place: USA | collected 2015-01-07 ... | reverse complement strand
ATCGGCAATTAATTCCGGAGGTGTCGCTTCCAAAGTATTTTTAATTTCGGCAATGATTTTTTTCAAAGAAACCGCCAAGGCTTCTTTCATGTTTTGACTGGTCAAATGAATTTGTTTCGGTAAGCCGGTCATCAAATCACGTCCCTGCACATCCATTGATAAAATCTCATTATTATCAAACAAATTGGTGATTTTTTGCTTGGCGCTTTCCGCCATTTTGTCACCAATCAACAAAGAATATTTCTCTCTGACATATTGAACAATATCGGTGTTCAGCATATCACCGGCAATCGGGATGGTTTTGTAGGTTACCACACCGCTCAACGAAAGCACGGCGATTTCCGTCAAACCGCTACCCAAGCTAATCAATAAATTACCGGCCGGATCCTGAATATTCAAACCGGCACCAACCGCCGCCGCCACCACGTTCTGCACCAACAAAACGTTCTTCGCTCCGGCCGACAAAACGGCGTCTTCCACCGCCTTCTTCTCCACCGGTGTAATATCCAAAGGAACACCGACCACCACGCGCGGACGAGGAAACACGGAAAACGATTCCTGATATATTTTATCCAAAAAATACTTCAACATTTTCTCGGTAATCTCAAAGTCGGAAATCACGCCATGCGCCAACGGACGAACGGCATTGATATAGGGCGGAGTTTTGCCCAACATCTTGCTGGCCTCGCGCCCGATGGACACGATTTGCTCGGTGCGACTGTTCACCGCCACCACGGACGGCTCATTAATAACAATGCCTTTATTTTTTAAAGACATCAAAGTGGAGCCGGTTCCCAAATCCAGGCCAATATCCGTGGAAAAACGATTAAGCAAGCGATCAAACAGCATAATTATTGTAAATTTCTTTTAATTTTTTCTCCAAATCTTCCGAAATCGGCAATGATTCGCCGTTTTCTTGATTTCTCAATTTTACTTCAACCGATTGCGCTTGTAAAGACTGCTTACCAAGCACCAAACGGAGCGGAATCCCAAATAAATCGCTATCTTTAAATTTCTCACCATTACTGGCTTGCAAACGATCATCCCACAACACTTCCCAACCGGCAGCCGTCAATTGCTCATACAATTTTTGCGCCGCGCTCATAATCTCGTTTTGGACACTTTCATCACGATCCCCCAAGGACAACAAGTGAATCTGGAAAGGAGCGACCGCTTTGGGCCAAATCAAGCCATTGGCATCATTATAAATTTCCGCCAAAGTCCCCATCAAACGGCTCGGCCCGATACCGTAGCAACCCATAATCACCGGTTTAACGCTGCCATCGGCGGCGGTATAATTAAAATTACAAGCCCCGCTGAATTTAGTCATCAATTTAAAAATATTCCCGACTTCAATGGAAGTTCGTTCTTCCAAATCCTTACTATGACATTCCGGACAAGCATGCCCCAAATCCTCAATGATTTCTTTATTGATGGCAACATTACATTTCGAACAATAATAAACCAAATCCTCACCGACCGGCGCAAAAGTCTGATATTCGTGCGAATATTTGGAAAAAGCCCCGCCGGCAGCATAGGTTTTCACGGTAATATGCCCGATTCCCAATCTTTCCCAAACCTTTTCATAAACTTTTTCCATTTCCGCATAATAACGATTTAAATCTTCCTCATCAGTATGGAAAGAGTACATATCCTTCATAGAAAACTCGCGGCCACGCAACAAACCGGATTTGGAGCGCGCTTCATTTCTGAATTTGGTTTGAATTTGATAAACCGCTTGCGGCAAATCTTTATAGGAAAAAGTAAATTTCTGCAATAACGGCGTTACCACTTCCTCATGGGTCGCGCCCAAAGCATATTCATGATTATTACTTTCCAACTTGAACAAAGCGTCAAAATTTTCCCAACGATTGGTTTGCACCCAAATTTCCTTGGGAGTCAAAGCCGGCATCAAAATTTCTTGACCGCCCGCCTTATTCATTTCCTCGCGCACAATGTTTTTGATTTTATCCAAAACGCGCAAACCTAAAGGCAAATAGGTATAAACACCGGCCATCAGTTTATCCACGAAACCGGCTTTTAATAATAATTGAGCGTTAATGCTGGTTTCCTCACTCTGCACTTCTTTTCTGCTTTTTACGAATAAATTGCTTTGTTTCATAGTATTTGAAAATTAATTAAAATTTCGGCTGAATCGCAATAAAAATTGCCAGATAATCACCGCCGCCAGCAATAACAAGGTATTCCACCAAGTTAGCACCCGCCAGCTCTGTAAAATCAAGATTACCAGCAATAACAAAGAAAAGGCCAAACTCTGCTGAAAGCTCAAATTAAGCTCTTTCCCTAAAATCTTATTTTTTTTATAGAAATTAATCAAGCGCAAGGCGAAATTCACCAAAAATGCCGTTAAAAACACGGAAAAGAACAAGGTCACGAAAAACAGGGCGCGGTGCAGGAAACCGCCTTCCGGCTGGAAATAATAAAAAACCCAAAACCACATCGCCCAGCTGAAAGCGGCGCTTAAAATCAAGAGCGCCAAATATTGTCGTAATGGCATAGTATGAAATTTTAAAATCTAAACTTCCTACCATCATAGCACAAAATCGCCGTTATTCCCAACTAACAATGATTTAAACATCTTCATCTTCATCTTCATCTTCATCTTCATCTTCATCTTCGTCTTCATACTCATTCGTATCCTCATATTCATCATCATCATATTCATCACCATCATTATACTCATCATCGTTTTCCTCCTCCTCATTGTTTTCATTGTTATTTTCCAACATTATTATATCATCATCAATTTTTAACAATAAATTCAATCCCTTAACCTCATCATTTTCTAAAAATTTCAACAACCACGGATTATCTACTAAGACTGATTTTTCAAAAATAATATCACAAGCACTTAAACTAACTAATTTTAACCATTCCAATAAATGACGAGCTTGTTCTTCCTCTGCTAAATCCTTCTCAAACCAAATTTCTTTTGCCTTAATTTCATCACTTAAATTTTGTTCTTCATCAAAAAATTCTCCGGATATAATATACCCGTGATGTTTACCATTTTTACTAAAAACCACGCTATAATTAACTTGAAAAGTCATTCCCCCGTCATCGTCATTATCTTCAATTCCTCGATTAAAAACTTGTAAATCTTCCAAAATTTTATCCAAATGATCTTTTCCCAACAAATCCAACAATTCCTTTTTAAAAGGCGTATCATCCAACAACATATATGAGGTTAAACCCAAAGGTTGGTACTCCATTAAAGATTCTTTTCCCTTGGATCTTCTTAACAAATAACAAACATCATTATCAAAACAATCGCTGTATTCCATTTCTTCAGGATGATTATATACCATCGGGACAAGTGGTCTCCCGCCACTAACTGCCCCTCCATCATCATTATACGACGTACCAAGAATAATTTCTTTATCTGTAAAATAATTATTAAAAAAGTCTAAATAAGCCCTTCCGATATCCGCGCGATATTTCAAACCACGATTGGCAATTTCGATGTTATCCAAGGCCAAAACCGTAAAATCTTTTTCTTTTGACAGCAATTCGTCATCACTAATTTGATCATTGGTTTTGGTTCCGGCAACTAAAACCGATTGAGCAACAATGTCTCGGTTTCCATAGTCATCAACTATACTAATTGTAAAATAAGCAGTATCCCGATTATTCATATAATCATAATTTTTTTCAGTACCATAACGCATACAACAATCAGTATAATCTCCACTGGTCCACCCACGTGCATCAGTTTTTTGATGTATCTCCGCTAATAATTTCTTTCCAACAATTTTCACTCCGTATTTTTTAAGTAAATCTTTGATATAATAAAGATCTTGTTCCGGCACATTTGTTTTTAGATATTCTTGAATATTAATACCACGATGCCTTAAATGTTGCTTTAATTCATGATAAATTAGTTTAGCTTGATTAGCTGACTGCTGTCCGGCAACGCCGGTAAACAAAAGTTCACCTACTTTTTCCACTACCGATAAATCTTTAATCTTTTCTAAAAATTCAAAGGCATTACCATAATTTTTTACATTTACTCGATCCGTATCTGAATATTTTTCTTCTTGTGATAAATCTTCTAATGCTTTTAAAATTTTGGTAAAATAATTAATATCCCAGTCCTGTTGATAAAAATTCTCCAAATTAACATTGTTCCCTTTTAAAATTTTGGATTTTTCTTGTTCTTTTTTCTCCGCTTCACGCAAAGTAATTATTTCTTTTTCCTGTTCCTCTTTAGTTAGTTTAGAATTTTCTTGTGTTTTCTTAATTTTTAAGGCATAAACATGGGTAATCTGTTGTTTTATTTCTTTATCTTTTGCCAAAATCAACTCAAGTAAAGAAATATTCTCCGGACCTATCTTTACATTCAACAATTTTCCAATGTTTGATGCATACTTGCCCAACTCTTGATTTCCCAAAACCGAAGACAAAATCTCATTATATTGTGTAAACGGATACTCAATTTGTATGGGTTGTATTAATGCTTCTTCATTTAATTGGTCATTTTCCAACATTCTTTGAATATATCCGCTTTCTAAATCATTTTTAATTTTATCAAAACTGATCCCCGGAGCTTCCACCATTACCATAATTGCTTCAATTTGTTGGTCGCTTAATCCTTCGGGTATAATCCCAATAACACCAATCATTTTCCAATATTTTTCCAATTCTTTGTAATTTTTAAAAGCAAAATTTTTAATGTGCTCAGGAATTACCAACCCCTTTCCGGATACCTCTTGCATTCCTTCTTCCCAAACCGAAAAAGAAAACTGATTTAATATATTAATTAGTTCTTCTAAGTTTGGCGCACTTAAGATAATTTGCCACAATACACCACTATCCCATTTTTCCAAAATTCCATTTTCTTTCAGAGCCGGCACTACCAATAACAAATCATGAAAATCTTTTTGATATAAACTTTTAAGTTTCCATAACTGATCAATTGAAAATTTTGATAAAAACAAATTGGCATTACTTAAAACCTCCTCATCCAAAGTTGGTTTTATTTTCTCCCACAAAAATTGATTTTGTTCACCAACACTTTTATCTTTAGTTTCATTATAAAAACCAACTAAAACCGATTCTTCTTTACCTATTCCAATGCCTCGGGATAAATAAAAATTTACTTCATCATCCAAACCACTAAACTTTCCTGAATTTTCAGCCACATACCTACCTTGCCCCACCTCAATAAACTTCATCGCCACTTCTTTATCCAAACCACTAAAATAATTTAAATTTTCAGCCACAGACCAACCTTTCCCCGCCTCAATCAATTTCAACGCCACTTCTTTATCCAAACCACTGAAATGTCCAAAATTCTCAACTACAACGTCACCTCGCCCTGCCTCAATCAATTTCAACGCCACTTCTTTATCCAAACCACTGAACATTTCCAAATATCTAACCACAAGGTAACCTTGCCTTGCCTCAATAAATTTCAACGCTACTTCTTTATCCAAACCACTGAAATGTCCAAAATTCTCAACTACAAAGTCACCTTGCCCTGCCTCAATAAATTTCAACGCTACTTCTTTATCCAAACCACTAAACTTTTTCGGATTCATAGCCACAAAGTAACCTTTCCCTGCCTCAATCAATTTCAACGCCACTTCTTTATCCAAACCACTGAACATTCCCGAATGAACAGCCACAAATTCAGCTTGCCCTGACTCAATAAAAGTCATCGCTCCTTCTTTATCAAAACCACTGAACTTTTTCGGACTCATAGCCACAAAGCCACCTTGCCCTGCCTCAATCAATTTCAACGCTACTTCTTTATCCAAACCACTAAACTTTTCCAAATACATAGCCACCGCCTGCCCCTGCCCTGCCTCAATTGATTTCATCGCTATTTCCTTATGCGAAAATTCCGGCAATTCATCCAAATGCCGGCAAATATAATCAGCCCCTTTTTCTTTAAGAACCTTTGATATTCTTTCTTCCAAAGATAATTCTTTTGAAATTTCTTGTTCTTGTTTTGATGGCACTAATTGTTCCGGACACATAATAATATATTTATTATTTTTATTTTATTGTTTCACCTACCATCATAGCACAAAATCGCCGTTATTCCCAACGCTCCTCATTACTGCGAATTTGCCCGCGCAACGCGGTTACCGGAAATTGTGGCATTTTCTCGGCCAAGGCTTTTAAAATCATTTTTTCTTTGGCACGCAATTCCTGAATCAAGACGGCGTGACGGCAAGAAATCATCAAGCTTTTACCGCGCACCGAAACTGCTCGCAAATCATTTTGACTGATTTTAGGAAAATATTTTTTCAATTCTTCATTGGCATAATATAAAAACTGCGCCAGCAACAACTGCTCCATTTTGGCCGCGCCCCCGCCGGCGCCGCGCCGCATCAAATTCCCAATGGATTGATCAATCAATTTTCTGGCCATAATTAAGTGTCTTTTTTATATTCGCAAATATCGCGATAAGGACAATACTGGCAATTAAACTCACTGGGATTGGGTGAATAATCCATCTCGGCGATTCCATCCAAAATTTCCTGCACCCATTTATCCAAAGACGCAATTTCCTTTTCCGTCACTTTGACATTGTGCACCAACCAATCTTCCACGTAAATCAATTTGATTTCCGCCGGCAAAACACCATATTGCGCTTGCATCGCTTTAGCGTATAAAACCAACTGTTTCTTATAATTATCATCGATTTTCTGTTTGCCTCGTCCGGTTTTGTAATCCACCACGCGCCACGCTCCATCCGGCAAAACGTCCAAACGGTCCAGCCGCGCTTCCAAAGCGACTTTTTCCGACCATTTCCAATTGATTTGCTTTTCCACTTCTTTAACGTTCGGATGATTACTCTCATAATCATTCCAAAACATTTCCATAATTTGCAAACCTTTTTCATGATATTCCTCTTTTTGTTGCGGAGATTCATAACCGGTGCCATTGGCCGCCCAGGATTTATCAAACAAAGACAATAAAAATTTTTTACTGACTTGGCTGCTCGGCTCGTTAGCGGCAAACAAATCCGCTTGTTGTCCGCCGGCGATTAAAGTTTTGCAAAAAGCTTCAAAAGTTTGATGAATCGCTTGTCCAAAACTCAAGGAAGCGGCCGGTTTGGTGGGCACGCGTAAAATATGTTGCAATTTATATTTATAAGGACACTCATCATAAGTTTTCAATTTACTGAAAGAATAACGCGTCGGTAAAGCCGAAACCGTTTCCGTGCCGGGCTTGATTTCCGCCAACCAACAATCGGCGGCGCCATAAGTTTTCCAAAAGCTCAAAGAATCTTTACCAAAATCTTGCAAATCACCCTTATCCAATTCCAATTCGCTCAAAAACGCCGACGGTTTTTTATCTCTTTTTAAATTTCTTTGCTTAATGGAATAAGTCAAAAATAATGATTCCTTGGCGCGCGTGCAAGCCACGTAAAACAAACGACGCTCCTCCATCAAATGCAGTTCCTTTTCGGTATAATGGCTTTCGTCTTTACTTTTTTCCTTAACCAAACTGTCAGGCAAATCCAAACCGCCACGATCGCGATTGGATCCGGGAAAACTGTCATTGACCAAATTAATCACAAAAACATGTTTAAATTCCAAACCTTTGGAACCATGAGCCGTCAACAAAGAGACCACGTCCGGTCCCAAATCAAAATCAATGCCCAAATCGCCGCTCTCGCCCAAATCCAATTCCAACTGTAAATTGGCGATAAAAACCGGCAAACTGGCATCCAAAGTACTGCTCTCAAACTTTTTGATTTTCTCAAACAAGGTTTGCAAATGTTTTAAACTTTCTTTGGATTGCTCATTTTCCTCACGCAACAAATCTTTCAAGTAATCGCTATCGGTTAAAAAATTCAAAATAATTTGCCCGACGCTCTTATCTTTCACTTGAGCGCTGTGTTTTTCAATCAAATGTAAAATCTTACTGATTTTTTCCAAACTACCGTCATTTAAAGGTAAAATCGCCGCTTGCTTGCAAGTTTCCCACAAAGAAATCTGATTTTGTTTGGCATAATGATTCAATTTGATGATGTCCTCGCGCGGCAAATCAAAAATACTCAATGATAAAACACGGAACATCGCCGTGCTTTCATGATAATCATCCAATAATTTCAAATAATTCAAAACATCCAGGACCGCGTTTTTATTATACAAACCTTTGGCCGAATACAAACAATATGGCACGCCCGCTTCTTCCAAGGCTTTGGCGGCCGTATCCAGGGCAGCGTGGGTGCGGGCGAGCACCGCCACGTCCTTCCATTGAAAATCTTCTTTCTCTTTTGACAGCTGAACAATTTGTTTGATCAAAAATTCCATTTCATCGGCATCAGTGTTAAAGCCAAGCACCTCAACATTAGAATGCTTATTTTCTTTGGAAAGCAAACGCTTGCTGTTATTCAACTTCACTTCCAAACGCTCGGGATTGTTATGTTGAATGGATTTATAAGACAAATCCAAAACTTCTTGTCCGCTACGATAATTGGTGGTCAAAAACACTTCTTCCGCTTCCGGAAAATCTTCCTTAAATTGCAAAATATTATAAATGGACGCCCCTCGGAAACGATAGATGGACTGGTCGTCGTCCCCCACCACGGTCAAATGATTTTTTCCGGACAACAACATTTTTACTAACTCATATTGAAGATAATCTGTGTCCTGAAACTCATCCACGATAATATATTTAAACTGCTCCTGGTATTTGCGGCGAATCAACGGTTTTGTTTTTAACAAAAAATAAGCATGAAACAACATGTCACTGAAATCAATGGCATTATTTTCCAAAAGAATTTTTTGATACAAAGCGTAGGCTTCGGCGCGTTCGCGGTGGTCCTCATACGTTTCCTTAATCTCGGACATGGTGGGCGCCTCATCCGCATCATAATTTAAATTAAAGTTTTGTTTATAGAACTTGGCCAAATCTTTATTCAAACGCCAATCTTCGGTCCACTGCCAATAATCTTCCGGAGTAATCAATTCCCGTTTGCAGTCCTGAAAGAAATCCACCAAGGCTTTAACCAAAGTGATGGTACTGCCTTTTTTCTCAATGTGACGGACTTTAAAACGTGACCAATTACGATAAACCAATAAATATTGCTCGGTTTTATTTAAAACTTTAAAATCATTTCCCAAACCAACCTCAAAAGCGTTTTCCCGCAAAATCCGTTCTCCAAAAGCGTGAAAAGTTTTAATCCAAAAATCATCGGTGGCATAACTCAAGGGCAAATACCCCATCACCCGCGCCTCCATTTCGTCGGCGGCATCATCATTAAAAGCCAAGGCCAAAATTTGGTTGGCGCGCGCCAAATCATTCATTAAAAAATGAGCGATCTTGGTGGTCACCAATTGCGTTTTTCCCGTCCCCGCGCCGGCCACGATCAACAAATGTTTATCAACACACTCCACGGCGCGGCGTTGCTCAGGATTGAGGTTTTGCAATGATTCAGCGTAGGTTTGCATGAGGGGTATTTATTAATTTTTGAAATTATTGTCTTGAACCAGGATTCGTCTGACACATCTGATAGACCGTGAGAATTTTGGTTTGTCATCCCGAATTTATTTCGGGATCTTTAATACGTGGATTCACTGATAATTCACGTTTTTGAACTGTGATTCGTCTGATGCTCCAATTATTCGTGTATCTTTTATTATTGATATTATCATTTCATTTTATGTATTTACCTGATGAACATGATAAATAAATTCATAGTCCATCAGATAAAATCGCCAAACTATGCAACGACCTCAGACGAATCAGAGTTCAGACAGAATTTTCCGTGCCTCTTCCCGTTCATCCCAATCCTCGCGCGTGCCATTGGCCAACATAATTGCCTGCTCAGCGCCTTTACCGGTCATCACCACCAAATCACCGGCCTGCGCCAAAGACATCGCTTTTTTAATGGCTTCCCGACGATTTAAAATCTTAAATAAATTTTCATTTAACACTTTACCTTTTTCCAAACAACCGGCCGCCACTTGATCAATGATTTCTTGCGGATCATCATCATAAGGATCTTCATTGGTGACAATACAATAATCCGCCCATTCACCGGCCATACGACCTAAAATCGGACGTCGCGCCACGTCCCTACCGCCACCGCAACTCCCAAAAACATGAATGATTTTATTGTGTGGCAACAATTTAATGGTCTGATAAAGCTGCTCAAACGAAGCCGGCTCGGGTGCGTAATCCACTAAAACCGTAAAATTCTGACCTTCATTGATCAATTCCATTCTGCCCGGAATAATCGGTAATTCCGCCAAAGCTTTCTTAACTTTCGGCTCATCCAACTGTAAATATTTGGCCACCGCCAAAGCACACAAGGCGTTCTTGATATTGAATTTACCCAATAACGGAATTTGATATTCTTCATCTTTCAACCAAAACTTGGCGCCCTGCAAAGACAATTCATAACGCTCGCAAAGCAACAAACGATTAACATCATCGGCTAAGCCGGCATCATAAACTTTATCTAAAGCAAAACCATATTTTTTATCCGCTTTAAAACTCAAATAATAAGCGGCGTGCTCATCGGCGACATTGATAACCGAACATTTTTCCCAGATTCGCCCAAATAAATCCTTGCGATTTTTCTTGTTCAAATGTTCAAACAAACGCCCCTTGGCTTTTTTGTAATTTTCAAAACCACCGTGCGCTTCAATATGTTCAGGCGTTAAATTGGTAAACACCGCCACGTCGTAGTTGATTCCCAAATGACGAAATTGCTCCAAACCCTGAGAAGATGTTTCCACCACCGCGTATTGGCAGCCGGCTTTGACCATCTGTTTCAAAAGTTTTTGCAAAGCAAAGCGCCCTAACATCGTCATCTTACTTTTGTTTAAAAATTCTTTGTCAGCAATTTTAATTTTAACAGTGGAAGTAAAACCGACTTTGTATCCGGATGCTTCAATCAAACGCGCGATCATCTCCACGGTGCTGGATTTGCCGTTGGTGCCGGTCACCCCAATAATAATCATTTTATCCGAGGGAAAACCGTAAAGCAGATTGGCCAAAACCGCCAATTTCCAATGATACAAACGCATCACCCATTTCGGTAAAATCTTTTTCAAAAGTTGTTTGATTTTGTACATCATAAATCGTTTTTCTTATTATGAAATTTTTTATAAACTTCTTTTAATTGTTTGTTGGTGATATGAGTATAAACCTGAGTGGTCATAATACTGCTGTGCCCCAACATCGTTTGCACCGAACGAATATCCGCACCATTAACCAATAAATCCGTGGCATAAGAGTGACGCAAAGTATGCGGTGTCACTTGCTTGGCAATGCCGGCCGCCTTGGCATATTTTTCCACCAAACGCTGAACACTTCTTGTAGTCAGCCCTTTCGGGTCACCATTATCGGTGCCGGCGCGGTCGTGACGGACAAACGCCGACGGACTGAAATCGGTTCGCAAAGCCCAATAATTTCTCAGGGCTTCTTTGGCTTCCGGTGATAAAAAGACAATTCTCAATTTACTCCCCTTTCCACGCACCGTAAACTCCTCTTTATCCAAATTCAAATCCTCCTTTTTCAAAGCGCACAACTCGGAGACACGCAGGCCGGTGGAAAATAGAAGTTCCAATATGGCCCGGTCACGCTTTTGTATGACTTCATCTTCTTGCGTGGCGGCGGGGGCGGCCAACAAATCATCGACTTCCTCATTTTCCAAAAAATCCACCTGACGCTCCGGCATTTTTGCCAATTCCACTTTTTCCGGTGACATCACGTCCAAATCTCGCTTGGCTAAATATTTTAACCAGGAACGCAAAGCAATCAAATGATAATTTTGGGTATTTTTCTTCAGGTTTTCATTGCCGGCGGTTTCCAAACGATTCAACCACTTCCGATATTCCCGCAAATTATCTTGATTTAACTCTTTTAACGACAAAGGCCGGCCATTATCGGCCAGCCATAAACAAAAGCGATTCAAATAAAAGGCGTAATTATTGATAGTACGCAAAGATCGATTTTTTTCAATTTCCAAATAATCCAAAAAATCTTTTAAGTATTTTTCCAGATCATTCATCGGGGTTATTTATTTTTATTAACGACAATCTTATCAATTAAACCGTAGTTTTTAGCCTCCAAAGCACTCATAAAATGGTCACGATCGGTGTCCACTTCAATTTTCTTAATCGGTTGCTTGCTGTGATAATGCAAAATCTCATTTAATTTCTTTTTGATTTCCAAAATGCGCTCGGCGTGGATTTTAATGTCACTGGCCTGCCCTTGCATCCCTCCCATCACCTGGTGAATCATAATTTCCGAGTTAGGCAAGGCAAAACGCTTGCCCGGCGCTCCGGCCGCGAGCAAAACCGCTCCCATACTGGCCGCCATCCCGATACAAATGGTGGAAACATCGGCTTTGATGTATTGCATGGTATCATAAATCGCCAAACCGGCCGTTACTGAGCCGCCCGGCGAGTTAATATATAATTTAACGTCTTTTTTGGAGTCTTGGCTGTCCAAAAACAATAATTGAGCAATGACGCTGTTGGCGACCATATCATCAATTTCCGTGCCCAAAAAGATGATCCTGTCCTTTAAAAGACGGGAATAAATGTCGTAGGCGCGCTCTCCTAGATTGGTTTTCTCAATAACGGTAGGGATTAACATATTTTTCAGTTTAATAATAAAAAAGCTTAGCAATTATCATTATAATACATTAAAAATAGAAAAACAATGAAAAAAGGAGAGCCGCTGCTCTCCCTTTTTATTTTACCGAAAATATAAATTCTACAACTAATCAACATCTCTAACATTTTTAATATCCATAATCCATTTTTTAAAATATCAAGGCTCTTATTTTTTCTTGCCTTTTTTATCATCTTCTTTAGCTTTGTTTCCTTTGTCCTTTTTAGCCTTCTTGGAATCATCACTTGAACCGGCTTGCGCCTTTTTTGCCAATCTTTCCTCTAACGCTTTTTTAGCAGCCGCCGCTTCCGCTGCTTTTCGGCGGTCCGCTTCCAATTTACGGGTTTCAGCCATCATTTTATGATCAAGCTCATAATTGCGTCGGCGCTCTTCATTATCGCGTTTTTTCAACTCATCTTCCAATTGAGGAATATAATTGCCCAAAGCGGAAATCAAATCGCTTAAATCAGAGCGGAAAAACTCATGACCCTTCATGGCGTTTCTTAAATAAGGAGCCATTATCAAAGCA
>ERZ795059.4443-NODE-4443-length-13144-cov-12.345405_pt1 | contig 13144 bp, 11 predicted proteins | sample MGYA00375143_ERZ795059 | MGnify/ENA primary metagenome ERZ795059 (study PRJEB30188, sample SAMN05720168) | activated sludge metagenome | isolation source: Anaerobic digester | place: USA | collected 2015-01-07 ... | reverse complement strand
TATGCTCGGCGATATGGCTATCTCTTTTTCGACTCCCGGAAACACATTGGAAGAATATGTAAAGCTCAATGAGACCATGAGTCAAGGGATTAGTTTATTCGGCAAGGGCGACGTAGAAGCATTAAAAATGATGCTGACTGTCGACGCTAAAATCGAAATTGATGGTCAAACGGTGACTGGGGATCAGATAATTGATTCTCTTCGGTCATTAAGGAATAAATACGAAGTTTTGAAATGGGACGCTTCATGCGAAAGAATAATCGTCAACGAGAATCGCGCGGAAGTTGAAACATTGGAAAGAATCATTCTGTCAGACAAAACTGAAGGCTCGATAACAAAAAACATCAGAATGGGCTTTGTTAATATCTTTGTAAAAAATGAAAATCAATGGAAACTTCAGGAAAGACGAATGAAGAAATGCGAGCCGGCAAGCGCGTTGATTTTTGCGGACGGCTCGTCGGCGGATTGGACGGGCATAAGACCTTGTGTTTCGAAATTCACATCAAAGAGCGGATTAAAAGGGGAAAAGGCTGAACTTAGCTCGATATATATGGCGTTCGATGACCACGGCATTTTCTGGAGATTGGAAAACACAAATAATTTATTTGAAGAGAGTTTCGGCGACGCTTCCGCTGCTCTGATTGACGAAACGACTCATGTTATGTACGTGGTTTCGTTATTAAACGAAGTTAGCGGCAAAACTGAAGAGGGAGTGCATAGCTGGACGGGCGTAAACGCAGGCAAGGAGTATTCGATGAATGAAACATCAATGACTGCCCCGGATGGTTTTAATGAAAAAATGAGATACTTGCCTGACAATTTTCACGTGGGGGCGTCTTTTGCCGAGGGAACATTATCAAAGAAAGAAATAAAAGGCTTGAATAAAACGGCGTTTTTGAACGCAAGAATTATTATTGACAGAGGGGATGGGAAAACCGAAGTGTTGTCAGAGGGCGTGCCGATTGAATTCGAAGTTCCTTTATTGTTGCTTCAATAATCCACATTGACATATATACAGACTTAAATATACTATAGATAAGATATGTTATTATTGAATGGGATATAACTATGCCTAAAATGCCGATTGAAATTGTTTTTGACTCGAAGATTTTTTCTGCTGACGCCATTCTTGGGGCTTGTCATAAATTTCTGGCAAAATGTTTTATCACATTAGAACACAGCGAGGACGGCAAGAGAATAATCGCTAGTCTTACAGCGAGAGAGGGCGTATCCGCAGAGGGGCTTGAAGACGAGTTTCGGGCCGAAACGCTGAATTATGCAGTGAAGCAAAAAATCAACAAAGGGTCGGCTAAAATAAGAGACCAGATATTTCACATAGTGTTCAACCCGGAAAGATTGAACGCGCTCGGCGGACAGCTTCAGACGGAGCTTGAAACCAAGGCGGACCCGGATTCGGTCAAACTCAGCGCGCGGCTTGAAAAGCTCCTTGAGGAGATTGAAAGCGAGGAGTCGATGGGCTATGAGGAGGACCCGCTCGGAATAGCTGTTCCGTGGGAGGAGAAACATGGAATGCCCGGCGATCTGTTGCACCCCGTGGATCAGTTAAAGAGGCAGGCCGAAAACAATCTCATAAACATAGAAACGGTGAAAGAAATTGTCGACTGTTGAATTTGACAAAAAGATATTTGCAATGAAGGCCGTGAAATCCGCCGTGAAAGACTACAAGGATTTTGCGAATTTCGACGTGACTGAGAGAAAAGACCGAATCGTCGTGAAGATTGACAATATTGACTACGAGCCGAAGGAAGTTTTTCTGGGTGAATTCGGAAACTACGTGATCCACAAAATGAGCGTGAGACAATGAGCGCGATAGATATAAAAAAAGTCAAAACTTCGAACTTTAGCGGAATGATGCCGTTCAGTTTCAGAAAAATGGGCGACACGTATATTGTTGTAAACGAGTATGGAAATTACGTTTTTTTAACGAAAGAAGAATTCGTCAGCCTTGTTGAAAACGGGCCTTCGGCGTTGAGCAGGCCGGTGATAAAAGAGCTTACGGCGCAGAACATGCTGTTCACAAAAGAAACGGCGGCCAGAGCCGCCGAGAGGCTCAGGGCGAGGTTCGCGGATGCGGCGCGAGCGACGAACCTTCATATAATAGTGCCCACCCTCAGATGCAACCTGCGTTGCGTTTACTGTCAGGCTGCGGCAATGAGCGGCGATAATTACGAAACGGACATGAACACGGACACCGCGCGCGCGGTGGTCGAAACCATATTCGACGCCCCTACGAAACTGTTGAGCATCGAGTTTCAAGGCGGCGAGCCTCTTCTAAACTGGGACACGGTAAAGTTTATTATCGAATACGCCGTCGAGCTTAACAAAACGAAAAAGAGAGAACTGAGATTCAACATTGTTTCCAACCATCTTCTGATGGACGACGAGAAGCTGGATTTCCTGCTGGAGCACAATGTGGTTATGTGCATGTCTCTGGACGGCCCGGCTTTCGTGCATGACAAGAACCGGGGAATCACTCACGACCGCGCGGTTGAGATGTATAAGAAAGTTTATCGCAGATACAAGGAAGCCGGAACGGAGAGGCTGCCTTCTCTAATCGGCACCCTTTCTAAACACTCCATGCCGTATCACAAAGAAATCGTGGATGAATATCGTTCTCTAAATGCCGGGTCGATTTTTGTGCGTCCCGCCACGACTCTGGGCTATGCCGGCAGGAATTGGGAGAAGATAGGTCTTACCCCGGAAGAGTTTCTCGATTTTTATGAGAGGATGTTGGATTACATAATCGAGTTGAATATAAAGGGAGAGAATTTTACCGAAACATACGCTATATACGCGCTGTGTAAAATCGTCGCGGGCTTCGAACCGGGATATGTGGATATGAAGTCGCCGTGCGGGGCTTCCATAGGACAACTAGCCTACAATTACAATGGAGATGTGTACACATGCGACGAGGGCCGTATGTTGGGACATCAGGGAGACCATACTTTCAGGGTGGGCAAATGCGGCGAGTCGAGTTTTGCGGACTTAATAATGCACAGGGCGACGAAGGCTTGCGCGATCGCTTCCACGCTGGACACAACTCCGGGGTGTTCAGAGTGCGCATACAGGCCGTATTGCGGGATATGCCCCGTCCTTAACTATCATGAGACCGGCGAGTTATCCCCGAATGTTTTTACCACGCGAAGGCACACTGTCAACGAAGGAATAATTGATATAATCTTCAAAAGGCTGATGATTCCCGAAATTGGAGACATATTCGTCCAGTGGACAAAAAACTATATGGAATCGAGCAGCAGAGAAATAGAAGGCGTCAAGGAGACGGAGGAGGACAAAGCCGGGAAAGAATAGGCTTTGTTGAAGGCGCCGCGCGGGAGAATCGCGGAGCCGCGTCTGAGCCGACAACACGGAACTAGTTCGACCGGATGCCGGCGAATGTTCCGGAAAACGAAGGTGGGACATGGACAAACCAACGAAAAAAACGCCGACCGCCGTCGCGCCTATGAATAAGAGGGGCGCGCTTCCTTCCGCAGTAAACGACACTCTGTCATATTTCTCGCGGGAAGAAGCTAAGATATCGAGCAAAGGGGTGGTGACAGGCGCGTTGACCGTGGTGGCGTTGGGCCTTGTGGCGACTCCGACTCCTGCCCTCCACACCAGTTTTCACGCCAATTTCGGAACGCACACAAACCAAGGCGGAGTGAACACTCACTCTAGCGTGGCTTCGGCTAATCTTCACACCAACGCAGGCTCGCACGCCAACGCTTCCGCCGCGACCGGACACTACAGCATAGCGAACCACGCCAGCAAGCCGGTAGTAAACGCGCACAACAGCGTGAACAATCATACAAACGCGAATGTCGCAAACCATGCGAGCACTCTAGCGACCAACGTGACGGTGAAAGCGGCGGTTAGCGAGAACGTGACGAAGGGCAGTTTCCACAACAACGGCGCTCAAGGCAAACACACCGCTTGGAACGCGCACGCGAGCGCGGCGGCGGTCCACGCGAATACGGCGGCCACCACGTCGCATACGAGCACGGCGAGTCTCAACAAACATAACAGCGTCAACACGCACGCGAGCGGAGCCGGAGTCGATTCGCATTCCAATGTGAACGCGCACGCAAGCTGGCCGGTGGTAGATACTCACATCAGCGTCAACAACCATGCAAACGCCGCCGGTTTCACAGCTCACACGAACGTGTCGGCCGTTAACACTCACACTAACGCGGCAGGACATACGAACCACAATTCTCACGCGTCTTGGTGATAAATTGCGCCTTATTCTCTGGCCGCAGGCCGAGGGGTGGAACAAATGGAAAGAGAAAAGAATAAATCGGCGAAGGCGGGTGAAAAAAAACTGCTTCCCGCGATAAAGAGCGACGCTGCAGCTTACTTTCTTAGAGAGGAAGCCAAGGTAAGCACAAAAGGGATAGCGGCCGGAGCTGCGGCGCTGATAGCGTTAGGAATGATATCGGACCCGACTTGGGGATGGCATTCCTCAGTTCATGCGAATATAAATCTTCACACGAACCAAGGCGGCGTCAACGGGCACACGAACACGGGCGCGGCAAACATGCATTTCAACTCTTCATCGCACGTTAATCTGGCCGCAGTCAATACGCATTCGAGCATAAACACACACTCTAGCGCCGGAGCGGTGGACACGCATTCGAGCATCAACAGCCATACCAACCAAACGGCGGCTGGAGGCCATTCCAACGCTGGGCACACAAACGCGGCGGCGGTTCATTCCAACGAAACCGTCACAAGGGGCGGGTTTCATAACAGCGGCTCGCAAGGAAAACACAGCGCGTACAACGCGCATTCAAACGCGAGCGAATCCTCGCACGTAAACTCGGCGGGAACCAACACCCACACCAGCGTAGCGGCTATTTCGAGACATGTCTCGGTAGCCAACCACAGCAACACGGCGGCGGTCAATTCCCATACGAGCGCAGCGGCTCATTCCAGTTCACCGGCGCAGAACCAGCACGCAAACGCCAATTCCCACGCCAGCAGAGTGGCTTACAGCGGACATAGAAACCTCGAAGCGACCAACCTGCACAGCAATTCTTCGAGTCATGTGAACCACGGCTCGCACGCTTCATGGTGAAAAAGGGCTGAGACAACCGCAAGGATTTATAGAATCGCATAGGAGAAGGTGGAATATGAAAAAAAACGACCGGCCTTCCAAGCAGATTGAAAGAGCGATTTCTCTCCCCGGAGCGGCCGCGGACGCGCTCTCGTATTTCATGCGAGAAGAAGCGAAAATTACGTCGTCGTCCGTAATGAAGGGCGGGCTTGCTCTGGCCGCTCTTGGAATGATGTCTTTCCCGGAAATAGTGAAGTCGGAGTCGGCGCATGAGAGCCTCCACGTAAGCTGGAACAATCACGCAAACAGAGCCGCCGAGGCATACCACATCAACGTAGCGGCCATAAACCAGCATGTAAACGCCAACACCCATTCCAGCAGAGCGGCGACAGCGGCTCATTCCAACGTGAACACCCACGCCAGCACGGCGTTGGTAGACGCGCACAACAGCGCTAACGTCCATGCCAGCACGGCGGCTGTGAACACCCACGCCAGCAAGCCGGCGATTAACGTGGCGGCGGTCCACGCGAGCGCCGCTGTGACAAAAGGCAACTTACACAACAATTCGGCTCAGGGAAAACACACTGCTTGGAACGCGCACACGAGCCAAGCCACCAGCGCCCACACCAACACCGCCGCAACTACGACCCACAACAATGTGGCCGCGTCAAGCATTCACTCGAATGTGAACTCACACGCCAGCGCCGGAGCATTAAACACTCATAGAAATCACAATAACTCGATAAGCTCGCCGGCTGTGAACAGGCACGCGCATATCACGTCCCATTCCAACGCGGTGGCAACCAACGTCCACGCCAGCATTGTGGCCGTAAACATGCACAGCAACGCAAACACGCATGGAGCGCATAACTCGCACAGCTCATGGTGACGCGAGGCCGCGCGAGTTTTTAAGCAATTGTTTTAATTGCAAAAATGAGCAAAGATAATTAAATATTTTCTTTGGGGGATATGAAGGTCGGGAGGCGCATGGGTTTCACCGACGGATTTAACATCTTGAACCCGCTGAAGAATGACAAGGAATAGCGACAATGGGGAGTTTCGGCTACTTTCAGATAACACGGCGGTGCGATCAGCGCTGCCTGATTTGCTCAAATCCCGAGAACGACAACTCGATATCCTTTGAGAAGGGGATAGCGTATCTTGATTCGCTGATGTCTGACGGCGGGTATGAGGGCGTTATTATTACAGGAGGAGAGCCGACCCTGTCGGAAGACCTTCCCGAATACCTGAAACATTGCGACAGGAAGGGTTTTCCCAGCGTTCTCATCACGAACGGGCAGAACTTGGCCTCAACGGCTTTCGCAAGGAAACTGAAAGCGGCAGGGCTGGAGAAGGTTGTCCTTTCGCTTTATTCGAGCGACCCGAAAATTCAGGGCAAACTGACCGGCAACCCGGATTCATTGAGCAACGTGAACAAAGCGGCGGCGAACTTGGAGAAGCTTGGCGGAATAACGCTGAGCGTCACCATAACCATGAACAAGCTCAATGCGGATCACCTCAGCCGAAACGTCGAACACATCGCAAAGCGCATGCCGAGCGTCAACCACGTGGTTTTCAATAACTTGGACCCGCTGATGAACAGGGCCGCCCAGCACCCGGAAACCCTGCACAGGCTTAACGACATCGATATAGAGTTGACTAGGGCGGTTGACATGCTGCGAAGCAACAAAATGACATATCGAATAGAGAGAGTTCCCCTTTGCTATATGGGCGGATACGAGCACAACTCGACTGAAACCCGGCGAATAGTGAAAAACGAAAAAGTAAAAATTTTGTTTCTTGACGAAAAAGGGGAGGTGGACCAAGCGCAGGGCGATTTCCTGTACGGGAAAGCCGAATGTTGCAAAGTCTGCTATCTGAACGACATCTGCATAGGGTTGTATTCTATGGACGATCGCTATATGTCAGAGGAACTGTTCCCGGTGTTTCACACAACCAAGGAAGAAGTCGCCGAGAAAGTTCTTTCAAACGCGCCGTGACGCGGTTGCGAGCGGCGCGCCCGCAGCCTACTGGAGAAGGAAATGGACAACAGGCTCGACCTTAAAGTCGGATATAACTGCAATAACTACTGCAAACATTGCGTCATTGGAGACAAGCGTTTTTTCATACCCGACAGGACGACAAGGCAGTTGAAGGACGTGCTTGAAGAAGAAAAAGACAATTATCAGGAAGTGGTTTTCACTGGCGGCGAATTCACCATACGGAAAGACTGTTTCGAGCTGCTGAGCCATGCCGCTTCTCTCGGCTACAAGATTCTTATCCAGACGAACGCCAGAAGATTCGCGTACAGCGCTTTTTGCGACGAGTTCCTAGCCGCCGGGCAGGGGAAGATAATGACGGTGACTGGGGCGTTGCTTTCGGCTAACTCCGACTGCCACAACTACCTCACCGGAGCAGACAGCTACCGACAGACCGTCAAAGGGCTATGCAACCTCAAAGCGCGCGGGCAGCAGGTTTCGATAAACACTGTGGTCACCAAGGTTAATTACAGGACATTCCCGGATCTGGCAAGATTCCTGATAAGAATCGGCGTCGATGTTTATCAGTACGCGTTCGTCCACGCGCTCGGCAGCGCCGATAAAAACATCTTATCCATCCTTCCTAAAAAATCTTTGGTCGTTCCTTTCATCAAGATGGGCATTGATATAGGGCGGGCGGCTGGCGTTCCCGTTTATGTCGAAGCGATACCTTTCTGCCTGATGCAGGGCTATGAAAGAAATATTGCCGAGAACTATATACCGCAAGTGAAGCTGAACGATGTCACAAACACCGTGGCCGACTTCGACTACGTGCGGAAAACATACGAAAAAGAAAAGGCTCCCTCCTGCAGGAAGTGCGCCTGCTTCAGCGTTTGCGAAGGCCCGTGGATACAGTATCCCAGAACTTACGGCTGGAAGGAATTCGAGCCTATAGCCCCTGTAAAAGCGGCCGCCAAATCATAACGGACTGAATGAAGGGTCGGAGAGCTTGTAGATGAGCGAAAAAAAAACCGAATGCGCAAGCGGAATTTCCTCTCAATCCGAGAAACCCCTTTTCGGATGGTATGAACCGCAGTATCTACGAGACATCTGCGAAGCGAGAGGCGGCACGGGGCAGCTATTTCTCTATTATTCCGTCTTGGCGGGTCTTAAGCCGGCGCTCGACGAGTGGGTCCCGACCGACAGGCTCGATAGATATCTCAAGGTTTGCGAGGAACACGGCCTGCTGACGGAAATTGAATCCGTTTTCTACAACGAAACTTCAGACGAAGTGAGAGATTCCATAGGCGGAGAGTTCCTCACCACTACGGTGGCCTGCGGCGCGCCTGCCGGTTCGGGCTACTCTGGGCGCGCTCATATTTATGTTTCCAAATCCGAGGAGGCCCTTGATAGAATCAAAAGGACGGGATGGTATCCCATTTCAATAAATCGGAGAATAGTCACCAAGCCTCAGATAGACTATATGTGGTTCGGAGAACATCTCGGATACCCGAAATGCTGCATCGATTACTTCTCCAGAGTGAACAATCATTCGCTGTACCCCAACACGCTTATGCTTCCGTTCAAGAATACCAAGTCGAAGCCCAACTACCTGTGCAACTCTCTCGTGAAGGACGCTTATTGCTATCTTTATCACATTCCCTGCGGGTTCGACTGTTGCGCCACGGCGGAACTCTCCGCCGAACTGAGGGATTTCATCCAGAAACACGATCGCGGTTACGCGGATTACATAGACAGGCACATGAAACTCAACTTCATCGTTTTCAGAGAGAGAGACATATACGCTTTCGACGGAGTTCCCGAAGGAAATGTTCTCAGATACAACATCTCGGCCTTCGTTGACAACTACCTTTATCCCGGAGAACTTCTAGGCGTTTTCGCCAACAATGACACTCTAGTGATTCACGAGGATAAAATCCTTGTGATGAGAGACGGAAAGATAACTAACACAATATATAAAACGGAAAGGGCGGAATGGTTCTTCATTTCGTTTGCAGATGATAACACCATTTGACGAAGGCTTGGCAAAGATGCTGTCGGTCAATTATGACTTGCGCCCGTACAGGGAGTACAACGACTATTCATTCGATATCTCAAACAACATGACTCTGATATCTCAGATCACGTTGATGGCTTACAACAACCCGGAGCGCTTTGAGTCTCTTAAAGGATTCCTCGCCAACTATGCAAGAAATGCGGTCTCCGATCAGTCTCTTGCCAGCGCCGCATACTGCCGCTATGCGGACAGGGAGTTCGACGAGGGCGTGAATCTGGCGACTTCCCTTCTCGAATTCCGCCCGACGGACTTGGACGCATGGCTGGACGTATGCTTCTTCCTATCGCATATTTCCGACGGATACCGCACTCATCTAAACATGAGATTTCATCTCTGCCACTTTATTCACTTCTATTTGAAGTATGATTTCCGGGAAGTGAACAAGGAGTCTATCAGCATTTTAGACAGACTCGTAAGGCGCGCGGCGGAGAGCGATCCCGGCATTCGAGAAGGATACGACAGCAAAGCTGCTTTTGACACCGAATACCTGATCCTCAACGGCGCCTGCAATAATAATTGCGAAATATGCCACACCCCGGTCAGGCTCAGAGACTATGATTTCGAGGACCGCATAACAAAAATCGGGTCTTTGCCGTTGTCCAGATACATTTTTATCAAAGCGCGGAAGAAGAAAATTAAGGACTTCGTGCTCAAGGGCGGAGAACCGACGCTTCACCCTGATTACCTGAAAATAGTGAGGATGCTGGTGGCGGCTAGAAAAGACATTTCGATTCGCGTAAGGTCCAACGCCAGAGTGTTTTTCGACGAGAGACGGCTGAACAAGCATGTCGAGGCCAATGTGTCAAACATGACAATCGAAGCCGGAGTCTATTCGGCGGACCCGGAAAAACACGACGCAATAGCTCGGGCGAGGGGAAGCCACGCTCAAACAGTCGCCGGGATTAAAAATGTTCTCTCCTCCGGCATGAAAGCTTCGGCCAGAATCACTCTCTGCGACTCAAACATCGGAGATCTGCCGAAAATTCTGGATTTCGTTCTTGAAACGTTCGGCTCGCAACCGGGTTTTGTGGAAGCGGCGGTTCTGCTTCCGCCCCCGAGCGGAGAAAGCCTCGCTAAGTATTATCCGGACGGAGTGAAACGGCTCCGCGACGCCGCCGTTAAAATAGTCGCTGAACGCCAACATTGCGGAAGCATTGTGACTATGCCGAACGCCGTTCTGGCCCTTGACTGAACGGATGTCGCGAAGAAAATCGAACTCCTCTAACTTGCGATGAACGAATATAACTCAGAGAATAAAAAATATTGGGTTAGGCTTACGCGCGTCTGCAACAACAACTGTCTGTTCTGCCTAGACGCAGACGAGCAGAACGGAAGCTATGAGCCGACGGAAAGCATCCTTGCGTTGTTGCGGGAAGGCCGCGCGAGGGGGTTCGATCAAGCTGTTCTGTCCGGCGGCGAACCCACTCTTCATCCTGATTTCTTCGCAATTGTGTCAGAAACAAAGAAAATGGAATACAGGAGGACGCAAACCATAACCAACGGCCGGATGTTCAGCTATGCCGGCTTTGCCGAAAGAGCCGTTGCCGCCGGGCTGGATGAAGCGACTTTCTCTCTGCACGCCGGAGCCCCGTCCGCCTTCGAGACTCTCACCCGGACTCCCGGAAGCTATGACGAGGCTTTGAAAGGTTTTATGAGAGCGGCAAAACTTTCCGGCCTTGCGGTTTCTGTAGACATTTTGTTGACAGCAAGCACAATACCCAGCCTTACAGATTGGATTAAAAGATTGTCTGACTTAGGGGCGTCTGAGTTCGACATATTGTATCCGATTCCTTTCGGCGAGGCGTGGAAGCATAAAAACGATATTTTTTTCAACCTAGATGAGAGCGCAAAGGATATTGTCAAAGCGTTCGAGTTCTGCGAAGAACGAGGCGTCAAAGCGTGGTCGAACAGAATACCGGCTAGAGTGTTCGAGGGCGCGGAAAGGTTTATTCAATCGCCGTTGAAACTCAGAGTCGAGGTGGAAGCTAAGAGGGGCATGTTCGAAGACCTTGCGAATAGAGGAGTGGAACCGCCTTGCTCTGGAGATAGATGCGCTTTTTGTCATGTGACCGATTTCTGCCGCTCGCTAAGGAAGTTTTCGGGCGCAATCGCATCAAAGAAATCGCCTTCGATTATTATAACGGAGAACAACGTTGCTCGGCTTGGCGGGGGTTTTCCTTATGAGCCGGAAACGATTGTTATAGACGGTCTCGGCATTTTGGAAAACGAGCAGATGAAGCGTTATTTTTTGAAAAGGGACATTCGCATTGAGGCGATCATTAATAAACCTTTTGAAAATTATCAAAGAATCCCGGATATCGTTTCTACGGTTTATCTGGAAATCAATAGAGAAACCGCAAAAAACCTGTCAAACATCGGAAGCGCTTTGCTAGATAAAGTTGAGCTGAAAATTATTATGAGAGGGCGCGCTACGCTTGAGGAAACATTGGGAAAAGACATTCCGATAGCTGGTTTCATGCGAGAGTTTTTAAGAAGCGGAAACATGGAAATAGAGATATTAAATGTCCCACGATGTCTGACCGGGCGCGAGGAGATGCGCGTGTTTGACGCTGTGCCGGCAAACGTGTTCAAAAGCAGCGGAGAAATCGATTTGGACGAATATGTAGGCTGCTATATGGCAAACTGGATGAGCGAAAAGAGCGCTAGGTGCGCCGGATGTAGTCATTATGCCGATTGTCCGGGGATTCATATAAACCATGTGAGAGCTTTCGGGTTTTCAAACATTCCGTTCGGAATATGACGTAGCGGCTAACGGCGAATCCGGCCTTGTCTTTTGGATTATGTGGAAATGATGATTTCACCGCGCGGGCGCTTTGCTACGGATATAAGCTCCTCCTGATTGTAGAAAAATTTCGAAAGAACGGCTTTTTCAAAACCATCGCAGAGCATCTCTATGGAATCGTCGCCGACGCTCAACTTGCCCAAGTTTTGCAGTGTTTCAATTTCATCTCTAAAAACCGACTCGATTTCGAGTCCGAAGACGGTTTTGAACAAAGAACGCGAAACATTTCCAGTTTTGTAAAAGGCTTTCAGAACGAAGTCCCTCATGCGATCGGCAGGCTCGCGCCGGGAGAATCGATAAACAGAGTCACTGAATCTGAAACCCGGATCCAGCGGGTTCGGAACCCGACCGAGAGCAGCGGAGCCGCCCGGACCGAAGTTGATAGTCTCGGCCGCGTTTTCCATGAACGACCTTGCCCCGACTCCCAGCCCGATCATCGAGTTTCTCATTTCGGGATGCCACTCGGTAGGCTGGTTGCCGATTAGACAGACGAAATCCTTTCTCACGAACAACTGACTATTAAGGAAAGGATTTGAAGAATAATTAGTATATCCTGCGCGCGAGGCTGCGTCGACTGTCGCCTCAAGATACCTGACCGCGAAATCTTCCGAGTTCTCCGTAATATAGTTTTTTCTTGCTTCTTCACCGTATCGGGAGTTCTCAAGTCTGAAGAAATAAACGTTGATGGTTGAGGGGCCTAATTGAGAAATTGCTTCAAATGAATCCCTGAAGCCATCGACGCTGTCGCCCGGCAATCCCGCTATTAGATCGAAATTCACCGCGTCCACTCCTAGAGAGCGAAGCCGATCCGTTATCCGAGAAAGACAGTCGATGTCCGCGTAATCCCTTCCGGCATTGCTAAGTGCAGCGGGGTTTAAAGATTGAACGCCAACGCTAATCCTGTTTACGCCTGAGGAGACCGCAACCGCAAGTTGTTCGTCCGTGACTTGCGTGGGTTTTATTTCCAGTGTCCGCGACCCACCGGCGGTAAAGCTAAAATTCGAGTTTATCTCCGAGAAAAGTTTTTTCAGAAGCTTCTCGGACAACAGCGTCGGCGACCCTCCTCCGATGTGCATTGTCTTAAAATGGAAATTCTTGAAAGCTCCGGAGAAAAATGAAGCCTCCTTTGCCAGATACCCGACATATTTTCCTAGTTCCGATTCGCTCTCAATTATCCGGGAGTTATACATGCAATAGAGGCATTTGCGCTT
>ERZ795059.4441-NODE-4441-length-13147-cov-6.170562_pt1 | contig 13147 bp, 16 predicted proteins | sample MGYA00375143_ERZ795059 | MGnify/ENA primary metagenome ERZ795059 (study PRJEB30188, sample SAMN05720168) | activated sludge metagenome | isolation source: Anaerobic digester | place: USA | collected 2015-01-07 ... | reverse complement strand
TACACTGGATGGTACACTCTTTCCCTACACGACGCTCTTCCGATCTAGTTCGGGCGGGATGATCGTCGCGGATTACCAGGAACAACCAAAGAAGCGGAATCGTCAGCAATGAAACAGCTTTACGACAATGTCACCGAGACGGAAGTCATCAAATTCATCGAACAGTGGATGACGGTTCTCGGTCATTTGGCGCGCTACCCGACCACCAATCGCGCGGTCGCGCAAGGCGTGCACAAACTGTTCATGTTGCTGCCGGGCATTCTCGGGCGGCAAAGCGCCTTGGAACTTTCCGAGCTGCATCACCTGTTGCTGATCAACGGCCGGCCGTTGTCGATGGAGGCGCAAAACAAGGAAGCCGTCGGCGCGTTCATGTTCATCATGCTCGAACACAATCTGCGCACGGTGACGATTCATCATGAAGTGGGCGAAGAGGAGTTTCTGGCGCTGCTCGAAATGCTGGCGGCCTCCAGCGACGAGCGCTTCGTGAACATCGCGCAGATGCTGAGCAAGCGCAATGTGATCAACGTGCAGGTCGAGCAGCACGTGCCGCCTTCGGCGGCGGTGGTGGTGGCGGAAATCACGCCGACGCACGACACGGTGGTGATCGAAGCGGACGCGGTGATCGAGGATTGGGACGAGGCGAGCTCGACCGCGATCCGGCGCATGCAGGTCAATCCGCGCCACGCGCGCACGGAAGTGCGGGGCAAGGGCATGCGCCGCGTCACGTTGTTTTTACACGTCGCGCAACTGCCGCTGGGCGGCGCGGAGATTTCGGCGGACAAGCCGACGCCGCAAAGCAAAAAAACCGAAAGCGACGGCAAGGCGATGCTGTTTTTGCCCGCCGGAGAAAACAAAATCGTCATCGTGTACGAAAGCTATACGATCGAGCGGGTGATCGAGGTCGCGGACGAGGATCAGGCGTTCGACATCGACCTGCAGAAAATATTCGAATTTTAACGGCGGGAGTTCCGGACATGTACAAGATCATCTGCCATGGCGGAGCCGGGTCCCGTGGCTCCAAATTCGAGTTGAAAAACCAGATCGTCGCACAAGCGGCGCGGGCGGGCATGAGCACGATGCAGGCCGGCGGCGACGCGGTCGCGGCGGTGGTGACCGCGGTTTCGCTGATGGAAGACAGTCCGTTGCTCAACGCGGGCACGGGCAGCTACGTGCAGACCGACGGCATGGTGCGCATGGACGCGTCGATCATGGATCAGGATTTGAACGTCGGCGCGGTGATCGGCATCTCCAACGTGCGCAATCCGATTCAGGTGGCGCGGCTGCTCAAGGACACGGGGCTGCATTCGATTCTCAGCGGCGAACTGGCCACCGAATTCGCGCGGGCGCAGGGCATTGCGGCGTACGATCCGCGTACGGTGGAGAAGTTGGAACTGTGGTTGGAACTGCGTAAGAAATTTCAGCATCACAACAACCTGGAATTGATGGTCAAACTGCGCGAGATGGTGCAGAACGAAGAGGCGCTGGGGACGGTCGGCTGCGTGGCGATGGACGGTCGAGGGTTCATCGCGGCGGGCACCAGCACCGGCGGCCTGAAGTTGGATCTGCCCGGGCGCGTGGGCGACGTGCCGCTGATCGGCTGCGGCACCTACGCCAACCGCTTCGGCGGCATCAGTTGCACCGGCATCGGGGAGAAGATCATCAAGGTGTGTTTGGCCAACACCGTCGCCGATTTCATCAGCCAGGGAAAAGCCGCACGGGAAGCGTGCGAACTGGGGATGCGGGAGATCGCGACGGTCAACGGGCGCGCGGGATTGATCTGCATCGATCATACGGGAAACATCGGGCACGCATTCAATACCGAGGTCATGTCCTTTTGTCAGCTCGAAGAGGAATAATCGCGGCGCTGCTGGTTTGCCTGTCGGCGGTCGCATGGCCGGCGTGGGCGGGCCAGGGCTTGTTGTGCGTCGGCGAGCAGGAGATGCATCCGCTCGGCGAAGTGCTGCAGGTCGGCGAAGACGTGTATTTTCCCGCCGAGTCGTTGTTGACCGAATTGGGCTGCACGGTGTTCTGGCACACGACCGGACGGCGGCTGACGGTGCGCTACGAAAATCGGACGGCGATGGTTTCGCCCTACTGTCGTCTGGCGATCGTCGACGGCGCGTCGATCGCGTTGGAAAAAAGCCCGCGGTTCATCAACGGCCGGTTGTGCGTGCCGCAGAGCTTCGTCGAACGCGTGACGCCGCTGTTGCTCGGACGCGACATCAAGCTGTCGGCGCTGACGCCCACCGCGCCCAAGCCGTTGCCGGTGCGGCCGTTCGCGGAATTGAAGCGACGGCGGATGCTCAGCCTGCGCAAGATCGTGCTGGACGCCGGGCACGGCGGGCACGACCCCGGGGCGAAAAGTCCGCAGGGCTTGCGCGAAAAGGACGTCAACCTGGCGATCACGCTGGCGCTGGCGGAGAAGCTGAAAAGCCAGACCGACGTCGAGGTCGTGCTCACACGCGGCGACGACACGTTCATTCCGCTGCCGGGCCGCACGAACATCGCCAACCAATCGGGGGCGGACCTGTTTATGTCGGTGCACGCCAACGGCGCGTACAACCGCAGCGCGACGGGCTTCGAGGTGTATTTCCTGTCGGCGCAGGCGAGCGATGCGCGGGCGGCGGCGCTGGCCGCGTTCGAAAACGGTGAGAACGCGACAGGAGCGGAGGCGGTCAACGACGGCGAGGACGGCGGCGACTTGACGCAGATCTTGCGCGACATGTTCCGCACGGAAAACCTGGTGGCGTCGGAACGGCTGGCGGTGGCGATTCAGGCGCGGCTGGACATCGCGATGCAGATGGAAAACCGCGGGGTGAAGCAGGCGCCGTTTTTCGTGCTCTCCGGCGCGCAGATGCCGGCGGTGCTGGTCGAGGTCGGCTTCATGAGCAACTTCCGCGAGGCGGAAATACTGCACAATCCGGAGACGCAGAAGATCATCGTTTCGGCGCTGTACCAGGCGATCATCTATTACGATGCGGTGCGCGCGGCGTCCGACAGTTATTGATTTATTCCCCGAACGTCTTTTTTCTCGCGCGGTCGTCGTAACGGCGGCGATGGCTGACGACATGGCGCCGTTCAGCGGTTGGCTTTGCGCACCTCATGCCGGTGTTCGTCGATCGACTTGATGAACTTCTTCACGTGCGGCAGCAGCCATTGCCGGTCGGCGTCGGTGACCGCGGGCAGGATGTCGCAGTTCCAGGTCTGGCTTTGGATTTCCAGCACGCTGTTACCCTGCAGCAGCCGGGCGGGAGAGAAGGAGATCCGGCTTTTCGCCTGATTCGGTTTAAGCGCGACGTTGTCGGGCCGGCCGGTGAAATGGCGCGTTTTGATGATCATGTTGCCGACGAGCATTTCGACGTCCATCCCCTTGGGCGTCAGGAGAAGGTTTTGCTTTTTGGGCAGGGATTTTAAAACATAGACGAGCAGGCCGATGGTCAGCAGAACGGTGACGAAGGGCGTGGCGAACAGACTGATCATGCCGGCGGCGACGATGCCGCCGACGATGGCGACGATCAGGCGGAGCATCGCGGCTGAATCTTCCTTCGGACCGCCTTCGGTGACTTTGACCGAGAGGTACGAACCCGCTTCGATGACGATCTTCACACGGCCCGACGGCGAGTAGTCGCTGATTTTGCGCGTGGGCAACGCCGGTTCCGGCGGCGCTTCCGGCTTTTTGGTGGGGTAGGCGGGAGGTTGGACGTGTAGGTCGACCGTCGGCGTGTGCACCGGCGGGCCGAGAGAGCTGCTCAGCGACGGCGGCTCGGGCTCATCCAGTTTGAGCGTCGTTTCGTATTTTTCATCGAAGGGTTCCGGAGTGGGCGCGGCGGCTTCGCGTTCGATGATGTCGTTCAGGTTCAGCGGCTCGGGTCGATAGACTTCGCTTTCGATCTTCGTTTCGCTTTCCCAGATGGGTTTGAATTCCATGCGTTCGAGCGTGGGGATTATCGTTGCGGCCTTGGGTTTGTTGCGGCGCGCGATTTCTTCGGCCGCTTTGATTTCGGCGAGCGTCGGCGGCGGCGCGAAGACAGGTTCCGCTTCGATCTTCGTTTCGCTTTCCCAGATGGGTTTGAATTCCATGCGTTCGAGCGTGGGGATTATCGTTGCGGCCTTGGGTTTGTTGCGGCGCGCGATTTCTTCGGCCGCTTTGATTTCGGCGAGCGTCGGCGGCGGCGCGAAGACAGGTTCCGCACTTTCGTGCCGCCGCGGGATTTCGACCGGCGGCGGCAGGGTCTGTTTGATGTGCGCGGATTCGCGCTGCGCGGCGATCGGCTTGCTGAGTTCGCTATCGGCACGGTCAAGGTTGATTTTCAGATCGGGATGGCGTTGGTAGAAATCGTCGGCGTCGATGTTCTCCCGCTCCGATTCGACATTCCGCCGGCGCGCCGGCGCGTCGGCCTTTTCCTTGTTGAGACACGGCGGACAGATGGGATTCTCCCACGACCATTCCGGGAATTCCCGGCCACACTCCCGACAGCGCATTGGGCCTCCACATGCAAGGCTGGACGATGAGATGAAATTTTATTTTATTGTGTTCTCGATGGCAATGCAGAACGACTTGAGCGCGGCGGCCGGCGGGTTATACTGTTGCCGGCAACAAATGGGAGAAATCGCAAGCAATGAAAAAAGCGATCCTCGCGATCGGCGCGACGCTGCTGGTGTTGGCGTCGGCGGCCGGTTGCCGACGGGAAGCGGCGGGGCCGACGATGTCGGTGATTTTCGTCGGCGACACGGGCCTGGGCGACCAGGCGGTGGAGTTCGTCGAGCAATATGGGTTGGAGAAATCGTTCGAGAAAATCCGCGACGCGCTGCAGGCAGATTTCATCGTCGGCAATGCCGAAACGCCGATCGCCGCCGCCGACGTGCCGTTGCGCGAAGGCGAACCGTGGCATCCCAAACAGGTTCCCGAGACGGCGGCGGCTTATAAAAAGGAAGGCTTTACCGCGTTCAGCCTGGCCAACAACCATACGCTGGATTTCGGCGTCGAGGGGCTGCGGCAGACGATCGCCAATCTGCGGGCACAGGACATCGCCACATACGGCGCGGGGATGACCGAGGCCGAGGCGCGCCGGCCGCTGATTTTGGAGAAGAACGGCATTCGCATCGGCGTGCTAGGTTATTTTCATTATCGACAGAAGTACGTCGCCAAAGAAATGTGGTACGCCCAGGGCGACCGTCCAGGCGTGGCGGGGATGAGCAAGAAGAATTTGCGCGACGACATCGCGGCGCTCAAGGGGCAGGTGGATACGGTGGTGGTGACGCCGCACTGGGGCGAGAATTACCTGAAGCTCAAGGCCAAGCAGAAGCGGCTGGCCAAAGACGCGACGGCGGCCGGGGCGGACCTGCTCGTCGGCCACGGACCGCACATGGCGCACCCGGTGACGATGATCGGCGATACGCCGGTGGTGTATTCGGTCGGCAATTTCATCTGGCACAGCAAGGGGCTGTACAAGAAATTCAAGGTCGAGAAGTACGCCTACGCGCTGGTGACCAAAGTGGTGTTCGATAAGCTCGGCGCGCGGGAGATCGTCTTCACGCCGTATCACAACGACAACCGCAAGGTGAAGTTCATTCCGCAGCCGGTCGACGCGGCGCGGGCCGAGGCGCTGTTCGACGAGCTGCTGGCGCCGGTCAAGAAGCATTGGAAAATGAACGGGGCGAGCGCGGTGCTGACCGTGCCGCGCTGAACGAAGGAGAGGTCATGCCGGGGAAGATCACCGAGGTGCCGGGCCTGCTGGTGGGCAACATCGAGGACGAAGCCGGCCGCACGGGCGTGACGGTCGTGCTGTGCGCGCCGCCGGCGGTGGGCGCGTTGGACCGGCGCGGTTCGGCGGCGAGCACGCGGCAGTGCGATTCGCTGTATCCGGACCACATGCTCTCGCGCGTGGACGCGATCGTGCTGGCCGGGGGCAGCGCCTTCGGGTTGGGCTGCAGCAACGGCGTGATGGACGAACTGGCCGCGCGGGGCGTCGGCATGCCCACGCCCTACGGGACGATTCCGATCGTGCCGACGGCGGTGATTTTCGACATCGGCATCGGACAAAGCGCGGCGGCCCCGACGGTCGAGATGGCGCGGGCGGCGACGAAAAGCGCGGCGGTCGATTTCGCCGAAGGCAGTGCGGGCGCGGGCTACGGCGCGACGATCGGCAAGCTGCTGGGCGTGAAAAGCGCGATGAAGGGCGGCTTGGGCACGGCGGCGCGGCACGGCGAAAAGGGGTTGATCGTCGGCGCGCTGGCGGTGGTCAACGCGTGGGGCGATATCGTGGAAACGGACAACGGCGCGATCATCGCCGGAGCGCGCAACCCGGACAAGCCGGGCGAGTTTCTGGACACGGCGAAGCTGCTGGGACAGGGCAAGGCGCGACCGGCCTCGTCCTTCGAGCAAAACACGGTGCTGGCGGTCGTGGCGACCAACGCGAAGCTGGACAAGATCGGCTGCGGCCTGATCGCGCGTATGGCGCAGACCGGGATGGCGCGGGCGATCCGGCCCTGCCACAGCCCATTCGACGGCGACCTGGTGTTCGCGCTCAGCAGCGGCGAATTGTCGGCCGACCCGGTGGCGGTGGGGCAGATGGCGGCCGATGCGCTGGCCGAGGCGATTCAGCGCGGCGTGCGCCTGGCCGACGGCTGGGGCCTGCTGCCGGACGCAAGGGGGTGAGGCCGATCAGTTGTTTTTCGTTTTTCTCGTACGGGAGCTCAACCACAAGGCCAGCAGACCGACGGCGAGCATGAAGAAGGTCAGCGCAGAACTGGTTTCGCTGTGGGAGATATTGCAACCGCAGCCGCCGTCGTCGTCGTTGCCGGTCTGCGTGCCGCCGAATGAACAAAAGCATTGTGTAAAATCTGTGCAATTTTCGAGTTCCAGGCAAGAAAATTTGTATACGGGCATGTCGTGTAGGCAATAGCCCAAGCAATATTCATCGAGGCATGAAACCTCACATTCGTCCAACCTGTGGCAAAAATGACTGCATTCCTGGTCGGGTTCGCCGATGTCGTCGTCATAACTGTCGGCAAAGGAAAAGGAGGCGAGCAGCAAAACGAACAGGATTGAGAGGAAGATTTTGTTTACCATCAGTTCTTTTCTTTCGTTTTGTGGGCGCCGATCCACAGCGCCAGCAGGCCGACGGCGAGCATAAGGAAGGTCAGCGCCGAACCGGTTTCGCTGTGGGAGACATCGCAGCCGCAACCGTCGTCATCGTCGTCGCCATCGCTGGAGCAAAGACATTCCTTAATGTCGTCACATTTATCAAAGTAACGACAATCACGTTTGTCGCTTGACAATGAGTCTTTACAGTAGACGACGCAATTCACATTGTTGAGGCATGGGATGCCGCAATTTATGACCAAATCGCATAGGTCTTGGCATTGATTATCAACATAATCGTTTTCATTCCAGTATTCATCATCATCGGCGTCGGCGAACGCGATTGCCGGCAATAGAAGCGTCAATGCCATCAGTAAAAAAAGCTGTTTCACCATGATTATTGTTTCTCCGATTTTTTGGTTTTGTTTGCGCTCAACCATAGGGCCAGCAGGCCAACGGCAAGCATAAGGAAGGTCAGGGCCGAACCGGCGTCGCTGTGGGATACATCGCAGCCGCAACCGTCGTCATCGTCCTCGGAAGAGGTGTCGCACAGGCATTTTTCCAACTCGGCACAATTTTCGGCATCCAGGCAAGTGGAGTTAGCGATGGTTGGGCCAGAACAAAAGGATTTGCAATCTCCATCAAAGCATTTCGATTGGCAGAATTCGGCGGCGGCGCAGATGTCTTCGCAGTCGTGTCCCTCGAAATATTCGGTGTCGTCGTCAGGGACGTAATCGGCAAATAATAGTGTGGGGAAAACAAGAAGAACCACAGCCGATAAAAGAAAAAATTTCTCCATGAACAAACTCCGCGGCAGCAGGCACCAAATCCTCTCACAGGAAATCCTAGCAGGTGGGAGGTTGGAAGGCAAGGAATTCCATAAATTATTTATTGTGTAGTGGTGTTCGCTGTAATTCAAAGGGTTTAGCGCAAAGCAACCTCTGGTCAGGATCGGAAAAATTTCGTTTACCGGGAAAAGATGTTGTCGCCGTCGTGGAAAGGGGTATACTTTGGATGTGGAAATATCGCTTTTGGGGGTGAATGGGAGGCACATGTCCACACCTGAGGTCGGCGCGCAATCGCGCAATGTTCAAATTTTCCCCATCATTTATGGTCTGATTCATGCGCTGATCGACGCGACGACGGTGGCGGTGATTTTTCAGACGCGCTCGTTTCATCATCTGGATCGAGAGATGGGTGTTTTTCTGATCCTTGCCTACGATCTGCTGGCCTTCGCCGGACAGACGCCGCTGGGCTGGCTGCTGGACCGGCTACGGATCTGGCGCGGGACGGCGGTCGGGGGAATCGTTATCTGCGCGGCGGCAATGGCCAGCGTGCGTTTGGATCCGCTGACGGCGATGATTCTGGCCAGCGTGGGCAATGCGGCGTTTCACGTGGGTAGCGGCGCGCTGGTGCTGCACGCGGATCCGGGCCGCGCCACGCCGGCGGGGATTTTCGTCGCGCCGGGCGCGTTGGGGCTGGCGCTGGGCATATACTTCGGCAAGAGCGGAATGCTGCCCGCGTGGCCTTATTATCTGTTGCTGGGATTGGCCGTGGTTGCGGCGTTGTGGACGCCCGCGCCGGATGTTCAAAAGACCAGGCTGCCGAAACCGGACATCGACAAACCGCTGCTGATCGTGTTGCTGCTGCTGTTTTCGATCGTCGTGCGCTCGCTGGTGGGCAAGGCCGGCGGATACGCACTGCCCAAGGAAACGGCGGTGCTGTTCGGTGTAGCGGCGGCCGCATTTGCGGGCAAGGCGTTCGGCGGGATTCTGTCCGACCGCTTCGGGTGGATCAAAATCAGCGTGGGTGCGTTGCTGATTTCCGCGCCGCTGTTGGCCTTCGGCAAAGTCAATGTGCCGATGATCGTGGTGGGAATGTTCCTTTTTCAGATGACCATGCCGGTAACGCTAGTGGCCGTGTATTCGCTGATGCCCGGCCGGCCGGGGCTGGCGTTCGGTCTCAATTGCCTGGCCTATATCGCCGGGTTCTTCGCCACAAAAATTCATGGCGTCAGGGAGTTATACAATCCGGTTGTTTTCCTCGTGCTCATTTTATTGTCGGCGACGGCGGTGTACCTGGGATTGCGTCCATTGCAGGGTAAAGTGCGGATGCGGTTTTAAGGAGCGAGGAGAAGCGGTGAATCTTGTTATTGACCGTGAAAACATTGTGGCTGTGAAGGATTAATTTTTTTAAAGGTCATTCCGGGCGGCCCCACCACCACAGGACGCAGCCGATAATGCAGTCGTCGATGTCGTCGCCCTGAAAGAGCAGGAGGCTGTCGGCGGCGAGGGAATCCTTGTTTTCGGGCAGACCCATCACCAGATCCTTGCTCACCACCTTGCACCATTTGACCGAAGCGCCGTCGCCCTGGCGGAAGGCGACCATTTTGCCGTCAAGCTGTTTGGGATTGCGACGGCCGTGGTCGATGGCGACGATCGAGCCGTCGGTGAGGATCGGCGACATGGAATCGCCGCGCACGCGCACGCAGGTGACGTGCTCGGGGTGCGGGCACCAGTCGGCGTGAATCAGCGCGTAGTCTTCGATGTCGTCGGCGTTCACGCGGCGCGGGCTGCCGCCGGCGATGGCATCGGCCAGCAGCGGCACGGTGACGAAGCGGTCGCGGCGGACCTCTTCGGCGACGAAGGCGGCGTTTTCTTTCTTCGCTTGCGCGGGCACCTGGGGCGCGGCGACGCCGAGGGTCACCGGGCCGCGGGTGCGATGCTCGCCGGTAAGCAGCCAGAGCGGGTCGATGCCGAAGGTCGTCCACATCGCTTCGAGCGATTTGGCGCCGGGCAGCCGCTCGCCGGCCAGCCAGTTGAAGACGGCCTGGTGATTGGTTTGGATGTCGGCGGCGAAACGACGCACGACCCCCTCGCTGTGGCGGTCGATCATCATGCGCAGCCGTTCGGCGAAGCCCTTGTTTTTCATTCGGTTACCTTCCATGTCTACATTTATATAATTTTTATTGACTAATGTCTACTAATTTTATATATTGTCGCCCGGACCTTTAGGGAGCCGGAATCGCCATAAAATTATCCCACACGGAAACGGAACACGAGTTCGATCCGAGTTAATAAAGCAATGGGCGAAATTTACAAGGCTAAGGTTATTTATCGGCGATAATGGAGATTCGCGGGCGCCGTTTCGGAAGCGGCGCCGGGAGGAAACGTGATGGACGAGCGACTGATGGCAAGTATTCTCGCTGATTTTGACGTGTACCGTTCGCTGATCCGGCAAATGGGGGCGCCCCAAGGCCTGGCGATTACCGGCGGCTGCTACGAGGCGGACCGTTTCGGTTGGTCGCGCGTGAAGGGGGTGCGGGTCCATTTCGATCAGCAGTTCGCACCGCGAAAAATCGAACATTTGGAATTGGGCGTGACCTACCGCATCGAGCGCTAGGGCGCGCCGAGCCCACCCGAACATCGGCGGCTCTTCAACACAATACAAACGAAGGCTTCACCCGGACATCGGTCGGCCGACGCGTTGCGGCGCATGGCGCGCCGCCGGGAGGTCGTCATGTGTGGAGAGTGCCGGAAGCGGGCTACGTGCGTAACTGCGTGCAGGCAATTGCAAAACGAATTGGACGCCGTCACGAAGGGAAGCAGCGGTTACGAGATCCTCATTTCCTTTGACCGATTGAACTATTTGTATACAAGTCGTTCCGACAGTTCGCTGGCCTTGTTGCAACGATCCGAAATCAAGCCGCTAAAAATCCGAACGATGATGTCCTCGCTCAGCGTGGCGCAGCGCGAAGTCGTTATAAAAAAATATTTCCGCAACATGAGTGAACGACAGATTGCCAAGCAATTGGGAATCACCTGCATGGCGGTTCACTTTAGACTGACTCAAGCATGCGAAAAGATGAAGAAACATCTCAAATTTTACTATGCACTTTGCGAAGGGTGAGGGGAAAGACAATGAAATGCATCAACGGCAAGGAGCATCGCTGGGTTTATGAATACCACCGGCGGCGCTGCACGCGCTGCGGTCTGACGCGGCCGCACGAGACGTGCGCGCGGCGCATCGTGCTGCCCGAACCGGCCGGCGTATCGTCGCTGCTGTGCGGGCACTTCGAACATCGCGAAGTGTGCAACGCCAAGCGGCTGTGGGACGAACTGCGCTTGTCGCTGGCCTATCAGCCGTTCGGCGACGAGGCGCTGACCCAACCGTATCCGCCGCGCTGGTTTCTGGATCAACTGCGCGTCAAGGAGGATGTTGCCGATGCCTGACGAACCGAAATTGCCGGCCGAGCAGTGGACCGAGGTGCGGCGCAAGCTCGCCGAGGTGCTGGCCGACCCGGAGCGCCTGGACGAGGCCGACCGCATCACCAAGGTGTGGGAGCGGCTGCTCAAGTGCGAACGGCTGGCGCGCGATCTGGTGGCGGAGGAGGACGAGGGGATGATCATCGACGTGTCGATCGAAGGCATAAAGTGATAAAGAGAGAATTCATTTTCGCCGGCTATAAGCCGCACGCGGGCCAGGCGGCGTTTCATAGGCTGGACGAACGCTTCGCGATCGTGCTCGCCGGCACGCGCGGGGGCAAGACCTATGCGGCGGCGCGCGAATTTTTGCGGCGCGCTTATTCCGATCTGGAGATCAAGAAACGGCCGGTGCATTACTGGTGCGTGGCGCCGACCTACGCGATCGGCAAGACGCAGATGCGCGAACTGTTCGCGGCGGTGGGCGGCGAAACGGGCAAGTTCGTCAGCTCGTGGCTGCGCAGCGAGCGCGAACTGGTGCTGAAGGATCACGTTCTCATCGAGTTCAAGACCGCCGACCGTCCCGAAGCGCTGGTGGGCGTCGGCCTGGACGGTCTGTGGATCGACGAGGCGGCGCGGCTCAAGCGCGAGGCCTGGCTGGGCGGCTTGCGCATGCGGTTGTCGGACCGGCGCGGGTGGGCGATTTTCTCCACGACGCCGCTGGGCCGCAACTGGTTCTTCGAGGAAATCGTGCGCCGCGCGCAGCCCGACAGCGCGATCCACGATCCGCAGTACGGCCTCGTGCGGTTTCGCACCGTCGACAACACGGCCGTGCCGGGTCTGGTCGAAGAGGTCGAGCACGCGCGGCGCACGCTCCCCGAACGTTACTTCAAACGCGAGTATGAGGCCGATTTGACCACCTTCGCCGGGATGGTATTCGACGAAATCGATCCGGACGCGCATTGCGTCGGGCCGCGCAACCGATTGGGCATCGCGGCGCTGCCGAAGCTGTTCACCGAGGTGCGCGCAGGGGTGGATTGGGGCTTTCGCCATCCGGGAGCGATCGTGGTGGTCGGACGCGACGGCGACGGCGTCTGGTGGGCGATCGACGAGGCGGTGCGCTCCGGTCTGCCGGTAGCGGCGACCGGCGGCGAAAGCTGGGTGGACATCGCACGGGACTTGCACGTGAAGCACGGCATCAAGCGCTTTGCGTGCGATCCGAGCGGCGCGGCGTTCATCGACGCGTTTCGTCGTGCGGGTCTGCCGGCCTATGCGGCGGACAACGACGTGGGCGCGGGTATTCAGACGGTGGCGACGGCGCTGCACCTCGACGATCGCGACGACCGGCCGGGCCTGCTGCTGGGCGAGCGTTGCAAACATCTGTTCGAGGAACTGGCCGCCTACGCCTGGGACGAGCAATGCGAGGGCGAGCAGCCGGTGAAGGAAAACGATCACGCGGTCGATGCGCTGCGCTACGCGTTGCATACGCGACCGCACAAGCCGGCGTGGTGGTGATCATTTCGCTTGTTGATAAGCGAACGAAGATATGTGATTATCAAGAAAGCGATGATTCCGGGAACATCGCATGTTGCGGATTCGGATGCCACAACAGGGGATCGATAATCGGATGAACGTGCGCAAACTATTCTCGCTGAATCCATTCCACATTGCGGCGATCGTTTTCTATTTCTTTCCATTAAATCACATGGGAATAGGACTTCTCGGGCTCGTTGTTTGCCTGGTTGTCGGCTCGGTGTTGGTCCGTCGATTTCATCGGGGTCGTGAACTTCCCCCCTGGGCAATTGTTTTTTTGATGCTTTGTATTCTGAACATGGAAGGGGAAGGGACCTTTTATTTGGCA
>ERZ795059.4440-NODE-4440-length-13147-cov-8.053009_pt1 | contig 13147 bp, 16 predicted proteins | sample MGYA00375143_ERZ795059 | MGnify/ENA primary metagenome ERZ795059 (study PRJEB30188, sample SAMN05720168) | activated sludge metagenome | isolation source: Anaerobic digester | place: USA | collected 2015-01-07 ... | reverse complement strand
ACATCTGGAATAGTACTTCCAAAAATCCAATCGAAATGAGATGCACTAACTACTTGAATATCAATCCAGTGGACTAAAAACCCGTCCACATCATAAAAAGATATACGCCCGTTGCCCAACCAGTTAAGCTGTGCCGCTGTAAGTTCAAGGTCATACATGCCGTCAGTTGATGAAGCAACCAGAGCCATGTCGTTGTTGCCGCCGGAAGCCGTAGGCGCAAACTGCGTCCGGACTACCGCATTACCGTCATTCTTTATCTGATAAAGCTGAACGGATAAATCAGTAACGGTTAATCCGGTTTCCGCTGTCTTGCCATCTGTCGGGTCAACCAAAGGACCTACGGCGATTCTTGTTGCTGTATTTGTCTTGAGTATATACATGGTTTTACCTCATTATGTTTTGGAAGTAATAAGCATTTAGTGGTTTTGAATCGGCACTTAACAACCAGTATCGTAAATCAATATCATTCCCAACGACGGTAAGAACAGCAGGGTTAATTAAAAGTTTTTTAGGTTGTTTCAGATTAAGGGAAACGTCTGTGCCTGTTATCTCCAGCAATCCGCTGGCCGCAGCAACCTTTCTTGCCGCCTTTAAATCAACAGAAATTCCTTGTGCCTCGAAATTCCCGGCAGCAACGGCTATACTCAGCCCCTCCTCAACCGGCATCCATCCGTCAAAGACATCGAATGTGTCCGTAATCGGAGTGCCATTGTATTGTGATAATTCAATATACTGAGCCATTCAACTTACCTCATAAACGCTCATACCCTTTGAAACCAATTTCATACACACCCAACCCACTACCCCATCCTGTGACGCACAATACTCTGTGATAAGTGAAAAAAGCATTAATGCTCGGAGCAAAACTGAATTCCTGCACGTCCGTGGAATTTGCGGCAGAACCAACATAAATATCTGTCCAGTTAGTGTCATCGTTTGAGCCTTGTAATTTGAAACCCTTAAAGCCGAAATGGAGGTAGTTTTTAAGCTGCATGTGGGTTATTCGGATGTGTTTCGTCCCGGAATGCAACTTAATCCATTCTCCGGCTGGATTAAGAGGACCAGAGCTCCAATTCGTACCAGCTAGACCGTCAAACGCTTCCCACTCATATTCAGTGCCGTATTGATGTGACGCCGAAACAACATATGGACTTGGAGCGTTATTTGCCGACATTTGAGGAGATACCCATTCAACAACTGATGGTATGCTCATCATTCTTAAACGGTCTCTCTTGCGGTATGTTAAGAAGGTCGCCTCATTACCACGTGCTAACGATATTCCCTTTAAACTTCGGTCCCTCATAGAGGATAGATATTGTTTGTATGGAGCGATACCTCTCGCCAACAGTTCTATTTCAGCAAATTCCGCCGCTGAGCCAGATGATGCTGTTACCGTTATTCGATAATAACGATAAAACGTACTATTTGTGAAATCGTTAAACCGTTTCTTTTCCCCACCTGACCAGCTTAATCCGGTCTGGGTATCGATGGTTGTCCAGTCAGTCCCATTGTTTGAACCGGCAAATACAAAACTGTTGGCGGGGTTATAACTGGGGGATCTGGCAGTAAGAGTATATTCGAGAACTATTCTTGACAAACCTTCGCCGAGATCATATTGAATCCACTGCGGCAATCCAGTCGTTTTAGAACACCAAAAAGACGCTGCGTTACCATCAAACGCTTTTAACGCTGGATATGATGCGCTATACTCGGAACTCGCTGAAGGAGTGCCGCCTATACAAATATTCTCTAGTGCCATTAATCCGTTATCCTGTTTACAAACCCAATTAAGGTTATTACATTCGCCGTGCCAGCGAACGCCTTGACGACCATTTCATTTTGTAGGATAAGCCCAGGAACAACAGGAATAAGGCCCGATTTGTACGGAACGGTGAGCACTATATTCTGATCTGGAACAGTCGCGCCCCCAAATTCGATTGTCAAGACAACATCAGCCTCGTGCCCATTGTACGCCCATAGCCAGATTTCATCGTAACTGCCGTCCGTTGTTCCGGAAACGGCAGTATGAATCGTGTCTCCCGCTGTCGCCGTTTGGGTGATTTTAATTGCCTTTCCGTCCGTACTGCCGCTTAATTTACGTTTAACCACTGTTGCCATCGTTCATTCTCCTTTATGCCGCAACCGCAATCGTGAGCAGTGAACCGGTTACGTCAATCGTGAAAGTTTCTCCCACATTAAGTGTAATGCTGCTTCCGTAATCCCAATAGCCGATAAGCAGGTCGGTCTCACTGGTATCGTCGTAAAGAATAACGTATCGGAAAGGGCCAATCCCTCCTTCCGTAGCAGTAATCACAATATCGGTTGTGCAAGCGAGCGTATAAATACCACCAGACTCTTCCGATGAATCAATCGTTGCTGCGTGTCCACCACTGGTATATCCATTAGCGGCGGCGGGGGGTGGATGTTTTTCTAGCGGGTCAAAAACGGTATCCGTGGCCGCTGTCGGTGCGGTATTGGTCAGGGCGAACCTGAGAGTATCGCTTCCCAAATTATACCCACCGTTGGCAAGCTGGGAGAGAAATTTATTGAAAAGGGTAAAGTTTACCATTGTTCTCCTCCTTTAGAAGAAAGCCCCTCCCCAAAGGAAGGGGCCTTTTGGGCAATAAACTGTTAAGGTGTCAGAGTATTGTTAAGACCCACCCCATTCAGAATACCACACTTCTGGGCTAAACCAAACTCGAGACCGGCTTCAGTGAGGAATTCCTCATTGATACCGTCAACTCGTCTCTGACCATAGCCTTCAGCGTGCTGTTTCTGGTTGCTCTCACCATAGAACGTGGTATCGTCAATGTAACGATAGGTAAGTTCTTTAGGCTCAAGCACTACCCCCATGTTACGAGTTGTAGCATCATAACTGAATAAGGGATGAGTTTTCATATTCACTACTCCAAAAGGAGTAATCCACTGCCTGATTTCCATGCCATAGGTTTTGGCGGCAGGAGCTAACTGGATACTGTTTCCGAGTGCATTAGCTGAAGCCAAGGCATCAATACCCAGCAAGAAGCCAGAACCACAAAGGATTAACTTCTCACTTGCACCATAGCGGAAAATCCGCTCGAGCATATTCTTTATCCAAGTCATTCCACCACCGGCTGCAGTCCAGGCTATTCCAGCATAAGTGGGATTGAGTGTATAGTCGTCACAGTTAGCAGCAGCATACTGACGGATAAAGTTGATAGCGCCCATAGTGGTTCTCTCAGGCTTACCATTATCACCTACATTTTCAGTTCTGATGCCCCAGAGGAATGCAAGTTCCATTTCCCAAGAATGCATTTCCAAAGCCTCAGCCTTTGCCTTCTGACGCTGTTCAGGAGTGCGAAGTTTTGTTTTCAACGCAGTCCGTGTCAGAGACAGAGGAGTTCTGAAAATCTGTGTATAGTTGTAGACCTTCGAAGGATTAAGAGCGATAGCATCCGGCATCTCACCACCCTCAGGATTAATGTTACCAATAATCTTGAAAGTGTCGCAGTTTTGAAGATCATTGTCAGCTGAATTATCATCAGCCTCCAATAACTTAACTGCCAGAACAGATACTGTCGTTCCACGAGTTACACCAGTTACCTTACCAACTACATCGACTCTGTAGTCGGAAGCATCACGAAGAAGAATCTGGTGACCTTCTCTAATGCGATTGGCAAGAGTTGTGGTAATTCTAATATATATTACATCGCCAGCTACTCCACCTCCGGCGTAGGCAGCAGACAAGTCAGGCAATGTAAATACTCCAGTAACAGCTCCACCAACAGCACTCTGTTCCTGAGTCCACCAATGAAACTGCGGGTCGTTCACAGGTTCAGAACCCATCATTGACAAGATGGCTGTCAAAGGAGCTTGTCCATTAGGATACAGATATAATATCTGCTCCCTCCAATTCATAGGGCGTTGTCCAGTTACCCAATCGCCAGTACCTCTCATTCCAAGAAACATATTTACCTCCGTAAGATTCTAAGTTATTTTATTTGGTTATATCTATTTATAGTCATAGTCGTAGCCACTATCGCAGGTAGATAAAATCTGGGCTAGCTGAAACCACTTCAAACCGTCGCTATAAAGAAGCAGACCATCACACTTTCCAGTGAGAACAATATCAATCCAGCACTCACTGTCATCCTTGTGAGTAATGGTGATAGTGTTTGTGACACTAGCTTTCCTTGCAACGATTGAATAGAATCGACCTTTTGCTTCAGCGACTGAAGGAAGTACTATTATCATAGGAGCAGTAACTGCACTAGGCCGGACTACGTAATCACGAGTAGACATTTCAATTGACGCAGCTGGATCAATGAATTTGTCGACTACTTCTTTATCATGTTGAGCACCTCTATCTTCAAGAGACATATTTTTTACCTCCCTAAGGATTTGTTCATTTCTGAGATTTCACTCTCCAGAGATGAAAGGTTCTTTTTTTGTGAAAGACTCTGGCGTTGAGTGTTTCTAGGCCCATGAAGCTTAGGAGCCTTACTCCTGTCCTCATTGTCTTTCTGCTTCGTCGCCACCTGTCTTTTTAGCCCGAGCCTCTTCCTTGCTTCAGGTGCAACAAGGTTCATGAGCTCATTATAATTTCTATCTGGGTTGTTAGCCGCTACATCATCAAAGACTGCAGCCACAACCTTTTTAAAAGGAACAAGATCTTCATTCTCCTTATAGAATTTATCACTCGTCTCTTTCATTGATATAATAGAAGTTAAATTCTGCCTTACAATATCAGGAATAGACGAGAATAATTTCTCAGTGAATAATTTATTAGAATCGCTTACTCCTTTTGCATACACTGAATTAAGCAGTTTATTAAAAGCTTTCTTATTCTCAATTAATTCTTCCAAATCCACATCACCAATGAAGTCCTGCTCTTCAATTTTAACTGGTTCATTTCTCTCTTTAGCTTCTTTCTCAGCTTTAACACGAGCTTCTTCCTCAGCTCTCTTTCTTTCCTCTCTTTCGACGTTTATTTTGTCTAGGACTTCTCTCTCTTTCTTTTCTATATCAGCTTTTATCTGTTCATCTTCTTCTGTTTCCTCTTCCTCTTCCTTTTCTTCCCTGGCAGACTCTTTAGTTTTGTCCTCAGGATTTTCTTCTTCCTCTTTTTCTTTTTTCTCTTCTTCCCTTGTTTTATCTTCTTCTTTCGTCTTTTCCTTTTCGTTTTCCTCTTCAGCTTTATTAGAAGACGAACCATCTAACGCGTTGAGCATATCTTCAATCTCAGTGTTTATGGTTTCTTCTTTTTCCACTTCTTTTTCCAATTCTTTCTCCATGATACTTTTCTCCTTATTTTAGTTTGTTTGATTATTAAACGATCTTATTTACCTTCTCTCCTCTTTAACTTTTTCCTTATTCCTTAAAATACTCAAGAACACATCAGGAAGATTAAGGAAATAGTCCACAGCTTTTTGTCTACCATTTAAATCTCCCATATGTAGCAAGACAGATGCTGTTGAGGGATTACTCCCTTCTGCATTATCAACTATAGACTGCATCTCTCCATTGAAACCTTCTTTCCATATCTTAAGCTCTTCAACAATATCAGCCCAAAGAATGGAATCCTTAAATTCTTCAATAGCTTCTTTACTTGCTCTAATTTTAATATCTTCCATTATCAAGCCTCCACAGGTACCAGGTTTCCAGCCTGAACCTGCCGTTCAACCTGCTCGTCAGGCATTGTAGCTGGCTGAATATTATTCACATTACGCTTAAAATCTTCAGCGTTTTTAGCGCCAAGCTGTTGGGCGATATAAGTGAAAATCCTTACTATATCAAAGGTCTGTCTAAGCTCTTGATCTGTTCCGATAGTTTTAAATAAATCTATCCAAATCTGAGAGAAGTTTCCACCAGGGATTGAACCATCTCTTATTATCAAATCATAATTAATTGCCAGATCTGAAGGACTTACTCTTCCTCTCGTCTTGCCACCAGTGAAGTTTTTCATCAGTTGTTCAGTATATCTGCCAACTATATTTACATAAGTATCCTGAGTCATATACTGTTGAGTATGAACAGCAAATTGGGTTCCTATATCCTGCATAAACTGCATACCAATAATCATGGCCATTCGTTGCAATCTACTCATTGCAGAATTGCGTGTGCCACTGAATTCAACTCCAGTTAATCGCTCAGGACCTGATTGACGAAGAGCACCTTGCATAGACTGGTCTGCACCAGATATTCTATCCATCCACTGAGTGATATAAGCGGAATCAGATATATTTGTTCTTGTAATATCAGTGACTTGGAGTTGCTGCACTACTTTCTCAACACCTCTTCCCCAAGCCGGTCTTCTTAACCTGATCAGTTTTCCAGGCTGAGGGTCTCTCAAATCTTCAAAATTGACAAGGTAGGGGTCAACCACTAACATATCGTTTATAGCTTTTCTTACATTAGCTATATGACTGTTAAATAGAAAGTCTAATGTATGCTGTAAGCCGTATAACACTTCCATTCTTCCAATAGGTGTTATTGAATATCCATCATACTCAGGACTCGCCACAGCCATAGGATACTGTCCATGATTATGGTCTGCTTTTTCACAAGCTATAATCACATCATCTCCAGCCAACTCAAAGTACCATTTTTCAGGAACTTCACTCTTTGATAGCTTCCAATCCTTTGGAATAAGTGTAATATACATATGAATAATGTCTACTGGAGATACAGCACCTGATATAGCTCTATGTATATTAGCTGAACCGCCATAACTTGTCTGTCTATCACTTTCATCAAGAGCCAAGGCTGATTTCTTATTTCCTTTAGGCTTCAAATATTTTACGTTGAACAGTCCTGAGTCAGGTTGTTCTTCTCTACTCAACAGGTTCATGTAGTTATCTCTGTCAACCCAGCCTATGAATTCACCCTTCTGAATATTATCACTAGCCACAGAAGGGTCTGGCAACCACATATAGGGGTCTATAGATGACAGAGCATTACCTTCAAATAATAAGCCGTCAACAAAGTTGCCTATTCTCTCTGTAGAAGTGCCTAGTTCTGACTCAGTAATTATAAGTGATTTAGTCAGTTTCTTTCCATATAATCTACGCCACTCAGGTATACCAATGCCTACTCCATAGCTTAGTGAGTCACGTAGAATAGTATGTATAGCCAAAGGCACTTTATTCTTAATACAATGGAGTCTAATAATCAACTCCATCAGCATTGCACCTACAGTATCATCATCCTCAACACCTTCATACTGAAATATAGGATCTTGAAAAAAAGCCATTGATAAGTAAGTTAATAAAGCTTCAAGCATTGAATAACTATAAGGGAATACTATACTAACAGGCTTGGTAGCATCTTTGTTTTTTAGCTGTTGTTCCTTTTCCTTCAAAGGCATATAGATAGTCAGTGTTCTATCTATCTGTCTCCAAGAATCAAAACGCTTGGAGATTTCATCTCTCGCCACTCTGGCACGCTCCCATATTCTAGATCTGAGCTTTCTATGCAAAGCGCTATCAGGGCGTAAATCCAAACCAGAAGGGTACTTGTAATTAAGATCCTTCTTATAATATTCATCTCTCCAGCCTGCAGGTTCACCAGTAACTATATACGGCATAGTTAAGTCCTCTATCCTTTAGTCAGCAAATATATTAAAGATGCGAAAAAAGCTCCACTTACTCCGCAAAAAACTCTCCAGATCCATGTTATGGATTTTCTAGTTGTATTAACCATTTCGCAAAATCCTTCCGTTCTCCCGTCTCCAATCAGAATAGAATTCAGACGACTTATTGACATATGATTGGCAAAGGATATATCAACAAGAATATTTAATTTATCATCAGACGCCATAGTCTTTATTTTCTCTTTATTCAAGGCTACCTCAATCTCATGATTATTAGATGTGCTAGCCACTAGACATACCTCCAATTATCTATAGGTTTCTCATAAGTGAGTTCTTTATACTCAGCCTCAGCATCCTTAGTATCAAAATCCGGAGGACTGAAATATCTCTCTCCTAATTCCAACATCTCAATTAAATAAGCCTCAGCATCCATCAAATCCCAAAGAGCAGAACGAGGAAACATTAACAGTTGTTGTTCAAGCTTTCTTATTGAAGCACAAGAGGCATTGTGATAAATATATCCACCTCTGTAATAAGGAACAAGCTCTTTAATACGAAGATCTTTCTTCATTCCACCTCTGGCCTTAAGCCAGATTATTTCGTAGAAACGTCCACGTCTGAACATTTCATTTTTAATAGGCTGTTTAATAAACTCATTGAGAGATGTCTCTTCAATTCCCAGTACTTTTGCATTTAACATCTGAGCCATACCAAATAGACTTGCATAGATTTCATCAGGATACATTTTCTCAGAAATGACAGATCTGATAAAAATCTTTGCACTCTCAAGGTCAATTCCTATTCCTATAATAGCAGTCTCAGCCGAATGAATCTTTACAGTTTTAGCAGGGTCAAGAAGGATTACTGTTTCTATGTTAGGATTTTGTTGAACATCTACATCGAGCAAAGGCAAATCACCTTCGTTTAATATTTTTCCATAAGGTAAGTTGTAGTATTTGAAATATTCAGATCTGAATGCTGCATCTTTCGTTGAAACAGGAAGGTTTCTAAGCTCACGAAAGAACACATCAGTCTGTCCGGCAGCTACATGCTGTTCCCATTCCTTTTGTATAGCATCGTCAGAGATAAATTCTGGAGCAGTTGATTTAAAGTCATCATCACAGGCTTCAAGCCTAATAGAAGCCCACTCAGGTGAGTTTAATAATCTTTGCAAGATAGAATCTTCATGCTTTAAAGTATCAATATAGACAATTTTCCAACTACTTGCCAATTTACCTATACGCGGAACAGCCTTAAGCACATCAGCGTAGAGCCACTCATACTGCCTCCTACGATATTCATCATTGACTACTTGTTCAGGATCTTCAAGGTCATCTATTACAATTAAGCCTGGGCGGTCATTCTTAAACAAAACACCACGAACCTGCTGTCCAGCTCCACGAGGCCATACTAAGGTATTATAAGCAACCCAGGATTTCTTACTGAATACCTCATCAAACTCAATCCTGCTAGGATCTCGTTGTTTGAAGGAACCGAAAAACGCCCTTATTTCCTTATTGGTTACAAGCTCACGGCGAAGGTTTTCAGTCTGAAGTGAAGCGGCATCGTGACTTTTGTTAATGTAGACAATAAAATCCGTGTAATGAAATAGAATCCATCTAGCCATTAAGGCTAAGGCAACTATAGATGTCTTACCATAGCCACGAGGAGCTGCTATGGCGACTTTCTGGTCAGGACCATCTATCAAATCAAATATCTTTCCATGCACTTCTTCAGCAAAAGGCATATAGAAACGCTCTGGGAAGAAAGTTTGAGCAGTTACTCTAGTGCTGATAGCACATTGTTGAAGTATTATCTGTAATTCTGTGTCCATTATCTTATCCATTCATAGACTGTGCAAAATGCTCAGTATCTTGAACTTTTTGTCTCCATCCTCTTGCATCAACTTTTGGCTTAAAATGGTCTATAATTACTGTTTTTTCATTATTCTTTTCTAAATTATTTACAGACTCTCTTGTGTAAGAAAAACTGTCTAATTCATAGACTTGATTACTCCTATTACCACCATGAACTACCATAAAAGCATAGGAAGGTGGAATAGTATATACTACATCAAAGTGGTCTCCCATTCTTAAATGAACAGTTTCATAAACATCAGTGGTTATTTCATCTTTTTGTACAATAGCTATGAAGGGACTAGTACGGTTTTTTGTATGAGGAGCGTAGAATGAATAGACTCGACCATCAGGTGCCTGACCAAAGACTTGGTAATTAATAAGAAAACGTCTCTCACTCATTGTATTAGCCATAGACTTCATATGAGCTACCCAACCAGGAGTAACCCAATCATCTATATCTATACGAGCCATTATTGAAGTGCGAGGATAATCGAGAGATTTAATAATATCTTCAGGTGAGCCTTTATCAGTCTCTCTAGCCCAATTTTTCGATTTTTTAATAGAATCTTTCCACTGTGTTAAGTCGCCAGAGGTGTAAAGGAAGGTAATATTTAGACCTGACCAATCTAGATTTTTAATAGCTTTTGTAGCATTACAGTTTTCTGGACCTACAGCAAGATAAAGTTTAAATTCTTGGTCAGTCTGCGCCTTTAAACTATTAATAAAATTTCTTTGCATCATATCTAGATACTTTTGATCTATAATTCCTACAGCATGAAGAGGTCCTATATCATTATAAATAGCCCTTGAGATAATAGATACTTCCATAGGTACTAATGGGTCAACTTTTATTTTGTTTCTAGGAAACCATATACAAGAAAATCCCCACTTAGATTCAAAAAGTTTACGTCCAACCTGTATTATATCATTATTGAGCTTACTCTTTTTATAATTTTCAGAGCGCATAGTTCTATCATTAAAAGCTATAAGATTCCTATCAGTGAGAGTGGCTATTTTCCATCCTGCTTTTCTCACATTCATTGAAAAGTCAAAATCCCAAGAACCAATAAAATATCTTATATCAATTATATTAGGAATTAGTGCAACTTCCTGACGTATTAACTGGGATGTTCCACCTATAAGGTCAACCTCAACGAAATCTCCTGTTACTGAATCTACAGGAGTGCAGATTACTTTAGTTCCGTTGAGAGTTCTATGGTAAGCCAGCTGACTATGCATCACATCTACCATTCCAAAGTCCGGATGGCTCTCTAAAAACTCAAGTTCTTTTTCAAGAGTGCCCTGGGCGTAGTCCATATCGTTATCAGACATAAAAACGTAGGGAGTTTTGGCGGCTCTTTTCAAATTTATGGCTCTAGGCGGTGCTATTCCACCATTTCCAGTAGAGAAATAAATGTCTTTTTCAACAAATCCTTCTGCAGCCTCAACAATTCTCCTCTTTAATTCAGCTGTTATCTTTTCATCTCCCTGAACATGAAGGCATAGATTAAGTGGGAGTGATGTAATCTTAGGTATGCCTTGAAGAGTTTTAATTAAACGCTCTTCGCATAACCAAGAGACAATCGCTACAGTAATTTTGGGTTCGTCTATCATTTAATCTTCCTAAATATAGCTAATTTTATTTTTTTATCGTCAGTTTCAGATTCTGGGTTGGCTAGACCATAAGCTGTTGCACCAGGAATGCGACAAGTCGCGGCGCAGAAGAAGGTGAAGTTATCCAAATGAGAGTCACCTACCCCTATTAAAGTCTCGCTGATTTTAGGCCTAGCCAATTTACCCATTAGTTTGTTTATCCATTAAACGAACTGGTTAAAAATAACAACTACTCATTACTTAATTTTTTAATTAAGTATTCCTTTAGTTTCTTCAATAACACAGGGAGAAACTTTTGAGCAATATAAAATAATACTGCTCCCAAAATAAATACTACAATATAACTTAAAGATGTAAAAGGCATTTACTTTCCTCCTTTTATTAGTTTTATTTTGTCTACTGTTCTCAACGTGCCGAGACCCAGCATTCCAAACAAGAGAGTTAAAAGTTCTGCCATATCAAGTTTTGGTGCATCTGGAACAGCTTCCATAAATAGACTTAGTAAGAAATAAAGTAATGGCATCCCTATATAAGTGTAAAACAAACCACCTACACAAATCCAAGCAGCAGCTGGACGCCAACCACTCTGCCAAAATGATTTACTCTTAGCATCTTCTGCATTTATTAAAGTCTGTGCTTTATCAACTTCCGATAATAACGTAGGAACAACATTTTGAATCTCAGCCATTTTAGTCTCTAGCTCAGCAAGCTTCATCAAATCAACAGGTACTTTTCCTCTAATCTGATTCCCGATAGAGTTAACTAATGAACCTGCTCCTTCAATTATGCTACCAATGTCTATGTTAACTATTCCTGCCATAAACTATTTCCCATAAAGCTTTTCTATATACTGTAAATTTACTACAGTATAGTTGTGATTTTTATCTTTTAATTTTAATAGCTTTCTCGGTGGATTAACTCCTGCACGATAAGAAGCATGTATCCAACCATCTGGAAAATATTCTGCTATTAATTCGTGAAAAGGAAGGTTGTTATAGATGAATTTTAAAACTTCTAAAAGTGTAACATACTCAATTAATGGCTCACCATCTCCAGCTTCGCCTAATAGATGATTTGAAGTGCTTGAGCCGCCTATAAAAGTATTAAGTTCTGGACAACGAAAGCCTGAATTAATTCTTATAGGACCGAAGACATTTCTTACAGGTTGCCAGATGAAAAGGGCTTGAGCTTCAATAGCCTGCCACTGTTTTTCATTAGGCGAATTATCAATACCTTGACGTATAGCAGTTGTAGAATGCACGAATTCTTTATAAAGAAAATTAGTTCCTAAAATAGGAGAATTAAGATCTCTCAAAGACATAGCATTACCTATTCCTTAGGTGTAACATCAACTAACAATCCAGCTTCCTTAACAGCTTCTCGTCCGCGACTCTTAAATGATTCAATGTCTTCTTTTGATAAAGTCATATTAATAGATGAAGACTGAAACTTTGTAGGAGCTTTTAATCCTGAAAGCTCTAACAAAACTGTATCAGCCACATCTTTCTGGTCTTTTAAAGTAGCACTCCCATCTTCATTATCAAATATCTCATGATACTTTTCTAATGCCTTAGCAGTTAAAATCCTAATCTTTTCAGAAGTCTTCTTTGCATCTTCATCTCTAACATTTCTTATTTCTGCAAGCTTCTTCCGTCCCAACTCTGAATTAAGAGTCATAGAGACACAAGCCTCAGAAATATTAAGTATCTCAGCTATATCACACTGTTTAAATCCTCTCGCAGCTAAATTAATAATCTCATGAGAACGCTGCCAGAGGGCTTTAATCTGATACTGTTTTCTCGGCTCACCTTCTGGAGTCCTTCTCAAATCGACATCTCTAAACTGAAAGCCGTATAAACTGTCTTTTACCACTTCTTCCATAATTTACCTATAAAAAATCTATTCTTATTATCTCAAGCCCATCATACCATAAATATAGGCAAAAGTCAACGTAATTCTTTGTGCATTTCATAATAGTTCATTTAATGATTAAACAAACTAATTAAATGTTCAACATTGTGCATTGTTAAAAAGATGGGATAAAATGTAGAGGAGCTAACCCCGCGTCCTATACGGAAAAACTCCCCCATTGAAAATAAAAAAA
>ERZ795059.4433-NODE-4433-length-13154-cov-5.412322_pt1 | contig 13154 bp, 4 predicted proteins | sample MGYA00375143_ERZ795059 | MGnify/ENA primary metagenome ERZ795059 (study PRJEB30188, sample SAMN05720168) | activated sludge metagenome | isolation source: Anaerobic digester | place: USA | collected 2015-01-07 ... | reverse complement strand
TCCAGCGTCATCACGGCCAACGCAGTGCAGTACACGCGGCCCGCGTTATCGAATGAGCCTTGAAATTGCCAACTGCCCCGTTCCGATCCGCTCCGTTTTTGCGACCGGACCAGGTAGTTCCGCATCCAATGGTCCCATCGTTCCCACTCCGGGCCGCCGAAGTGGTACATCACTTGCGTCGAGTAGTAATAGAAGTACAGCCCCTGCCCGCCTCGCGCACCTCGGCTCAGACGTTCCACTCCGAGCTTCAGACCCGGTTGCCGGCGATCCCAACCGGTGTACATCCGGCACAACAGGCCGATGGGCGTCGTGGCCCCGATCGAACCGCTGACCGGGACGTTCTGAGCCGATCGTCCACTCGTGTAACCGTAGCACGACCCGATGCGGTCGTCGGACACGGAGTCCAGGAAGACCGTGGCTTTCTGCACCACTTGCGGATCGGCGTTGATTCCCGACAGCTGCGCGCTCTTGAGCGCCATCATCTGCCACCCGACGACCGAGGTGTCGCCAGCCTGGCCGGGCTGGTACCGCCAGCCGCCACCGGCGTGCTGGGCAAGTTCCACAAACCGGACGGCCTGCTGGGCCGCCTGAAATAATTCGTCTTGCGTGATGCCCGCGTCATCCGAATTGCTTTTTGATGAGTCCGGCTTGGTTCTGGGCGTCGCGGACGTTGCCCGCGTCATCGCCATGGCCTCGCACAGCGCCAACGCCGCCAGTCCATGGCTGTACATTCTCCCGGACGGATCCATCAGGCTCCCGTCGGAATGCTGATGCTCGATCAAGAATCGCAAGCCCGCCGCGACATGGTCCCGATACTGGCCCGACAAGTGCGTGTCGCCGGCACCTAGCAGGGCCAACAGCGCCAGCGCGGTTGCCGCGTGTTCGGCACCCGAGGAGCCCTCGTTATGACAAAGACAGTTGGGGCAGTGATGATCTCCTTTGCGGTGCATGAAGCTCCAGGAGCCGTTGGACCGTTGGTGCCGGACCAGCCACTCCAGCCCCAGATCCAGCGCATTTTCGCTTTCCGGCGTTGCGCCGTAGGACAAGGCTTTCCGCCGCCGCTCCGCTCGGTAGGCCAGACCACCGGATGCGTCCGCGCCGACGTGGAATCCGGAGCGGCTGTCCCCCCCGCCGTGCGACGCCACCGAGCCGCTCCGAGGACTGAGCGAGCCGACCAGGGCCATAGGCAGGTCCTCCACCAACTTGCCCGTGTCGCCGAACAGCACGTTGTCCCAGAACTTGGCGTCGCTGTTGTCTTCGTTAGCCACTTGGGGCAAAACCGGCGGCACATCGACGACCAGCTCTTCGAGCGCAGACTCGTCCGGCGCATCGCCCTGGCCCTCGACAACGACGATACTGATTTGCCGGGCACCCCAGTCCGTATTAGCCAATGCGTACACCCCCAGCCCGATCAAGGCAAACAGATGCACGATGGCACTCACCAGTGAACCCGGAACGGCGGTGAAGAGCAGGAACTCCGCCTCGCGCCGCCGGCGATCGCTCGCTTCGTCGAGCGGGAGCTGAGCAAGCTGGTGCACGGTCCGCTGCTTCGACAGCACGTCCGGAGGGGGCGGTGGTGGAGCGAGGTGGGCGGGCGGCGTCGGCGGCGGCACGACGCGCGAAGCCGGGACCTGGCCAGGCGGCGCGGCCGCCGCGCCTGACGTGGAGCCAGGCCGAGGAACGCTCGCCAACGATTCTGTCGCGCAGTCGGGATCCATGACGCTGGTGGTCCGTGTGCGGCCCTCGGCGCCGAGCCACTCTCTGCTCATGGTCGGTGCCGCCCCTGGGAGATGCGAGGGCCGCTCTCGTCATCATAGAAAAATCGCGGCAAATCGTACAACAGTTTCAAGTCCAGGCACGGCCCAACCATATCAGGCCGTGCCACACGCCCCCGTCACTGGACCTTTAGCTCGATACTCTCCGAATGGCTGTTGAACTCCGGCGCGTACATGCACTGGATCTGGGCCATGCCGGTTTGGTATTGGCCGCGGTGCTGGACGCGGACACTGTTCTCGAAGACGTACACGCCCTTGGGCAGGTAGTCGATGAAGAAGTGGCTGGCCGCGTCCCGCGTGCTTTCGTAGTAGTACAGGCCGTCCTGGAACTTGTACTGCGACAACACGCTCACCGGCTCCGTGCCGCTGCCGCGGTGGTCCTTCAGGTGGACGTATTCCATGTCGCGGTCCGTGCGCAGTTCGACCCGCACGACCAACTCGTCGCCCACCTTGATCGGGCCGGCAACGGGTTGCAGCACGGGGCCCTTGTCCGTGTTCTCCTTGACGTACAGCGACTTCTTCAGCTTTAGCGGCGTGCCCTCGTAAGGCGTGACCTTGGTCATGTCCTCCAGGTACTGCCAGTGGACGCTGCCCCAAGCGACGCCGGGGTCGGTCTTCCTGACCGTGATCGCACCCTGCGCAGGTTTCACCTCCGGGCCGGCGAACCGCTGTTCATAGAAGCCCGTGCCGGCTTCGACGGTTTGCGGCTTGACGGGCGTGCCGGCCAGCGAGACTTCGACCAGCGCGTCTGAAGCCAGCAGATCGGTGCCGCGCAACAGCAGTCCGTACACCGCGTCGGCCGTGGCCTTGGTCGTCTTCCAGTCCTGCGTCTGTTTCTGCTTCAGCAGCCAGACCTTGCACGCCTCGACCGCCTGCGCGTCGTTCATCACTTCGTCAAACGCTTCGATCATCATCGCCTGCGTCTCGATCGGCGCTCGATACCACCACCAGGACAGCTCCAGCTCGCGCCAGAACATGCCCAGCTCTTCGTCGCTGACCGAACGCTCTTTGATCGACCGCATGATGGCTTGCGGCGTGTCGCGGTCGCCGAAGCGTTTCAGAGCGACGGCCAGATGCGCTTGCGACTGGCGGTTGGCCAAGTCGAGCCAGTAGCGGCGGGCCTGGCCCAGGAAGTAGTCGACAGCTTCCCGGTGCGCCGCGTCGACAGGCTGGTCCTCCAGGAAAAAGCTCCGGCCGTACAGGTACAGGGCGATCGTCGTGGCAAGGTGGTTCTTCTCCTTATCGCCGTGTTTGAGAATCTCGCGATACGTCTCGTCGATCCAGGCGTCCAGGCGAGTCAGCGATTTGATCGCCGTAGCGACATCCAGGTCCACGCCCAAGTGCCGCAGACGGCCGAAGCCGGTCGTGATGTACAGCGTCATGTAGTCGTTAGCCGGCCCGCCAGGGAACCACGGCCACGCACCGTCCTCGCGCTGCTGCTCGGCCAATTTCCGCAGCAGACGCGCCGTCTCGTCGTTCAGCCGGTTGTCGTCGAACAGAACGCCCACGTTGCGGCGCGCCTGACCTTCGGCTTTGGCGTCCCGCACCCAGGGCGTTTCTTCCAGCATGACCGCTTTCAGGTCCTGGTTTTTCTCTAGCGGGCTGTCCAGCGCCGGCGTGCCTTTCCACTGCTCGAACACGCGACGGATCTTCGGGTCGGAATTGGCGATGTGCCGAGCCAACGCGTTGGCGTACAGGCGGTTGAACGTCTGCTCGGTGCATTCGTACGGGAACTCCATCAAGTACGGCAGGGCCATCACGGCGTACCAGGAGGGGTTCGGCACCATTTGCACAGTCAGCGATTGGTGCCGCAGCGTGTCGGAGTCGCCGGAAGAGAGCAGCTTGGCGAATGCGAACTTCTTCGTCTGCGGTCCGCGGATGGGCAGCGGCAGCGACTCGGTGACCAGCACCCGCCGCGACAGCACGGGCAGGTAGCCTTCTTCACCGTCGGACAGCTTGCCGGTCGAGCCGACCGTCTTGTAGGTCAGATAGCCCAGTTCGTCCGGCACGCTCAGCCGCCACGAGAAGCTGCGAGACTCCTGCGCCGGAATGTCGAATTCCTGGTCGGTCTGATTGTTGCCCAGCAATCCATCGACGCCTTTGCCCGTGCGCGCGTCGGCCAGCGTCAGCCGCACGCTGCCGGTCTGGCGGGCCGGCGATTGATTGCTGACCTTGACGGTGAACTCCAGCACGTCGCCTTCGCGGAGGAACCGCGGCGGGTTGGGCTGGACCATCAAGTCCTTGGCCGTCACGGCGCTGTCCTGCAGCAAGCCGCTGCGCAGTTGCCGGTCGTGGGCGAAGCCCAGGAACTTCCACTGCGTCAGCGCTTCCGGCATGGTGAACTCGAGCCGGACTTCGCCGCCAGCGCCCGCGATCAGGTGCGGGAAGAAGAAGGCGGTTTCGTTCAGGTTGGTGCGTGCGGAGACCTGGCTCAAATCCGGGCCGGATCGCTTTTCCGGGCCTCCGGGCCCGCCAGCGCCGCCGTCTTTCAGCTCGCCGCCCTGCGGTTTCGGCGCGGGGGCGCCGGTCTCGGCCAGCATCATCGCATTGGCCTCCATGGGCGCGGCCGCGGCCATCGGCGCCGGCGCGGCGTCCATCGCGAAAGCTTCCACCTCTACGGCCTCCCCTCGCCGCATTCGCGCAACGCCTTTGCGCAGGAACCGATAGCCCCAGAGATTGGCCGTCAGATCTGCCGGGAACGTGCGATAGGTCAGTTGGACGTCCTTGGACGGCACGGGCCAGTGGCCGCGGATGTGCTGGAGATTGAGCAGAAAGTTTTCGAAATGGGAGTTCAGATTCGACGAGTCCTGGCGGAACACGCCGAAGCCGGACATCCAGCCGTGCGGCAGGTAGGCGTCCAGCGATTGGTCGTACAACGCGGCCACCATTTCCGCCACGGCCTTCACCGTAGACGACTCGCTCCGCGAGTCGATTTTCCCCTCGCGGAGCGAGGGGCCTACGATGAGCGTCCAGGTCTCCTTCTGGCCGGGCTGCAACTTGGAAACGAAATGTTCCCAGCGGAGCTTCAAGTCCTTGTTCGTCCACGGCACGTCTACGCGGCGGGAGTCGAGATACGCCCGGTTCTCGCGGACCATCGTCACGCGGACCGTGAAGCCGCCCCGCATCGCTTCGGAGACCGCCTGTTTGATCGTCGCCTGAGTGGCTGCCGCATCGGTCCAGTAGCTTTGGACCAGCTTGTGCCGATGCTCGATTTCGACAAACGCTCGCCCCTGCTCGTACCCCGTGCCCCACAGCGCGGTGAAGTCCTCGCCCGGCTGCAGCGACCACTTGGGCGCCGCGAACACCTGCGGCACTTTGATCGCCAGCTTGTTGGCCGCCGGATTCAGCACCTGCAGCGGCAACTCGGCCGTCACGCGTTTGCCGAACCGGTCCTGAGTCTCGACCAGCGTCCGATACGCTCCCTCGGGCAAGTCGAACGAGTAACTCGCAGTTCCCGCTGCGTCGGTCGTGAAACCCCGTTCGGCCACGACTTCGCCCAGCGGCCACGAGTTGGGATTTGACAAGTCCGGCGCCGGCTCGACCGGCTTGCCGCCGCGCAGGTACGGATAGTAGTCGCGCGACAGCGGCGCACGCTGCACCCGCTCCGGCTGCTTCAGCCGATGGATCTTCAGTGAACCTTCCGCCTGCTGGCCTTCGCCGTCCAGCGTCGTGGTCCGGATTTTGACGTCCACCGGCTTGCCCTCCGTCAGCCAGTCGCCGGCCGACAGCGTCGCCTGCAGGGCCGTATAGCCCACGTTCACCGAGCGCTCGTCCGATCGCGTTTCGCCGGCCGTGTCGGTCACGTCGGCATAGACCGTGTACTGGAACGTCGGTTCGTCCTTTTCCGGCACGGACAAGTCGGGCTTGGCGGTGAACTCGATGGCAAAGCCACCGTCCGCCGCGGTCACGCTCGTGCCGCGGGCGATCTCCTGACTGGATTCGGGCTGCGGCGGCAGCCACCACATCCGCCAGTACCACCAGACGGGATAGCGGACTTCGCGGACCACGCGCCAGTGGACGTTGGCGCCGTCGATCGCCGCGCCGGTGTAGGCGGTGGCTTTGCCCTGCAGCGAGACTGCGGCGTTCAACTTGGCGGCGGTCTTGGGTGCGTCCAGCGTCACCTGGAACTTGGGCCGCTTGTACTCCTCGACGTTGAAAGAAGTCTCGCCCGGCGCGTCGCCCTCCACGCGGACCGTCATGCGTCCCATCAGCCGGTCGCGGGGCGCGGTGAAGCTGCCGCTGAACGAGCCGAAGTCGTTCGTGCGGTGCTGCTGGCGTGCGATCTCCTGGCCGTTGACGTCCTGGAACACGGAGGTCACCGCGTGATTGGCCAGGATCTCGTACTTGTCCGCCTCGGTTTCCACGCGGACGGAGATGCCCTTGTATTGGATGGTCTGGCCGGGCCGGTACAGCGAACGGTCGGTGAAAAAGAACGTGCGCTGGTACGGCTGCTCTCGCTGGTCGCCGCGGTACGTCGAGTAGTTCTCGGCGGTCGCTAGTTGCTGGTCCTGATGCTGCACCAGAATCAGATGGTTGCGGTTTTCGACGGTCGCCAGCCGGAACAGGCCGTTCTTGTCCGTCTTGACCGGCGGCAGCGCGATCCGTTCGTTCCGGTTGCCCATCTGCCAGGCGCGCACGTCGACTCCCGCCACAGGCTCGCCGGAAGCCGCGTCCAACACAAATCCTTCTAACGCATTCTCGCCCCAGCGGTTGCGGATCACCAGCGCCAGGCGGCTGACCCAAAAGGGCGCGTAGCTGACCTGATTGTTGGTCTCGCCGAAACTCGGATCGTGGCTGGCCACAAGGTAGTAGAACCCCGGTTTCAGGTCCTGGGGGCCGGGGATTTCCTGCAGTCGCTCTTGGTAGTCCTCGGTAGCCGGCAGGTCAGCCGACCACTGGAGTGTAGGAGGCCGATTCAGCAGGTTCCGCTGCTCCGCCTCGTCCAGGTAGTCCACCTGCCAGTTCCGCGAGTTGATCCGCTCCTCGAACCGCCAACGGACGACGCGGAAATGGGCCTTGGTCACGTTGCGGTAGCGCACTTGGATCGCCGGCCAGGGTTCGTTCCACACTCGCTCGGTGGTGATCGAGACGGACTTGGCTTCGATCTGGTGCAGCAAGTTGAAGCACATCTTGCCGCCGGGGCTCTCCGGAAAGACTCGCGCGCCGCGCGCGGCCAACTCGTGGGCTTCGACCAACTGGCCTTCTTCCTGCAACACGGACGCCCAGGCCGCGATGGCTCGCGTCGAGATCTCGTGGTCGCCCCACTTGTCGACGTAACGTTTCAGCGCCGCCTGGTAGCGGGCGTTCTTCTCCTCGCCAAAGGCTGCGTTGTGAGCGAATTGCAGCCGCAGCAGATCCGCGTCGGCCAGCGCCGTCGGGTCGGTGTCCTTCTGATGAAAGCGGAGCAGATCCTGGTACAGCAGCACGGCCTTGTAGACGGGTGAATCCTCGTCAGTCGTGACGACTTTCCAGCCCACGAATTCGTCCGGCGTGCCGAAGATCGGTCCGTCGGCCGGCAACTCAAAGGCATCGGACGGTTTGGCAGCAGCCTGTTCACCGGAGGTGTAGAATTCCAGCGCGTTGTGGACCAGGAAATCGTACAAGGTCGGCCGATAGGCGTCGGGCACGGTGCCCGGCTGCAGCAAGTCGTTGTACTGGGCAATCGGCGTCTGCTGCAGCGATTGCTTCTCGGCCAGGGCTGCCGTGAACTGCTTGTCGATCTCGGCGAACAATCGCGGCAGGTCCCAAGTCGTGAAATCGTCGCCGGGCGGCGCGGCGGTGGCGGTGCGCTGCATGAACCGCCACTTGTTTTGTTGGAAGTAGTGCCAGTACCAATTGGCCAGAATGGCCTGCATCACCGGCTTCATCTCCGCCGGAACCTTGGCGATTTCGGCCTGCAGACGCGTGATCTTTTCTTCCGGCTTGTTGCCCTGGATGTTGCCTTCCAGAACGATCTTGCGGCCGATCGCCTTGATCGCCTCGGCGTATGCTTTTTCCTCGATCGCCGCCCGGATGATAGGTTCCAGTTTCTCGATGGCAGTTTTCGGAAGTCCTTGGCTCATAGCTTCATCCACCTGTTTCCACTGCCCGTCCCGCGTTCCCGCCAAGGCAAGCAGAAAGCTTACGGACAGCAACACCACGGACAGCAAAGCGATCAACCGGCGATTCATCGCGACACCCTTGTCTTTCGACCCTTGACGAGACCTCGGCGGCAAGCGTTCTGGCGGGCATCCCGACCCAGCCAACAATCCGCGACGGCGCCTGCGCCTGCCGCCCTACTCCGCCTCGCTTCAGTGTACCAGAAATGCAGGCGAGAAAATGTGGTTACTGCGGAAGTTGTAGAGCGACAGGGTGTCTCTTGTCGCCCGCCAAGGACTTCCCGCCCGGCACCAACAGGAGTGCGGCAGGGCGGATGCGGACCGGGCCGAGCAGTCCGGACGGCAGGAGGGGAGAGTCCTTGGTAGAGACGTCCTTGCGCGTGCAGAAGGCGATGCGGCCGGAGGGACGGGGCTTGCCCTGCAGCAGCCAGTCGGGCCAGCGGGCGGGCAGTTGGTTACCCTTGGCGGCCGGCTGCCAGTCCATGTCGTCCGGCAACGCGGCGTCGCCGATCATGCGGTTGGGCCAAAGGTTCGTGACGCGGATTTCCAGGCGGTTGGTGCCGGGACGCGCGACGGCGGTGATGGGGACTCGAAAGCACCCTACATTTCGATCCGACAGTTCGGGAGGGCTTGCTGGAGCCTCTTGACGCCTTCGTTCGTGACGCTGGTGCCGCGCAGGCAAACCTCGCGGAGTTGCGTCAGGCCGTGGAGATGTTCCAACCCGGCATCCGTGATCTGGGTATCCGAGAGGTTCAGCGATTCCAGCCGCGACAGCCGGCGCACGTGAACGAGTCCGGCGTCGGTGGCCGGGCTGCCGACGAAATCCAATCGGCGAATATCGGGCAGTTCCCGGACGGCTTCCATGGTGGCGTCGTTAAAGGCCACCACGTGCACGGCCGTGCGGAAGAAATCGTCACCCAGCAGGCGCCGCAGCCATCCCGGCACAGGCGAAACGGTCGGAGCCACGGTGAGATCGTCCGGCTGATCGTCAAACACGACCAGCCCGCTCAGACTGACAATCGTCGCCACCGCCGCTTGCTGCCGCTGGGCGTTCTTCATCCTGGCAGTGAACCAGCCCAGGCCGACGCTGACGGCGACCATCACCAGCAACAGCGTCCGCAGGCTGTACCGGAACCAGCGGCGTCGCGGTTGCGACGTGGTGGGCGGGAGAGGATGCACGGCAACTACCTGGTCTCAGGAACGCCAAGCGGCTTGCCGGCCGCGGCGTGCTGGAGCAGTCGTGACACGCCGGTGTTGCCCACATACGGGCCACGGACCGGATCGTCGCCGATCACCAGTCGGGAGAGCAGCTGACTGCGAGCGCCTTTTGCGTAAACCGGGACCAGGCTGTTGCTGTGGCTCTTGAAGTTGTAGTGCATTTTCGGAATACGATGGGGACCTTGATCCACAATCGGCTCGAACGGAATCTTGTCGGACTGCGGTCCCCAGATCAGCCCCGTCTCGTGGTCGGCGGTCAGGACCAGCAGCGTCTCGTCCCAGTTGCTGTGCGCATCGACCCAGGCCACGACCGCTTCGATCGCAACGACAAACTCCGTCTGCTCTTGAATCATCCGCCTGGCGTTCTTGTTGTGATTCGCCCAATCGACGGCTCCGCCCTCGACCAGGAGAAAGAGTCCCTGCGGATTGTCGTCCAGGACGTTCAGTGCCCCTCGGACCATCGTGGCCAGGCTCGGCACATGGGCATTGGGCGGCGTATCTACGGCCGGATCCTCGGTCTTCGTCGCTCGCCGAGCCTGCTGCAGGGTCGTCGCCACCTGCGCCGTCCCGACCACTCGGCGCGGCGTCGGGCCGGAGACAAGCGCCTCGAACTCCGCCTTGGTGGACACCGGCCGGAAGCCCTGGTAAGTGCCGTCCGGGGTGGTCCGAGCCGCCTCGATCGCCTTCCAGGCTTCGGGACCGCCAACGTACTTGTATTCCTTCTTCTTCGCAGGCGCGCCGTTATTGTCGTAATCGGGATTTCCGCACCCCATGATGACGTCCATGATGTCGCCCGAGAGCATCGCATTGGCGATCTCGACGTAGTTGTCCCGATCCGCGTTGTGGGCGTTGCTCAGGCCCGCGGGAGTCGCGTGGGACCACTCGACGCTGGTCACGACCCCCACCGACTTGCCGACAGCTTTTGCCGCTTCGGACATCGTGGGCTGCAGGGGCGCTTTCTGATCGCTCCAGTTGATAGCGTTGTTGTAGGTCTTCGTGCCCGTGGACAACGCCGTTGCCGCGGCGGCCGAATCGGTGTAGGTCGACGACAGCCACTCGTATGGTTTCTCACGGTCCCACGCTTTGGCCACGTCATAGACCAGGTTCTTGTCTTGGGCGCCGGAGCCGGTCGGGGCGGTGGACGTGTTCAGCGGGTACGTGCTGCACCCGATCTTGAACCAGCCGGGGCCGTCGTACAGCTGCTTGCTCTTGCCTGCGGCGGCGTCCCATCTTCCCTGGTACATGCTGGTGGCGTCCCAGGTGTTGTACCCGGCCCCATCGGAGACCATCAGGATCACGTTCTTGACCGTCGCACGGGCGGCTTGCTCCCCGGCCACGGCGCACGCCGAAACCAGGACGATGAGGCACGTGAGACTTGGAAGGAGATGGACGTTCAACGCTCTTAAACGCTTCGTGGGCTGTTGCATGGATCAGTTTCCAATTGAAGTCTGGGATGTCTTGCTGGATCAACACGTATTTCTGCGCAGCTTGACTAGTCTATCGTCCCAGCGGACGCCGTGTAAGGGGCCGTACGTCCCGGTCGATCAGCCGAAACAACTGCCGGATTGCCTCGGCCGTCAATCCCAGTTCGAACAGGCTTTTCACCAGGTAGTTCACCGGTCCCACATTGGCGGCCGGGCCGCAATCAAGTAGGTTGGGACTCGGTCCCGACCCGGTCGGGACCGAGTCCCAACCTACGGCCGGTTAGCAAGGGGAACGATATGCAGACCAAGTGCCTGTGCGTGGCGTTCATGCTGATGGTGACGACCGCCTCGGTCGCCGTGGCAACCGCGCCCGGCGGGGACACGAAGGAGGCGACGGGCGCGCGGCTGGATCGCGCGGCGGCGGCGCGCAAGGCCGCCCGGGCCAAGCTCTCGCCGATCGAGCAGGACCTGCTCTGGCTCCTGAACTTCGAGCAGCCGGACAGGATGCTCGTCCGCGACGGCGGCTGGATCCCGATCAGCCTGGAAAAGCGGCACTTCGCTCCGGGCCGGTTCGGCCGCGGCTACTACTTCGAGCTGCCGCAGTGCAACTATCTTCCCCCGGCGATGGCCGACGTGGAAACGGACATCTCCGGCTTCGTCCAACAGGCCCACGCGGTGCTGGAGAGCCGGCCGGCCGAGACCGCCTTCGGCCAGCGCGTCCTGTCCGTCTCCTGCCAGGGCGCCGGTGCCGGCTTCGCGACGGTCCCCGTCGAGGTCGAAGTCCTCCGTTACGGCGCCGGGCATCAGCCGACCGTCACCCTGCTGGCCTCCTGCTATCTCCAGGGTCCCCAGGACACGAAAGTCCGGCTGCAACTGGAGTTCGCCCCAACCGAGTTGATCGATCCGAAGACGAAGCAGCCGGTTGCCGATCGCCAGGCGGACACCAGCGAGCCCCAGGAGGTCACGCTCACCGGCGCGTGGCAGCGGGTCGCCTGCACGGCGACGGGCGACAGACGCCTGAGCGCGCGGACGGCCACGCTGAGCGTCGCGCTGGCCGGCAACGGGGAAGCCCAGCTCCTGGCCGACGGCTTGCAGTTCGAGTCTTGCCTCTACTACCCCCATCAGCGGCTGCAGCCCACCACGTGGACGCCCGGCGGCACGAGCGTCCCCGGCACGGGCCTGAGCTTCTCCACACCGAGCATGCTGCGGGCCTTCCCCCGCACCGCGGGCACGCTGGCCTTCTGGACCCGGACGCCCCCGTCGGACTGCAACCTCAAAGGCCCAGGGGCGATCGATTGGTTTGGCTTCCTGCGCGGCTGGACCGATCCGCAGTGGGGTCTGAGTACCTACACCGTTCACGCGGGTCGAAACGTGAACGAAGACGGCAAGGTCATCCCGGTCTACACCGGCAACCAACTGCTCCCGGCCACCGATGGCCAGTGGCACCATCTCGCGGTGGTCTGGAACGAGCAGGCGGCCGTCGTTTACCGGGACGGCCAGCCGGTGCTCAACTTCCTCCGCCAGAACCCGGACATCAGCGATCTGGTGGACACATATTCTCTGAGCATCGGACGTGGGCGAGGACAGTTCGCCAACTCCGTGCTGGATGAATTCGCCATCTTCCGGCGGACGCTCACCCCGAAGGAGATCGCTCAACTAGCCGCGGGCGACGCCGAACTGCGGACCGGCGCGAGACCGGCCGTCCTGGCCGCCGGTCCGCGCAGCGTCTTCTACCGCGACGAGACCGCCTCGCAGTTCGAGGTGCCGATCGCCGGCGCCGGACTCCCGAACACGCCGCTGACCGTGGACTGGGCCCTCGACGACCTCGTTGTGAGCACCAACCAGGTCACGCCCGAGCAGGGACGTGCGACCGCCGTCCTCGACTTCTCGCCGGCGCGGCTGAAGCCGGGCGACTATGTCGTTCGCGTGGCCATCTCGCGGGCCGACGGCGACCCGATCGCCTATCGCGAATTCCCGGTGCAGGTCGTTCCCGCCTTGCGGGACGACAATTTCGTGATGTCCACCTGGCACGGAGGGCTGACTGCGGCCGAACTCCAGTATTACCGCGACCTGGGGCTGAACGCGATCAACGCCGCTGCGGAACCGGGCACGGTCGAGCGGCTGGGGGCGCTGGGTTTCTCGTTCGACTGGCATTTCCGGGGCGGCGAGGATGCGGCCCTGTCCACCGCCAAGCAGATCGCCATGATGCCCAACTGGTGGCGCATGCTCCTCAACTCGGAGACCGGCGCCGGGGGTCTGCCCAGCAACGAGGCCAGCCGGGCAGAGTTCGATGTCTACGTGCTCAAGGAATTCAGGGCGCCCGTCCCCGCAGAAGGTTGGAAGTTCGGCTCATCCCACAACCACATCATGTGCAGTTTCCCGGCCGGCCAGAAACCGGGGGCGGACGGCGTCTATCGCACCGCGCCCGAAACCTTCCGCTTTCTGAGGTGGTGGGAGGAGGGCGGCAGCCTCAACTGGCAGAACAACTTCCGGGTGGCCCGGGCGGTCAAAGCCGTCCGTCCGGACGTGAGCATCTGGACGGATGCCGTTCAATCCCGGGGGCAGTACAACGAGCTGGATGCAGGCGGTTCCTGGTCGTACTCCACGGACCCCACCGTCATCTGGAACGAACTGCAGCA
>ERZ795059.4420-NODE-4420-length-13176-cov-42.324975_pt1 | contig 13176 bp, 13 predicted proteins | sample MGYA00375143_ERZ795059 | MGnify/ENA primary metagenome ERZ795059 (study PRJEB30188, sample SAMN05720168) | activated sludge metagenome | isolation source: Anaerobic digester | place: USA | collected 2015-01-07 ... | reverse complement strand
TTCAAGATAAGCCCTGAACCCGTCTACGATTTTTTGGATAATGTTATCCCAATATATCTTCGCTGTCTGTTCTTGTTCTTCTGTGATGAAAGTATCAACAGGTATTCCAAGGTCAATAAATACAAAATGAGGAATCCCGCAATCGCTCTTTATGGCATCTAAAATTTCAGATATTTGCCGCGCAAAGTAATAGTCAGCAGACCACGTGGCTCTATCGTCCCACCCGCGATAGAGCCTTTGCCATGCCCACTTTACCTCATTGCAAGCCCATCTAATTGACATCCGCCGCTTCCTTTCCGTCGTCAGTGCCATCAAGAAACCCAGAGAAAAAACCGGAAACTATTTCGATAGCTTCTGACCGATTGCTTGAAATTCCAGAAAGAATTTTCAAGGTGTTTCTTGAAAGCGTAACATTGCAACGAACCTTCCGCTTTTCCGGGGGAAGCGGCGGACGCCCCCCACGGTACTTCCTTTTTGTATTCCTATTGTTCATCGGCTACCTCAACGGATTCCAACTCCCGGATATAATCGAGCACGGATTCGCTAAAACCGTCTATGTGAATCCAGTCGCCATATCCAACGCCGTTTTTATAGCTTCCAACATTGACGATGTATCCGCGCTTGCCGATTTTTTCCGTCACTTCATCATGGGATTGCTCGTCCGTGACAATGATAACGCGCTCGATTTCCGAGCTTTCATATTCCCGTCTCAACTTTGCAATCGCTTCCCCCAAATATGTTCCTCCGTGCGACTGCGATAAGTCAATTGCGTCTCTCAAAGCGAATCCGTGTCTTTGTGGAACAAGTCTGCAAGATGTACTAAATGTCCAGATGTCCACTTCCTGCAAAATCTCGCGCGCCAGGATGGCAACGCCACAAGCGGCGTCCATCCTGGTCATATCGGACTTTGACGACAAACTGTCCTGCATTGACCCGGACACATCAATCAAGAGAATGGTTCTTCCCTCCATTTTTGGAAGTGTCGCAACACACTCCATCATTTTCTTTTCAATTTCCGGCTCAAAAGATGGAGCCATACGAGCCGCCGCGATAAACCGGAATGGCAAAACCTTTTCGGCATTCATCTGGCTGATAGCCCTGACAATCATTTCGTGCGGAACGCCAACCATGTGCATATTGCGCAAATTACGGATGGTTGCCAGTCCGCCGAGCTTGTTCTCGGAAATCAAGCGAACCCACGTTTCGCGCTTGTCTGCGCCACTCGACAAGGCAACTTCCCAAGTGTCAGGGGGTTGAAGCGTATCGTCAATCACCTGCTTCCACAGGGCAGATTGTTCGGCGTTCTTTGGTTTTGGATGACAGATATTGAGAACATCTTTGAGCGTGATAACACCCCGCCCGCCTCGGTTGTATTTTGCAAGCTGATAGGCGTTGAATTTCTGGAATGCACGCGCCAATCCATTTTTCACCTGTTTTGCAACAGGTGTTTTTTTATGTATAAATCCAACTCCCGGCACAAACTCTGCTGTTGACCAATAAATTGCAAGAAACTCGCCCATTTCGTCCGCGCGCTGAATAACCTGTTCCAAGACATCCGCTACAAATTTCCGGTAGGCAGGATGCCGCGCCATTTCCCGAACAATCATCAGTGGCGCATGGCGAAGATGCATTTTGTTCCGCGCATCCATGGCAATTTGCATCACGTCTACCGGATCAACCGCCGGAACAAGATTGTAAATTCGTTCGGCAACGGAAACGCCGGACTCATAGAAGTTTTCCTCCCATAGCATACACGCCATGACGGTTCGACGGAGCTCCTGCTCCGGTGTAATTATTGACGCCCGCCCGCCTTCATGAGTGAGCGGGAATGTGGTGGCGATAGTTCGGTTTGTTTTCATTTTTCTCCTCCTTGTGCGATAAACTGTACAACATATTTTATTTTTCCGTTTTCGTCGCGAGCGCATGACTTTCCTGTATCTGGGGCAACAACACAATGCTTATCCAACACAGGATGCGATTTTCTTTCCAGTGCCGCCAGTACCATGAAGGATACAATTACAATAGACCCTTCGTTCTCTGGATCGTCCAGCCATTGTGGAATGCCAACAATTTCTCCAAAAACCTTATGCCCAATCGGGATTTCCCCATATTCCATTGAATTCGCGGGTTCTCCGAGAGACACTCTTTCTTCGACACGAATATTACCGTGAGACGGGATCGTAAATTCACGGTAATTAATTTCGTGTCCGGTAAAGTTGAACACTTTTCTGTTTTTCATGCCACTCCTTTCTCTATGAGGGTAAATAGAAATACGGGAAAATTTAGTCAGGGACGAATCAATTATAATCAGTAAGTGAAGTTGAAGTAGCCCTGACAATCACCACGTATTATATGATTTCCGCCGGGGAATAGCTCGGAAACAGCCGTTTTTCCGGCAAACTTGAAGGTTTGTGAAGTATCTGCTTCCTTCGCCACCGGCTTTCACACTTTTTATTTGGGGAAGAAATCGCCAATGGAAAAATTTTCATCCTCTGTGAAGTATCCATTCGCATCGCCACCAAAAAGTTATCAACGTTCTGATTTATTTATGCCTATATTATACTCATGTATTTCCATTTGTCAAGTACCAATTTTCCGTTTTCGCGATAATCGCGAAAACGATATCGCGATAATCGCGAAAACGATATCGCGATAATCGCGAAAACGATATCGCGATAATCGCGAAATCTTTAACAGATATTACAACAGAGATTACAACAAACATACCGATTGGCGAAAACGAAAAATAAACCGACAAAAGAAACCGTTTTCCTTGTCGGTGTTTCTCTTCTAAAATCGCAAATTCACCATGGAAATCCCGGTCTTTGTCTATCCAGCTTCACCCAAAACAAAAATAAGACTATGCGCAAATAATTTGGTTTGGGTTGGTGGTTGCTTATTTGTCAACTTTGGCGTATAATGTTCAGTGGTTGAATATTTCCGGGAATTGCCATTAGGAGTTAATTTGCAACAGAGGAAAAATACCCGAAAAACGATTGTAAGTGAGGAAATCAGGAATACTGTGATTGAACTGCGCAAGCAGGGCATGAACTATGCTGATATTGCCAATGAAGTTGGAATCCACATGGATACCGCGCGTAGCGCAGTCAATACCTATATGATTCGATTGCAGGCGAGAACACTTGAATCGGCAGATGAATTGCGGAGGGATGATTACAGCAAATTGAGCATGATGCTGGACGCAATTTGGGATAGGGTTTTGGAGGGCGAGTTGGGGGCAATTGACCGGGCAATTAAAATCCTGGAACGGCGCGCCCGGTTGATGGGGCTGGATATGCAACAACAAAATGCAATCTTAATGGCACTTAACTTGGAACGCTTGACTGATGAACAACTTGAACAGATTGCCGCTGGCGCAAATCCGCTTCAAGTCCTGGCAAACTCCGGCGTGGAACCGGAAATCAATATGTCGGCATATAAAAGGTCATTAAAAAGCGACGATGAGGTTCTTGATGCCTCATTTGTTCCGCTTGATGAGGGGGGCGGGGAATGACAACTCCTGTCCAGGTGCGTGCAAAGGCACTCCTCCTACAACGCCAACGCAACCGTGTCGGCGGGAAGGTTCTTTCCCGTTATTCAAAATTCAAGCACACCTATTGGAACGATCCCGTTGGGTTTGTGAATGATTGCATTATTTGGGATAACGATGGCGATGGAGCTACCGAATACCAAAAGCTTATCCTATCACAATTGATGAAAGAGCGCAGAATCGCGGTACGCGGTCCACGTGGACTTGGTAAAACGGCTTTCGTTTCGTGGATTATTCTTTGGTTCGCCTTGACAAGGGACGGAAAAGACTGGAAGGCAATTGCAACCGCTGGAAGCTGGCGACAGTTGACAAAATTCCTTTTTCCAGAAATCCATAAATGGGCAAGGCGCCTGCGATGGGGAAAGATTGGGCGCGCCCCATTCCGCCCAAAAGTCGAATTGATGGATTTGTCACTTCGGTTATATACCGGAGAAGCCATGGCAATTGCATCAAACAATCCAGACCTGGTGGAAGGCGCTCATGCCGACCATCTTTTATATGTGTTTGATGAAGCAAAGTCAATTTCCGATTCTGTGTTCGTTGCGTCCGAAGGAACTTTTGCAAACGCGAACATTGGGGATCGAGAGGCGTTTATCGTTGCCGCATCTACCCCCGGAGAGCCGTTTGGGTGGTTTTATGACATCCACTCGAAAAAGCCGGGATTTGACGATTGGAAGCCAATTCACGTTACGCTGGAACAAACAATTCAGGCGAATAGAATTTCCCCAGCGTGGGCAGAGGCGAGAAAATCACAATGGGGAACTGATTCCCCCATGTATCGCAATTATGTCTTGGGAGAATTTTCGACCACTACCGCAGATGGGATTATTCCCGTGTCTTGGATTGAAATGGCGCGGGAACGGTGGGAGGAGTGGCGCGATAATGGATTCGGTGGAACAGTTACAAGCATTGGGGTTGATGTCGGTTCCGGCAAGGATTCCAGCGATAAAACCATTGCGGCGGTTGTCTCCGATTATGTCAAGGTGCGTGAACTGGTTGAATTCCGCTCCAATGACCCGCGAACTTCGTTGATGGAAATTACCGGAAAAATCGTCAACTTATCCAGGCTGTATCAGCCCGGATATATTATTGTGGACACCATCGGAATTGGCGCCGGTGTCGTTCATCGTTTACGGGAGTTGGGATTTCCGGTGGACGGATTTATCGCAAATTCTGGCACCGAACTAACAGACAAGAGCGGACTCGTGCGGTTCGCAAACTGGAGAGCGGCGGCATGGTGGTTGTTCCGGGAAATGCTGGAACCGGATGGAAAATTTGGCGTTTGCCTTCCACCAGATACAGACGAAACCGATTTGATAGGCGACCTGACTGCGCCAACCTATAAGGTGATGAGTAATGGGAAAATTCTTGTAGAAAGCAAGGAATCTGTTAGAAAACGACTTGGCAGATCAACCGATTATGCCGATGCCGTGATTATGGCAATCGTTGGGATTGCGCTTTTGCAGGAAGCGCAAGAATCGGAAACGGAATATTCTATGGACGTTAACAAAAAACCGCTTGGTGGTTATTAGAAAAGGAGGTACGAAATGGACTGGAAGGAAAGACTCGCCAGGTTTCTCTTGAAACCACAACTCGAAAAAATCAACTCCGTTTTAGAGGATTTAATTGACCGTTATAGATATATGCCAATTGTTCGGGAAAATGATCCAGAACAGGTTATCGCGGCTTTGCAGGAAGTTGACCCACAACTGTATGATTATTACTTGCGCCAACTGCGATACAATGAACTTGGCGTTGAGTTGACAGAAGGTAACCGCTTGCAGGCGGTGAATGAGTCTCGGATTCTATATGTCCGGGATGTTGTAACGCAAACAATTATCAACCTTTGGACGGATTATGCGTTTGGTTCAGCCCCACAGGTTGTCCCAATAGATACCAATGCGCGGGCGGACTGGAATGAGTTTTGGAATGCCCGCGAAAATGACGCCGTCCTTGGCGTCAGGAACATCAAAAGCCTTTCTTCTACTGTTTTAACAGATGGTGAGATTTTCTTTGTGTTCTTTACGTCAAGGCAGGACGGGAGGATTACCAGAATCCGCACCATCCCAACGGAAGAAATACGGGAAATTATTACCATGCCGGGGGACTCTTCAACCGTTTTATATTACCGCCGGGAATATCGTGATGAACAGGGTCAGGTTTATACGATGTATTATAAAGACTGGCGCGCCACGGATGACGAATTAGACCAGGCGAATTTGCCGGACGATGCCATTCTTGCGCATCGTGTTCGGGGAGATATGCAGATTGGAACGGACGTTTGTATATTACACGCCGCCCACAACCGGCTTGGAAAATCAAGTCGCGGTTATCCTCTAATGACCGCAGGAGCCGCGTGGAGTCGCGCTTATCGGGATTTTGTTCAGGATAGAGCAAGCGTAGCGCGTGCAGCCGCTTCTGTGGTCGAAAAAATCAGAGCAAAGAGCGGTAGTCGTGGAATTGACCTGATTCGCGCCCGGATGGAAAGTTCTTTGGTGACTTCTTCTGGAAGCGCGTTTGATAAAAACCCGCCATCTACGGCAGGTGGAATGTGGATTGAAAATGATGCTGTATCGAGAGACTGGATGAGTCGCCCAACAAACGCCGGAGATGCCGCCGTTGATGGAAACGCTCTTCTGGCGCAGGCTGGATTGGCAGGTAGGGTATTTCCACACTACCTTGGGCGCGGCGAATCATTCCGGCTGGCAACCACAACCGCCATGGAACGCCCAACACTGGAAGCGTTCAATGGATACCAGGTGTGGTGGATTTCTGTGTTCAAGGATATTGCAAAGATTGTACTTGGGTTTAGGGAGAAATATGGCGCGGTTGAATATTCAACCGCCGAAGTTGATGTTCAGGTCGAGGCGATTGTACTGACTGACATTTCACAGTTGGGGTTCTTTATGCAGTCAATTAACCAATCTTTGATTGCTGGTTCCTTATGCGTGGAAAGCGCCGAAGCCGCAACGATTGAATTGATGAGGGTCGCCATGCAAACCCTGAATATCCAAAACGTTGAGCCTGTGGTTAATCCGGAGACAAAAACCTATATTTCCAGACCGGGCGATGAAATGAACGGGGATGAGCCGTTGACATCCGGCGGAACTCCGGAAACCCCTCCACAAAGTAGCGGGATGGAGGATGGCGGTTTTTCCGCTTCTCCCTTTTGAGGAAAAATTCAGAACCCAGGCTGATTATCAGTCAAGAATCAATGGGATCGCCCAAAATCTTTGGAGCGGGAAAATCAGCGCATACGATTTTGATAACCTGATGCGGGTTGCCATTGAGTATGGAGTCCGTGGGGCGTGGGAGTCCGCCTTGAAGGAATTTAATATGGGGATGGACAACATGACTTCCGAAGAACGAAAGGCGATGCTGGAAACGATCTACATGGAGTCCGGTTATGTGGCTGGTTTGCGTAATTACATCCTGGCGCATAACAAGGCAAGCGGGTATAAATGGGGAAGCCTGCAAGACCGCTTGCAGTTGTGGGGAAATCGGTGGCGTGATGTTGTCAACCAGGCGCGCTTATCGGCATCGAACAACGCGCCTTTAACGTGGGAATATGGCGATACCATTGACCATTGTGAAGATTGTTCCCGTGTTGCCGGAAGAACATACCGGGCGCGTACGTGGGAAAAGTGGGGCTGGCGTCCTCAATCCCCCCAATTGGCTTGCAGGGGCTTTCGTTGCAAGTGTGAGTTAAAGGCGTTGGGAAATAAACCAAACAAAGGGCGTCCACCGTCATTATCAGGAGAATAAATGCCAGAAAGACTCGGATTGTGGGTTGACGAGCAGGGATTCGTTTGGTACAATGATTACAGATTACCAATGAAATTCAAGATAAAGGAGAAGGCATTGGAGTTTTGCCCGAAGTTTGACCGCAGGCGAGGCGAATCCAGAAGCGAAAGGACAGTCCAAATTCCATTGGCGGACTTCGCCAATCTGGATACGTCCATCAGTTTGCAACAAACAACAGCAGAGGTGATTATCATATTTCACAAGGAATGAAAGGAGGAAGGGTGTTCAGAATTGTGAAAGGAAGAAAGTCGTGGAGAAAGGGCAGGAGTTGGCGAAAACCGTATTATCGTAGCCGAAGATTTGACGCTACGTGCCGTTCACACGGCAGTTGTCCATGGTGCTTTGGAAACCGAATGGCGGCAAACTTGCGCAAATTGGATGAATGGAAGGCGCAGTTGTCGGACTGGAAGCGTGGCGCGCTATGATACGACTGATACATGGGGATTGCAGAGAGGAGAATCGAGGGCAATTATGAAATGCTGTAAAACTTGTGGTGTTGAAATACCGGACAGCCCAAAGACAAGAACGCGTTGCGCTTCATGCCAGAGGAAATTTGAGGAGGAATATCGTTCGGCTTACAAAAAAGAATATTATAAACGCAAGCGCGAGGAAAGACATGCTATTGCGGGTCTGGAAACATTTGCTTACTTTGTGGGGTATGAGCATGGCGCAGACCCAGATTGCAGGTATTTTGTTGGCAAATACCTTCCGGCTGGCGAGGTAATGAAGTGTCAAAACGGTTTTTTGCCGGAAGGACTCCTGATAAAAATCAACGGAGCATTGTATCGAGTGTTTCTCAAAAAACTTGAGAAGATTCGCCAGGATGACGCCACAACTCGGCAAATCGGGTTTTTGCCGGAAGGTCTTGACGTAGATATTGACGGTAAATTATATAGAGTTTCTTGTGGAAGGCTGGTTCCAGCATGATAACCGTTGAGGACTATGCCGTATTGTATAATGGCGATTCTTTGGATATTCTTTCTGGATTATCGGAAAATAGTGTTGATTCCATTGTTATACGGACACTACGCAGGAAACAATAAATCGTTTCCTGACTTCGTGCTAAAGGAGGAAAGAATTGGAAATAAATAAATGCTACAATGAAAACTGTCTTGATACTATGGCAAGGATGCCGGATAACTTTGTTAACTTAACAGTAACAAGCCCACCCTATGACAATTTGAGAACCTATAATGGCTATAGCTTTGATTTTGAGGCTGTAGCTAAAGAATTGTATAGGGTTACAAAATCTGGTGGCGTGGTAGTTTGGGTGGTAGGGGACGCTACTATTAAGGGGAGCGAAACAGGTACTTCGTTTAAGCAAGCCCTGTATTTCAAGGAAATTGGATTTAATTTACATGATACAATGATATACGCAAAGAATAGTTATATGCCGTTGACACATAATAGATACGAGCAAGCGTGGGAATATATGTTTGTATTTAGCAAAGGGCGTCCATCTACATTTCATCCCATTATGATTGATTGTATCACTGCTGGAACCAAACGTAATAGAGGTGGTAGTAAAGCAAAAGAGACATCTTATGCAGAAAGATTGAGGGAAGAAAGAACAGAAGTAAACACTCAAAAACAGCATCCTAATATATTCTATTATGATGTCGGGAAAGGAGATAAGACAGAACATAATGCACCATTCCCAGAACAATTAGCAAATGACCATATCATCTCATGGAGTAATGAAGGTGATTTAGTGTATGATCCTTTCATGGGTAGCGGTACCACAGCTAAAATGGCTATTGTGAATAAACGCAACTGGGTAGGTTCTGAAATATCAGAAGAATATTGTAAGATAATAGAAAGACGTATAACAATCGCTTCAACCTGACGCTTCGCGCAGGTTAAGCAAATGTTACAGATCTGGAGTGAGTTATGTATCAAATTATGCAAGGCGATTGCCTGGAAAAAATGAAGTCCATCCCGGATAGTTCTGTCAATCTGATTCTGACAGACCCGCCCTATGCCATCCTGACAAACAAGGAAAGTGTTTGGCGTAGCGGGATGAAACCGATCAATCGTTTCGAGGAATGGGATAATATGACGAACGCGCAGTATTATCGCCTGATGTATGAGTTTGGAAAAGAAACCTTCCGGCTTGCAACGGAAACGGCAACCATTTATATCTTCTGTGCCTGTGAAATCTTTATGCTGGTTCGGATGGCATTGGAAAAAGCGGGTTGGTATTATCGGATGCCTAATTACTGGCACAAGACCAATCCAGCGCCGGTGTGGAATGGCAGACGTCCACAAGCCTCCGTTGAAACAATTTGCATGGCAACCCGGACAAAGAAGAACACCTGGAACGTGCAGAATGGCGGACTTTGCCATAATCTGTTTGAATATCCGATTGTTTCATCTTCAATCAGGATTCATCCATCCCAAAAACCCGTGAACCTGATGGGTGAATTAATCCTTCGTTCCTCCAATCCTGGCGATACGGTTCTTGATCCCTTTATGGGGAGCGCAAGCACCGGAGTCGCCGCTTTGCAGAACGGAAGGAAATTCATCGGCATTGAGAAAAACGATGATTACTTTGCGAGCGCAAAGAAACGGCTTGGAGAAACCATGGTTCAACCCCAATTAGTGTAATGGATACACAAAAGGTACTTGCAATCTTGGGATAGATGACGTATAATAAGACTCGGTTACTTGAGCGAACTGCCGTTGCCACTTGCAACGGCTTTTCTTTTTATGGAGGATAGATAATGCCAGATAATGTACCAATTACTGCGGGAGTCGGGACAGATATTGCAACCGATCAACTTTTGACGGGAGAGCATGTTCAGTTATTGAAACTGGTTGATGGAACTGCCAACAGTTCAACCAGGATTGAAGCTGGCGGTGGAGCAGAAGCAAATGCCATCCGCGTAACGATTGCAAACAACTCAACTGGACTTGTTTCTGTGGATGATAATGGGGCTACCCTTTCCGTGGATGATAACGGAGGTTCTTTAACGGTTGATGGCACCGTTACCGTCACGGATGGCGGGGGTTCTTTAACGGTAGACGGAGCGGTAACGGTTTCCGATGGCGGTGGAACTATATCCGTTGATGGCACTGTAACCGCAAATCTTGCTGCGGGAACTAATAATATTGGTGACGTAGACGTGTTGACGGTTCCAGCTCCGCTCAATGTTGTTGGTGGTGGAACAGAAGCCGCCGCGCTCCGCGTCACAATCGCGAACAATTCAACAGGCGTTGTATCCGTGGATGACAACGGAGGTTCCTTAACTGTTGACGGCTCCGTGACCGTTGCTGATGGTGGCGGGTCTCTTACTGTTGATGGAAGTGTTACGGTAACAGATGGTGGCGGTTCCTTGACCGTTGACGGAACCGTTACTGCTAATCTCGCGGCTGGAACCAATAATATTGGTGATGTGGATGTTTTGACGGTTCCCGCCCCCCTCAATGTTACTGGCGGTGGCGTTGAACTTGGCGCGCTTCGAGTCACGCTTGCGAATGATTCGACTGGCGTTTTGTCCGTGGATGACGGCGGTGGAGTCTTGACGGTTGATGGAACTGTAACAGCTTCTGACGGTGGTGGTTCTCTTACCGTTGATAATGGCGGAACTTTTGCGGTGCAAGAGAGCGGGGCGGCATTAACCGCACTGCAATTGATTGATAATTGTATCGCTGGAAGTGAAGCGCAAGTTGACATTGTTGCATCTTTACCGGCGGGAAACAATAATATTGGCGACGTGGATATTGCAACTGTTCCTGCGCCATTAAGCACAACCGGCGGCGGAACAGAAGCCGCCGCGCTCCGCGTCACAATCGCGAACAATTCAACAGGCGTTGTATCCGTGGATGACAACGGAGGTTCCTTAACTGTTGACGGCTCCGTGACCGTTGCTGATGGTGGCGGGTCTCTTACTGTTGATGGAAGTGTTACGGTAACAGATGGTGGCGGTTCCTTGACCGTTGACGGAACCGTTACTGCTAATCTCGCGGCTGGAACCAATAATATTGGTGATGTGGATGTTTTGACGGTTCCCGCCCCCCTCAATGTTACTGGCGGTGGCGTTGAACTTGGCGCGCTTCGAGTCACGCTTGCGAATGATTCGACTGGCGTTTTGTCCGTGGATGACGGCGGTGGAGTCTTGACGGTTGATGGAACTGTAACAGCTTCTGACGGTGGTGGTTCTCTTACCGTTGATAATGGCGGAACTTTTGCGGTGCAAGAGAGCGGGGCGGCATTAACCGCACTGCAATTGATTGATAATTGTATCGCTGGAAGTGAAGCGCAAGTTGACATTGTTGCATCTTTACCGGCGGGAAACAATAATATTGGCGACGTGGATATTGCAACTGTTCCTGCGCCATTAAGCACAACCGGCGGCGGAACAGAAGCCGCCGCGCTCCGTGTTACGATTGCAAATGACTCAACTGGTGTTGTTTCTGTTGACGATAATGGTTCAACAATTTCCGTAGATGATGGGGGAAGTTCTCTCACCATTGATGGAACAGTTACTGCGGTTGGAGCGGCGGCGCATGATGACGCCGTTTCTGGAAATCCAGTGCAATTGGCTGGTGAGGCGCGCAGTTCTGAGCGCTCCGCAGTTGCAAACGCCGATGTTGCCAGGCTGGTAACAGATTTAGCTGGAAAGTTAATCGCCCTTCCTTATGCCAATCCGGAGAATTTTGTTAGGGGCGCGACCAGTGATATTACCGATACAACAGATACACAGGTTATTGCAGCTGGTGGTGCGGGCGTAAAACTTTATATTACTCAAATCCTGGTAACAAACGGTGACGCAGATACTGGAACGTTTGTCAACATTAAGGATGGCTCTGGTGGAACAACGCTCTACACAGGATATGCAGCATCTGGCGGGGGAGGATTTTCTGTTACGCTTCCAGTTCCGATTGTAACGACTGCAAACACCGGTCTATATGCCGGATGTGCCACAACCGGAGCGACTGTCAGGGTAAGCGCGAGCGGATATAAGGGAGCGTAGTAATGGCATTTGTCGAAATCGCGCGGGAACGTAAATTCACTCTTTATCGGGACAATAGCGATCCATCTGTTCGGCGCGCGGTGATTGGAATAGATGAAAAATACTACCAAGACGCAAGCGGAGCCTGGCAACCGGTTAACGAATCGTTTGTTGACGATCCTGTTTATGGTGGAAAAAGTTGCAATACGGTGCAACATAAATTCCAGGTTGCCAATGGTGGTAAACGGCGGTGGTATCCAAGACGCAACATATCTGGCGAGTATTTGGAAATCACAGGAATCCAGTATTACTCGAACCGTTGGAGAACGCTGAATCTTCCCACTCCAGTTTGGCGTTCCAATTTTGTAGAATGGGACATGACAAACCTATACGCCAGCGTTACGCATACCCGGCACAGAATCAAAACGGATTTCATTTTGAAAAATTCGAGTGCCTATACCCGACTCCGTTTTGCCATCACGCTTGTTGGCTTGACGCTGGATGGCTGGAACCTGGTTAGTACCACAGACAGTACCATTGTTGGCACGATTGATCCACCAACGGCGGTGGACGCAACCGGAGCGGATGTACCAGTAACAGCGGTCTATTCCGGCGGGTACATCGAGTGGAGCGTACAAACTGCCGGGTACACGTTCCCGATCATGGTTGACCCGACATTTACGGACTGGGACGATCCGGAGGACGGCATGAAAAACAGAATCAACCCCGCGCGGTATATCTTCCGCGTGGTCTGCTATGAGCATAGAGTGAGGTGAAAAGCATGACTGGCACGATTGGCAAGTTGAGCGAGATGTATCCAAAGTCCGTAATTCGTTACGGCTCATATAGCAGGGAATAACGGCAATT
>ERZ795059.4418-NODE-4418-length-13179-cov-5.353779_pt1 | contig 13179 bp, 6 predicted proteins | sample MGYA00375143_ERZ795059 | MGnify/ENA primary metagenome ERZ795059 (study PRJEB30188, sample SAMN05720168) | activated sludge metagenome | isolation source: Anaerobic digester | place: USA | collected 2015-01-07 ... | reverse complement strand
GCGACCGCTACGACATGCAGCGGCACAACGCCAAAGAACGCGGTGCCGAGGTCTCCGCGGTGGCCGGCTGGGTCGTCCTCCGCGACAACGGCAAGGTGTACTCCAAGGCTAACGTCTCGGTGCGATAATCGCGCGGATTGGGATCATGCTGCGCGCAAACTGTCTCGCCGTCGGCCTTTTTGTCTTTTCCACGATCGGGCCGGTCGCTGCCGATCCGACGCCCGTACCGCTGCCCGTACCGCTGGATGTCGCGGTCAAGACCGGACTGGTCGAGGTACAGGTGCAAGGGCGAGCAGTCGGTCCGGGTGCTGGTGAACGAATTGTTCAGCGCGTTGTGCAAACGCCGTCAGGAACTCGTTTACGTTCATGGAGATACCGTAAAAGTCACGCCGGACAGCGCACCGATTCGAGCGGGACAGCGCTCGATCGGGACCGCTGAGAAGGGCACAACCTTCCAGGTTCTGGCCGTCGACCAGGACGGCGTCCGCGTGGAGTTCGAGCCCGGCGAAGGCAAGCCGCCGCGTTGAGAACTGGAACTCCGCCTACCGGGCCAAATGGCTTTTTCTCGGTGGGGCGAAAGCGTATATTGGACACCTGGCCGATGGAGTCGACGGCGCACGAGTTGGGGTTCGCCACAGGACCCCATGTGAGCAGCGGCCCACGGCGGAAGCTTTCGTGAAGGAGATTCCAAACATGAAACGCTACGGAAACCTCTTGCTGCAAGCTCTGCTGATCGCGGCTGGTCTACTGGCGGGCCCGTCGTCTCACGCGGCCGAGCCGAAGGTCGCAGGCACGTTTCAGACCGAATATGTCAAGTGGACGATCAGCGTGGACGGCCGCAGCGTGGGCTGGGTCGATCTCCGCGATCAGCGGGACTACTGTCCGCCGTCGCGCCCGCCGGTGGCGACGGTGAAGAAGGCCGGCAAGTACCACGCCGCTACGGCGGCCGAAATGAAAGACGGCCTGCTGCAGCTACAGTTTGGCGATGCGGGTGTGCAGGCGGTGCTGCGGGTTACCGCCAAGCCGGGCTACGTCCTGGTGGAAGTCGTCTCGCTCGCCGGCGACGGGGCGGAAGAATTGGTCTTCGTCGATCTGCCGCTGACGCTCACGGGGCAGCCGGGCGAGTCGCTGGCGGCCTGTGCCTTGGCCTTGAACCTGAAGACCAACGTCCAGGCCTTGCCCCAGCCGAGCAGCCGGCTGCGGGCGGCCTGCTATCCCCGATTCGGCTTTGCGGGCGCCCAGGTGGCACTGATCGGTTGCCCGCCAGACGCGCTCCGCAAGACGATGCAGGAGGTCGTGTCGGCGGCCCACGAGTTGCCCAAGTCGCCGCTGGGTGGTCCCTGGGCCCTCGGACAGCCGATCAACCAGGGCTCGTACCTGTTCAACTTTGCCGATATGTCCGAGGACAAAGTCGATGGCTGGATCAATCTAGCCAAGCGGCTGGGCATGACGCAGATCGACTTTCACGGCGGCAACTCCTTTCGCTTCGGCGATTGCCGTCCCAATCCGAACACCTATCCCCGCGGCTACGACAGCCTCAAGGCCGTGATCGACCGGTTGCACGCGGCGGGGATCGCGGCCGGGCTGCACACCTATGCCTTCTTCATTGCCAAGGACTGCCCCTGGGTGACCCCCGTGCCCGATCCGCGGCTGGCCAAGGACGCCACGTTCACGCTCGCCGGGCCGCTAACGGCCGAGGCCACGGTGGTGCCGGTCCTGGAAACGACGGAGAAGATGTCGGCGATCACCGGGTTCTTCGTGCGCAACAGCGTCACGCTGCAGATCGACGACGAGTTGATCACCTACACGGGCGTCACGAAAGAGGCTCCGTTCCAGTTCACCGGCTGCCGCCGCGGGGCCTGCGGCACGCGCGTCGCCGCGCACGCCCAGGGGGCCCAGGTCCAGCATCTCAAGGAGTGCTTCGGCCTGTTCGTGCCGGAGGCCGAATCGACATTCTTGGCCGAGGTGGCCGGCAAGACGGCCGAAGCCTACAACCGCTGCGGCTTTGACATGATCTACCTGGATGCCTTGGACGGCGAGGACATCCTGGGCGGCCGGGAGAACGGCTGGCACTACGGATCGAAATTCGCCTTCGAGATCTTCGAGCGATTGGAGAAGCCGGCCCTGATGGAGATGAGCACCTTCCACCATCATCTCTGGTACATCCGCTCGCGGTACTGTGCGTGGGACCATCCCACGCGGAGCCACAAGCGATTCATCGACATGCACTTGGAGGACAACCTCCGCAACCGCCGCATGTTCATGCCCGGCGAGTTCGGCTGGTGGGCGTTGAAGAATTGGAGCGGCGCCCAGGGCGAGCGCACGTTCCCCGACGACATCGAGTACTTGATGGGCAAGTGCTTGGGGACGGACACGGGCATGGCCATGATGGGCATCGACCCCGGCAACGTGGACCAGATTCCGGCCTTGCCCGGCTTGGCCGACATCATCCGCCGCTACGAAGACCTGCGTCACTCGGGCCAGGTCCCCGCGGCAATCAAGGAGCGGTTGAGCCAGCCGGGGGCGGAGTTCACGTTGATCGGCGACTTGGCCGGCGGCTGGCAGTTCCGGCCCGTGCAGTATGCCAAGCACCGTGTCGAGGCAGGCGAGTGGAGCCGCGCGTGGCGAGTGGAAAACGCATTCGCCCGGCAGCCCGCCCGGCTGCGGATCGAGGCCCTGATGTCTGCCGGTCCCTACGACGCGCCGGGCAATGTCACGGTGGCGGATTTCACGAAACCCGAAGAGTTCTCATCGAGGAGCGCGGCCGGCGATTTTCGCGCGGAACTGAAGCGGTCCGAGGAGCAAGTCAAGACGGGCGGCGCCAGCGGCTTGTATGCAGCCACGAATTCCGGCGCAACACCTCGCGGCGCATGGACGCGCGTCGAGCGGCCGTTTGATCCGCCGCTGGACCTCAGCAAGCACCAAGCATTGGGCCTGTGGGTTTACGGCGACGGCCAGCAACAAGTGTTGAACCTGCAACTCCGCAGCCCGTCGCACATCTCGCACGCCATCGGCGACCACTACATCCCCGTCGACTTCACGGGCTGGCGGTATTTCGAACTGATCGAGCCGGAAGGCGAGCGGCACGCCCAGTACGCCTGGCCCTACGGCGGCATCTACTCGATCTACCGCGAGTCGGTCTCCTACGGCCAGATCGCCTCGCTGGGCCTGTGGTACAACAGCCTGCCTCCCGGCAAACGGGCGGCCTGCTACTTGAGCCCGATCCAGGCCCTGCCGCTGGTCTCCACCAAGCTCGCAAACCCAGCCATTTCCATCGGCGGCAGACGCATTGTCTTCCCCGTCGAGATCGAGAGCGGCTGCTACCTGGAATGCAATTCGGCGGAAGACTGTCGGCTGTACGGCCCGCAGGGCCAGCTGCTGCGTTCGTTCGTGCCGGAGGGTGAGATCCCGTCCCTCGAAGCAGGCACCAACGAGGTCCGTTTCGAGTGCGACGTCTCCGCCGGCGCAAGCCCGCGGGCGAACGTCACCGTCATCAGCTTTGGCGAGCCGCGGAAGTAGCGGAGCGATTTCGGATTAACCGATGACGCCAGGGGCCAGGCAGCGAGGCACGAGGCCAGCAGGCTAGGCGTAGCCGAACTCCCATCCTGGTCGCGGGTCGCGTTTCAGCAAGGCGTTGGCCTTGTCGCTGTTGGTGAACCGGCCGGTGCGGAAGTCGTAGGCCAGCTTTTCGCGGACCAGCAAGGCCACGTTGCCGACGAGCATGATTTCGGTCAGCCGCGCGGTGTAGTCGAAGTCGGCCGAGGAACGCTCGCCCGTGCGGACGGCGTTCAGAAAATCGGCCTCGTGGCCGCCCTTGACGCGCGGCAGGACGGGCTGGGGCTTGCCGACTTCCTGCATGAAACTCTCCGGAAACAGCCGCGTGTCGTTCATCCACCAGCCGGAGACGGCCGTGCCTTTGGTGCCGAAGTAGGCGCTGGGATGCTTGGCAACGGCGGCCAGTCGCTCGGCATCGACCGTGGGCGGCATCGGCTTGTCGTTGTACGTGCCGGAACTCCACCGCATGACGCAGGGGACCATGCCGCCGCGCTGGGGGAACGTCCAGGAGACGCGCACCCCGTGCGGCCAATTCGTGCCGTTCGTCTCCTCGCCCTCGCACTCCACTTCGCAGGTGTCGGCTTCGTACAGCTTCAGCGCCCACACGGCGCCGTCGGCGTTGTGACAGAACCAGTCGCCCAACAGGCCCGTGCCGTAGTCGATCCACCCTCGCCACTTGGCCGGATGTATGCCGCTGCGATATTCCCGCGCCTTGACCGGACCTTGCCACAGGTCCCAGTCGAAGCCTTCCGGCACGGGAATCGGCTGGCCGGCGTCGCGCGAGCCGTAGTCCATCTGATTGAAGGGCGGCCGGATATGGGCCTCGGTCACGTCGCCGAGACTGCCCTGCCAGATCCACTCGCACAGCAACCGCACGTGCTCGCCGGAGTGGCCCTGGTTGCCCATCTGCGTGGCGACGTTCTTTGCTTTGGCTAGTTCGCGCAGCTTACGGGCTTCGTAGAGGTCGTGGCACAACGGCTTCTCGCAGTAAACGGCCAGTCCGGCCTCCAGAGCGCGGACGGTGGCGGGGAAGTGATGGTGATCGGGCGTAGCGACCCACACGGCGTCGAGTTGTTTCTGCTCGTCGAACAGCCGGCGGTAGTCGCCGTAGATCTTGGCGTCGGCGAACTTGTCCTTGATCTTCTTGATCGAGCCGGCGGCATGGTGTACGTCCACGTCGGCCGCCGCCATAATCTGCTCGTCCAAGGCCACGTTCACGCCTTTGCTGCCCATGCCGCCGATGCCGATCAGGGCAAAGCGGATCTTCTCGTTGGCGGCGTACGTGCGGGCCAGGGCCGCGGGGCCGATCAGCAGGGAAGCCGACGCTGCCGCACCGGCCTGGACAAATCGTCGTCGGGTGATGGGATTGCGCATGGTATTGGGTAGGCCTCCAGCGGCCTCGAAAAAAAAGGATTTTGGGTTTGGCCCTCGCAGTTGCAGGTGCGACCGCCGCACCAACCGAAGACGCCGTGACTTTTCCGTTTCCCGAAGCACGCGCTCTCCGAGCCGTACCGACTTCTCCCAGTGCCTTATCACAACTGCACGGCTCACGACTCGTTCGACGCGTCGTACCGTTGGAACCAGCTTCGCAGATCACGAGCAGACTGGAACCGCAGCAGGGCCTTGGCGAGTTTTTCGAGCGCAGAGGAAGGCAACTGCTGCACGCGCTCCTCGCAATCGTCCGGCAGACTGCCACAGACCTCCGCCAGCTGCGACAGCACCACGCTCACCCTGCCACGAGCTTCTCCACGAGCTTCTCCACGAGCTTCTCCACGAGCTTCTCCACGAGCCTCTCCACGAGCCTCTCCACGAGCCTCTGCGCGGGCTTCCAAAAACCGTTCAACGGACGTGACGTAGGGCATCTTTCGCGCCTCCTCAAACTCGACGATTTCTTGCGTCAATTGCCTTTCCAGGTCCACTCGCAGGTGCATCATCCAATCCAGCAGCCGGAAGGTCTCACGGACCTCATCCGCATTATAGCCCAAGTCGTACAATCCGAGCACCAGCGCTCGCTTGGCCCGATATCGGCCTTCCGGATCGCCGGCCGTGCGGATCGCCTCGACTTGGGCGCGGGCGACCAACACAGGCAGAGAATGGTCGTCCCGCCAGTCGGTGTCCAGCCGGTCGATCAGCTTGCAGACGGGAAACCGCAGCCGGTGCTCAAAACCCCCAACTTGGAACACGTCTTCGTTGGGCGCCCAGCCACGCCGCAGATCGGCCAACACGACCAGCGTCAACACGCGCCGCTGGCAGAGCCAGTAGATTCCGGCGTTGTACAGCGAGATCCGGGAGACAAACTCCGCCTCGTACGACGACTGGATCTCCAGATGCAGGAGAATCCACTGCTCTTGTCCGGTCAACAGTCGGACTTTCACCAGCACGTCCACCTGCCGGTTCCGGTGGCCGGATTGGCCGATCACCTGGCTCAGTTCTTTGTCGCACCACTCCGGTTCGACCGTCCAGTCGACCGCGGCGTACTCTCGAGGAAAGTACTTGGCCAAAAATGCGCACAGGAAACGTCGCAACGCCTCCTTCCAGGCGCCGTCGTAGTCGCTGTCCTGATCCAGATCGGGAAGGGATATTTCGTCGCTCATAGCAGCCGTGATAAGTCACGCGGTGCCAAGTGTCAAGGCGACGTCGCGAAATGGAGTAGGGGGCCGCCGCGTGTCGTTGCCAGCGAGCCGGGCGGCTTCCTGGTGCACAAGACAGCTGTCAGCAGAATCGATGCAATTATCGGGGGTGATTGAGACGGAGCAACTTGACTACACTCTGGTAGTATCGCGCCATCCTTTTTCAGGCCAGCGCATGGTTCTGATCAGGATGCTGCCCCTCACTCTCCGCTGATCTCCACCGCGCTGAAGTCCGCGTCGACGCTTTGGACAGCGCAGCCGACCCAGGTGATGGAATCGATGCGCGGGTCGAGTTGGGCCTCGACGGTTTCGCCCGCGGCACTCAGTGTGACCTTCTGGCCGGCGAGGTCCACGGCGACGTCTAATTGCGTTTCGACGTTCGCTTGAAGGTCCGCTTTCTTCGATGGTCCGCGCGGTTTCCCGCCTTGGGTGATCGACAAGGACTTGCCGCTGATCCGGTAGCCGCACATCACGAGCTGGGCCTCGTCCGATTCGCTGCCGAAGACAAGGAAGCCGTTGCCCGGCGTGTCGGGCGTCGGCGCGCCCGGCCGCACGATGACCTTCATCCGGAACGTGGCTCTTGTCGTGACCGGTTGGTCCAGCTTCTTCAGGGCCAGGCCGAACGTGCCGGACGTGGTTTGCAGGTGGTAGCCCAGCTGGGACGGCCGGATCTGCACGGCGACGAGTTTCTGAAAATCGGGGTGCGACACGGTCGGTTGGAAGGCGGCCTTGGCGGCGGTACGCCGGCCGGCCGGACCCGTCGCGGTTTCCGTTACGGGGGAGAGCCTCGCATCGGGCGCGGGCGTCAAGGGCGTTCCCCGTCCCGCGCCCAAACACAAGACCTGGCCGTCCATCGTGGCCATGAACAACCGTCCGTCGGCGGCGATCAGCCCGTCAAACACGGGCGGCCAGTCGAGCCGGTAGGCGGCCAGGGTCTTGCCTTCCTGCTTGGAGACCGCCATCAGCAACGCGCCTTTCCGGCCCTCGAACGCAGCGACGTGGTCGGCCATCTTCGCCTGCACCTGCGGATCGCCATAGTTCAAGTACGCCTCCTCCTGCTCGTCCACCATGACCGGCGGCCCGGCGGCGAAAAGCGTCTCGCCGGCCAGCACCAGCCCTCGCGCCAACAGGGGCGCGGTGTGCGACCAGTCGTAGCCCAAACGCGTCGTGAACACCTCTCCGTAGATCGACGTCCCTTGCTTGCGAGGCGGTTGCTTGGGAATGGGATTGATGATCTCCGGCTCCTTGCGGCACGCGAACAAGTGGTGGACCATCGGCGTGCCCAGGAAACGCAACGGCGCGGGACCGTAGCCGTAGACCGACGTCTCGTCGCACACCAGGATCTTGCCGGCCGGCGCCTGGTAGGTCGCCAGTTGCCAGCCGCCGGCGGCGCTGATAAACGACCGGCCCCACATCCAGTACGTGCGGTGCCACCACGTGTCGTCCAGGAACCCCGTGGGACTGAACAGGTGCGCCGTCTCGCCCCGCTGTTCCTTGTAGTTGCGCGGCGTCGGAACTTCCGGACGCCGTCCGTCGAAGTCGAACGGCTGCGAACGCATGTAGACGTGGCGGCTGTCGCACGACAGGATGTCCGGCAAGGCCACGGGCAGGTTGGGCCATTTCACGTCCCGCTGCAGGTTGTCCTCCGTGCCGGGGTACCGATCGTCGAGCACGGTTTCGGACAACTGGCGGCCGGTCGCAGCATCAAGCCGCACCAACCGCAGGCCGCCGTCCAGCCACATCGCGCGGCCCGCCACGGCATACACGACGCCGTCGCGCACCAACACGCTGCCGCTGACTGGCCAGACGGACTCGATCTGCTCGTGCGCCATCAGCCGCTGGTCCTCCGGCGCAGCGCGAAACCGCCACGCCAGCGCACCGTCGCTGGCGCGGAGCGCGTAGATCCAGCCGTCGGCACTGCCGAACAGCACGCGGCCTTGCCAGATCGTCGGCGGCGAATCCACGCGGCCCCCCGCGGTGAAACTCCACCGCATCTCGCCCGAGCCGGCATCCAGCGCGTACACCGTGTGCGCGTCCACGGACGCCACGAACAGCTTGCCGTCGGCCATCGTCAGCGCGCTCAACCGCCCGCCCACGGCCGTTTGCCACATCCGCTGTAACTCGGCCGGTACCGCCGCCTTCGTCGCGCCGCTGCGGCCGGCGTCATGCCGGAACGTGGGCCAATCGGTGCCATTTTGGATTTTAGATTTGGGATTTGCGAATTCATACGCCGGCCCCCTCTCGAGCCGCTGCTCACTCTTCGGCTCCACGACTTCTTGACTTTCCGACTTTTCCACTTTTCCACTTTTCGACGTGCTGTCTTGGCCCCGCTCCGGGGCCAGCGCGTTGAAGCCGTTCAGCTTGGCCAGCAAGTAGCACGCGCAGGAGTGCGGCGCGGCGTACAGCAGCCCGTTGCACGGCATTACGCCGTAGTTGCACGAGCTGCGCACCCAATGATGGGCCGCCCAGTGCTGGGCGTGGATGTCCACGAACTCGATGCCGGTCCGCGACGTGAGAATGAAGTTGCTGGTGGCTTTGGCGCGATGGCAGCGGTGGTGCGGCATGTGTTTCCAGTCGTCGGGCGGGAACTCGACCTTGACCTCGCCCGTGTGCAGGTCGCGGCCCGTGAACACGCCCGAATCCCGCGGGCTGCTGGTCACGCCGCACCAGACCAGGCCGTCGATCACGAACAGATCCTCCGCCGACGCGTAGCCCGAGGGCGGATGTTCGCCGGTCCACAGCAGCTCGCCCGTCGCCGCCGAGAGGGCCGTCATCGTGTCCCGCCCGCCGCGCTGCGGGTCCAGGTTCTCGCCGCCCGCGAACAGCACCACGTCCTGATGCACGATCAGCGTCGGGCTGAACAGGACGTGCATCGGCTTCCAGCGCGGCACGGGCTTCGACGCCCACACGCTTTCGCCGGCTTTGGAGTCCAGACACACGACTCGGTCGCCGTCGTGGAAATACACTCGTCCGCCGCCGGCCGCCAGCGTGCTGGTGGCCACGACGGATTCCTTGCTCCACCGCGTCTGGCCCGTGCCGGCCTCGATCGCCACCAGCCGCCTCGGCTTCTCGTCCCAGTTCCATTCCCGGCCCGCGCTGCGGATCGTCTCGACGGTGTCCCTGGCGATCGACTTGTAGGCATCGAGTTCGGGGTTCACGACGGCGTACAGCACGCCGTCCGACAGGATGATCTCTTCCGCGCCCTCCGTGCCCGTATACGTCCGGACCGGCTGGCCCGTCGCCGCAGCCAGCGCCGTGACGGGCTCGCCGACGCCGAGCGTGACGTACACCGTATCGTCCTCCGCCACCAGCCGCCGCATCAGCTGCGCTGGGCCGCGCTTCAGCGGCCACAGGTGCGGATGCCATCGCTCGATCGGCCGCTGCCAGAGGACCGTTCCGTTGAACGCATCGCGCGCCAACAGCGTCCACTGCGGCGGCATTTGCACGGACCAGCGCGGCCCAAGGTCCATGATGTAGAAGATCCGGCCGCCGGCCGAGACCATCGCGCTCAGGCCGGACAGATGGTCATGATGGCGCAGATAGTCCGGCGAGCCGACCCACTGGTAATGCTTGGGCGGCCCGACCACGGTGTCCTGCGCGACCGCGTTGTTGTCCGGGCCGTGCAGGTAGTGTGTCCAGTCGTCAATTGCCTTCGGCCACGGCTTCACCAGTTTTGGATTTTCGATTTCGGATTTTGGAGTGAGGAAGATCGCCACACCCCTTGGGCAGAGCACGCGCAGGATTTCCTCCTTATCAACTGGCGACTGACCACTGACCACTAACAGATTGACGAAATTGTCGATGTAAGGCAGACCCCGGCCGTCCCACCGTGCCACGGAGACGCGGCCGTACAGACCCAACGACTGGATGTGCTTCCGCGCCGCCTCGACGGCCGCCAGGTCGGTGTCCAGGCCCTGGACCAGAAAGCTGTCGCCGGCGTGCAGCGACGCGGTGAGCCGGCCGTCGCCGCAGCCCAGGTGTACGATCAGGCCGCCCTGGACGCCGGCGGCTGCCAGGATTTCTCGGCTCTGCATCTGTTCCGCAGCCCCAACGTCCGGCGACGCGGCCCAGAAGATCAGTCCCCACACGACGCCGACAAGCCGCCTGCGCGGTACTGCGAATGCCTGCACTGCCATTCCTCCTGCGAAAATCACCCTCGCCCCAAGGTCCGAAGTGTCGGCTTCAGCCGGTCTTCCCAAGACCACCTGAAGGCGGCACGAGGAACACGCACACTCCATTCTGTCCGCTCCCGGCCGGTCGGAAAAGCGGCCTGATCACAATCGTACCGGTGGATTTCGGCCCGACCAGAAAACCGGCCCTCGCTGGCTGGACGGCCGGTCGCCGTCTCGCCCCAGGGAACGTATCATGAGCCGGCGAGTTCAATCATCTCTTAGGCCAAGGAAAACCCGGATGAAGATCCTGTCATGTGTTTTGTCCGTCGTTGTGACTGCGATCAGCGTTGCCGGCGCTGCGGAGACGCTGCCCCGGCTGCGGGTCAGCGATAATGGGCGGTTCCTCGTCACGGAGCAGGGCGAGCCGTTCTTCTGGCTCGGCGATACCGCCTGGCACATGTTTGGCAAGTCGGTGCGCGAGGCGGCGGCGGATCAGCCGGCAGTGAGCCGGTACTTTTCCACGCGGGCCACTCAGGGGTTCACGGTCATCCAGTCGGTGATCGTGCGCTCGCCGGAAGGCGGCACGATGGCCAACGCGCATGGATTCGAGCCGTTCGAGGACGGCGACTGGTCACAGCCGCGCCTGCGGCCGGGCGCGAATGACGATTACTGGGACCACATCGACTGGTGCCTGGCCGAGGCGCGGCGGCAGGGGCTGTACATGGCCGCGCTGCCGATCTGGCTCAGTGCCATCGAGGACGACCATCCGCTGGTCCGACAGCCGCGCGTCGCGTACCGCTACGGGCATTTCCTGGGGACGCGCTACCGGCAGGAACCTCACGTGATCTGGGTGCTGGGCGGCGATGCATGGCAGAAAGGCCGCAATGTGGACGCGCCTTCGCGGCTGGCCCTCGCGCGAGCCATGGCCGAGGGCCTCGCCGACGGCGTCAACGGCTTGGACCAGTTCGACGGCCAAGCCGATTGGCGCACGACGCTGATGACCTTTCATCCTCCCGGCGGCAACCACTCGTCCGCCGAGTGGCTGCACGACGAACCGTGGCTGGACTTTAACATGATCCAGACGACGACGCGGTTCCGTTTCGACAACTGGCAGACCGTGGCGAAGGACTACGCGCGGCAACCGCCTAAACCCACCCTGGACGCCGAAGTGGCGTACGAGGATTCGCTCTCGCTGCGCAAGACGGAACCGCAGGACCGGCGCATCCGGCCGTGGGACGTGCGGCGGGCGGCCTACTGGAACCTGTTCGCGGGCGGCTTCGGCCACACCTACGGCCATCGCAGCTTCATCGGCTGGATCCGCCGGGGCGAGACCTACCGCTACGGTGCGCACATCCCTTGGTACGAGTCGCTCGACGCCCCCGGCGCACAACAGATGGGACACCTGCGGCGGCTGATGGAGTCCTGGCCCCTGCTGAGCCGGATTCCCGACCAGTCGCTGATCGCCGGCGACAGGCTGGCCGGGGACGAACACCTGCAAGCCACACGGGACATCGACGCCAGCTACGCGATGGTGTATTCTGCTTCGGGCCGCTCTTTCCACGTGCGCATGGAAAAGCTGTCCGGTCCCCACGTGAGGGCGTCGTGGTTCAATCCCCGCACGGGCGAGACGACGGTGATCGGCCAGTTCGCCAATACGGGCGAGCGCGAATTCACCCCGCCCAGCGCAGGACAGGACAACGATTGGGTGCTGGTGCTGGAACCGTCGCAGCCCATCCACGCGCCTCGCCCGACAAGATCGATGTGCGTGCGGTTCAAAAGCTGCTGGCCGGATATTCCATGAAAGTGCCCCAGAGGGAGTCCCCCGATGCTGGTTCGCTGCCTGCACTGCCACGAACCGATTGAATTGCCCCGCGACAGCGACTTGCGGAACGTCACCTGCGCGGCGTGCGGCGGCAGTTTCAGCCTCGTGGGCGAAGACACGCTGAGCGCCACCAGCGGTCCGACGAAGAGACTGGGGCGGTTCGAGCTGATCGGGCCGGTGGGCGGCGGGGCGTTCGGCACCGTCTGGAAGGCCCGCGATCCGCGGCTGGACCGGATCGTGGCGATCAAGGTACCGCGGCACGGCCAGTTGAACGCGGAGGAAGCCGAGCAGTTCCTGCGCGAGGCCCGCCATGCTGCCCAGCTCCGGCATCCCCGCATCGTCGCTGTCCACGAGGTGGGCCGGGACGGCGACACGGTGTACATCGTCAGCGACTTCGTCCAAGGCGCCACGCTCGACGACTGGCTGACCGGCCGCAAGCTGACCCCGCGCGAGGCTACCCAGCTGTGCTTGGAGATCGCCGAGGCCCTGCATCACGCGCACCAAGCCGGCGTGATCCACCGCGACCTGAAGCCGGGCAATGTCATGCTCGACCTGGAGGGCCGGCCGCACTTGTTGGACTTCGGGCTGTCGCGGCGCGAGACCGGCGAGTTGGCGATGACGATCGACGGCCAGGTGCTGGGCACCCCGGCCTACATGTCGCCGGAGCAGGCGCAAGGCAAGTCGCACGAAGCCGATCGCCGAACGGACATCTACTCCCTGGGCGTCATCCTGTTCCGCCTGCTGACCGGCGAACTGCCGTTCCGCGGCACTGCCCAGATGATCATCGTGCAGAAACAGCGCGAGGACCCGCCGAGTCCCCGCAAGCTTCATGCACGCCTGCCGCGCGACTTGGAGACGATCTGCTTGAAATGTCTGGAGCGCGAGCCGCGCAAACGCTATCCCACCGCCCAAACGGTCGCCGAAGAACTCCGCCGCTGGCTCGATGGCGTGCCAATCCAGGCCCGGGCCATCACGCGGACCGCGAGGGCCTGGCGGTGGTGCAAGAGAAGGCCTGCGGTGGCGGCGCTAACGGTAGCGGTTGTCGTGGCACTTGTCGGAG
>ERZ795059.4416-NODE-4416-length-13181-cov-13.218955_pt1 | contig 13181 bp, 10 predicted proteins | sample MGYA00375143_ERZ795059 | MGnify/ENA primary metagenome ERZ795059 (study PRJEB30188, sample SAMN05720168) | activated sludge metagenome | isolation source: Anaerobic digester | place: USA | collected 2015-01-07 ... | reverse complement strand
CTAGATATGCAGGTTACAGCTATAATCACCGCTGCCTGCAATATGACCAAGAATGGCATTAAGGTTCTTCCGGAAATTATGATCCCCTTGGTTATGGACGACAAAGAGCTAAAAATTCTTGAGTCAAGAGCACGGGAGATAGCGGCTAAAATTATAGCTACATCAGAAGTACCTTTAAAGTATATGATAGGTACGATGATCGAAGTTCCGCGAGCCGCTTTGCTTGCAGATAGAATCGCAAAAGTAGCTGAATTTTTCTCCTTTGGGACGAATGATTTGACTCAAATGACTCTTGGATTATCTCGAGATGATGCCGGTAAATTTCTGCCAGACTATATCGACGAGAAGAAGGGAGCAATTTTCAGAGCGGACCCATTTCAGAATATCGATCAGGATGGCGTGGGGATGCTCATACGAATGGGTATAGAAAAAGGCCGCACATCGAGGCCTAGACTCAAGGTAGGCATCTGTGGTGAACACGGAGGAGATCCAGAGTCTGTAAAATTCTGTCATCGAGTAGGTATGAACTATGTTTCTTCTTCCCCTTTCAGAGTTCCTGTTTCTAGACTCGCTGCAGCACAGGCAGTGATCGAAGATGCTCAAGCTGCTCATAAAACTGCAAGAAAACCTGGTAGACCTGCAAAAGCAACCTCCTCTAAGGCAAAGCGCCCTCGTGGCAGACCGCGTGGTTCTAAAAATAGATAGCCAAAATCTAAAAATCTAGTAGTATCTTCCAGGTTCTAAATAAGATAGGAGCGCCATTCTAGCGCTCCTATTCTTTTACTCCTAGTCTTGATAAATATTAAAAAGCCTTTTTCGAATCGAGCAAAATTGTTATAGGCCCATCATTAATCGAATGAACCCGCATGATCTCTTGGAATTTACCAGTCTGGACAAAGACTCCCTGTTCCATCAACTTTGTGCAAAATAAATCATATAGAATCAAAGCTTTTTCCGGACCGGCAGCTTGTGAATAGGAAGGTCGTCTGCCTTTTCGGGCATCAGCGTGCAAGGTAAATTGCGAAATTACAAGTGCCTCATAGCCCAGATCAAGAATCGAAAGATTCATTTTTTCATTGCTATCCATAAAAATACGTAGATGGGCTATCTTATCAGCGAGGTATTCAGCATCGCCATCTGTGTCATCGGCTGCAATTCCGAGATAGATTAGTATTCCTTTAGTAATTCTTCCACAGAATTTATCCTCTTTAGTGTTTTTATATGTCACAAAAGCTTCAGATACACGCTGTATTACAGCTCTCATATAAGCTTCCCTTTCCTTAATTCGACTGAGAAGCGGCAAGCTCTTCGCTCTGTTCAAGATAATTTAACCTTGACAAAATGTCCTGTATTTCTTTATCGGTGACATTATCGATATTGTCTATAGCCCTATCTATCTCAGATATAAGCTCTTTAATGGCTTCAATATCAAGTTTCGGAATATTTGCAGTAGGCTGTTCTTCAAAAACCACAGGAGGGTTCTCAAAGGCTTGTTGCAATTCTTGATTAGGGAAAGGATAATTTTTTGATAGCCAGTCGATTATTTCGTTTCCTGGCCCACCTGTAAGCCAAGTACTTGCCACTTTTATGCTACCCTTTGGCGGAATAATTCTTTCATTCCAATAAAGACCAAGTGCAGAATCGTTGATAGAGAAAGGAGATTGCGTAAAGCCTTTCATAAGCTCAGAGTCGTAATAGAATTTTGAATCGCTCAGTCGCTTCCAGTTTGCAATAACAACCATGTCTGGCTTTGCCTCTTCATCTAGAAGCAATGCAATGGAAGATGTCTGTCCTGGAGAAATGACATACTTTTCATCAGAATCCGATGTGATAACCATTTCGTCCGTAACCCTGGGATTCGAACTTGTAGCGAAATTATAACCTCCTTTTTCGCCGAGAACAGTATCACATACTTCTTTTATCAATACCTTCATCTCTCGAGTTGTATAGTTTTCTATTTCTATTTCAATAATAAAACCATCTGTTACCCGAGAATAGGGGCTTTTATAAAAAAGCACTCTCTGAGTCAATCTATTTGTAACCGATCTATATTCGATTTCGATACCATTCTTTATTTGACGCTGACTAGTTTTATATTCCTTTGAAGCTCCCATTCTATATATACGGTTGTCGATATTTAATATAATAAAACTCGTCCTTGGATCACCATCAAACCATAAAGGTTCATATTTCGATTTTCCAGAGATATTTACAAGGCGATAAAGCATCGGCTGCAATGTCTGATCATCAGTAGCAATTCGGACAAGCCCGCTACGTATATCAATAGCAAATAGAGCACCTGTAAATATAAACGATAAAATGAAGAAGAATATCGATTTTTTCATGGTGCTATATCCTTAAGGTAATTTTCTATTTTTAATATAAGCAGGTTCAAAGCCCTCTCTTTCGCGTCAAGAAGCGTATTGAGTCTATCATTCCTTGAAATGTTATCTATTCTTGCTTTTTGGATTTCCATATTTGGCGTTGCAGAATACCTACTAATTGCTTTTGACCACAGGTAATCTCTTAGAAGTCGTTGTTCTCCATATACATTTTCCTGCATCTGTTGAATATCTCTATACATGTTTCTCCGAGACTCGAATTCAGCGAGGCGAGCATATTTGGCTTCTCTAGATTCTAGAGCCATTACGGTAATTCTCCATGTGGTAAGAGAAGTCGCTTCAGTATTAGGCCAAGTTTCTTTGACTTTATTAAAAATGGATAAAGCTTGAGCGAAATCACCCATCTGATAATAGCTTTCTCCTTTCCAGAACAATACAGAAGAGGAAAACGGACTATCTGGGTATTTATTCATAAAAGTATCGAATACCAATATAGCATCCTCATATAGCCCTATTTTGAACAGAATTCGACCTTGTAGGAATTGCATATCAGGCATATTTGGATGAGAAGGGAACGATTGCATGAATTTGTCGCAAAATCTATAAGAGGTAGGAAAGTCAGTTGCTTGAAAATATGATAAAGCAGCCATAAAGCAGCTGTCAGCCAAGATCTCTATGTCTGATGCTGTCTGATATATATCTGCAAAAGCAATTCCAGCACGCTCAAAATCGCCATTCTTAAAAATTCCTAAAGCATAAGAGAATTCGTCTGATGTTTTGGTAGTTTGAGCATAAGTGAAGGATGAAAGAATAAGCATAACAATCATAAACATATTCATTTGTAACTTTTTCATACTTCGATCTTCCCCGTACAATATTTTTTGTTTATATATCTTGAAAAGCTCACATCTAAGTCAATCAATATTTCTGATTGGGCTTATCCAAGCATCTAGAAAATTTGTAACAAACTGTTTCTTATCTTGTGCGCTAAAAAAAGCGCTCCCAATAACTAACACATCTGGCTGCTGAATCACGAGGTCGGGGATCAATTTCACATTTATACCACCATCAACAGCGATCAAGAAATTAAGGCCTTCTTGTTCTCTTATTCTTCTTAGTTCTTCTACCTTTTGTAAACAGAAAGGTATAAGCTTCTGCCCCCCATAGCCGGGATTTACAGTCATTACAAGTACAAGGTCAACTGATTCAAGAAGTGGAATTATACTAGAGACTGGAGTCGAAGGTACTATCGATATTCCTGCCTTAATGCCAGCATGTAATATGCGCTGAATTAGACGATGTGAATGCACGCAAGCTTCAGAATGAAAAGTAATTGCGTCTGCACCACTTTCTATGTAAGCATTGATGTGGCGCTCAGGTTCTTCTATCATAAGATGAGCATCCAGGAATAGTCTTGTCTTTGCTCGAATATCTGCTATCATTTTATGCCCGAATGTGATAGGTGGCACAAAATGTCCATCCATAATATCCAGGTGAAGCCAAGGACATCCGCTCTCTTCTATATACCTAACAGCTGAACCAATGTCATAGAAATCAGCTGATAGAATCGAGGGCGCAATTATTGGTTCTTTCATAATGTTATATATGATAGCTTGTATCGAACTGTTTTTCCATACTCCTTGCTTGAGTTTTATGTTAAGTTAATTGGAAATAGCAAATAGAATAGCCATTGACGAAAAATTCAAGGCTCGGATACTATCTAAATAGCAGTCTAAGGAGAAAATATTCTAATGGCCCATCTGCCTCGTCTCAAGGAAGAAGCAACCACAGCCGAAGAAAATCTTGATCTGGCTTATGAAAGCCTAAAGAATGCAGATATGCAAAGTGCAGATTTCTTCCTTGAGAATGCTCTGAAAGCAGATTTTGAACACCCTGAAGTTCTCTTTGCAATGAAGTGTCTTCATTTCTGGAAGGATCTTATCTCGCAAATGCCTGAAACAGGGAATCTTTTGGAGCGTGGAGATTTTCTCTGTAGCTCCTGGAAAAAATTCATGTTATTTCTTTCTCATATAGGGGACTCCTTCGATACTGCTCGCTATGTTTATAGGAGATTCATATTTGGGCTTGCTTTAGATCAGTACCTTGCGATTCCAGACGAAGAAAAAGATTCCTTTGGGCCATTGCTAGATCTAAGGTTAGGCAGAGCCAGAAAAGCTACGGGAGATATAGAGACAGCTCTTATTCATCTTGAAAGGGCGGCCCAAGGTAGACGAAACGATGCAAGCGTTCTTGCTGAATTGGCCGATGTATATGCTATGTCAGGCGAAGCACGTCTCTCTAAAGCCTTATTCAGAGAAGCTTTTTTTATTGATCCACAAGCTATAGAAATTGATTTTTTGGAGTCTGAATTAATCTTTAAGATCATTGAAAATATAAAAGAACTAGGGTATTCTGGAGATGATATTGCTGAATGGATCCCAGTTTATGCAGAAATCTGGGGCGTATTCAATATTAAAAGAGAATTGAGCAGCGCTGAATTCAATCGAATTTCGGCCTCTGCACGTCAACTTGAGGTTCAATTAAGAGAATCACTTCAGCAAGGATCGAGCCTTGTTCCCCGCCTTCTAAATAAATATTTTTGGATGGCGGATCATCTAAAGGCCCGAGAGGATGCTAAGGAATTGCATTCGGTGTTGCTCAAGATCAAGATTATCGATCAATCAATTTATGAATCATACATAGAATAACGAGGAGAGGAGAATAGAATGGATCAGTCTCCATTAAGTGAAAAACTACAGCTCATGTTGAATGAAGAGAAATGGACAAGAACCCTTATGGCGAACTACTCTGTCGCCAACCTGAAAGAACTAGATCGCTTTATTGAGGAAATAATGGCCCAGAATGGGGCTGATGATATCATCAAACTTTGCGTGGAACACCTATCTCAAACAAAGAATAGCGTTATTGCATTATATGTCGCTGGAATGCTAAATATCATGCGCCAGCCAGCTGATGAATCTTATCTTGTTCAGTTGATGGATTTATTTGCAGAAAGCAAGAAAAGTAATATTGTCGAGTATATCTGCAACCGAATATTAGATTTTGGAGAAAACCGTATTGCCCTAGTTCGGTTAGCAGAATGCTATACCGCAGAGAATAAGATTGAGCAGCGATATGCAGTATGGGAAAGCCTTGTACGAATCGATACCGAAGAAGCTGAATTAGCACAACTTATTGCAGAATGGAAGGAAAAGAATGGCTTAACAGAAGAAGCTATAGATTTCTATAAGAAAGCTCTTATTCGCTATATTAATAAAGGACTCTTTTCGAATATAAAAGAATTATGGCATAAACTGATTCAACTTTCGCCTGAGGATTATGACTTTTTTATCCATGCACAGAAAAAAATTGCAAAGCAGGTTTCGCCAGAAAAAGCTGCCACAATTTTAATGGATTTATATGATTGGTATAAGAAGAATGAAAAATGGGATACCGCATTGAGCATTCTCAAGCTTATCGTGGAATATGACGAGCGCAATCCTGCCTTACGCAAAGAATTCCTCGAGTGCTACTCAAATATCTACTCTGGACATTCAATGTTCGATGAATGTGTAAAGCTTTCGAACCTCACCCAATCCTATCGCTCTCTCCATGAGGCAATTGCCGACTTCGAAAAACGTATTGCCTTTGATAGAGGAAATTATGTCTTCCATAGGACATGGAATATTGGAAGAATTTCTAATATCACCAACGATGAGGTTGTTATTGATTTTGCAAAATCGCGCAATCATCACATGTCGCTGAAAATGGCTTTCGATAGCCTCATTACTCTTTCCAAGGATCATATATGGGTTCTAAAAGCAACCTGGCCTCGAGAAAAATTAAGAGAAAAAGTAAAGGCAGACCCAGCCTGGACAATTAAAATCATAATCAAAAGCTTCGATAATCGCGCTGATATGAAACGTATCAAAGCTGAGCTTGTGCCTTCTGTTCTTTCTATATCTGAGTGGAATTCATGGAGTACTCGCGCCAAAGAAATACTCAAGACAGATCCTATGTTTGGAAATGCCCAGGACGATATTTCTACTTTTATCGTGCGCGACAGGCCTCTATCCTTCGAAGAAAAAATCTATGCGCAGTTTAAGGCGGAGAAAAACTTTTTTTCTAGGGTCCAGTATTTTAGAGATTATCTAGAAATGAGCGAGGAAGTCGACACCGATTATTTTGAGGAAATGCTGTCTTATTTTGTTTCATTCCTGAAATTGACACAGGTAAACGAATTTGTCGTCGGTTCTTACCTACTCTTAAAAGAGCTGTCCGGACGATATCCAAGAATGCAACAATATGTGACAATGCGATTTGTCGACCTTTTTGATCAGATCAAGGATAATATTGTCGCAGTCTATCTTGGACTGAAAGATACGGAGCTCAAGAACCAGTTCATTCAGAACATTAAGCTTTTTATTCCAAGCTGGCCAGACATCTATATTCAGCTTTTGCCTTATGCCAGATCTGTAAAAATGCTTGATGCACTTGAGTCTAATGGCCATGAAGAAAAACTCAAGCGAATGGCTATGTATATCGTAGAGAATTATAAGGATATGCGAGAAGCTTTCATATGGCTTGCTAAAGATTTAAAAGACAAGCCTTGGATGAAGGAACTTGGCATTGTGCGAGAAAAGATTATTCTTACCCTTTTACATATACTAGATATAACATTCAAGGAAATCGATAGCCATAAAGATACGACAGAAAACCGGAAGATCAATAAGCTTGTACAAAATATTCTCTTCAAAGAAAAGGATTTAGAGGAATTCCTTCAAGAAGCTCCTCAACAAGTTGTCGAGAGAGTCTATTCGATGCTATCCGACATAAAAGAAGTCGATCCAGCTATCAAGCTTGATTTGAAGAAAAAGATCAGCGAACGCTTTCCTAATATAAAATTCTACGATGGTAATGAAAGGCTAACTGTTTCGCGAGGTTTAATGGTGACAGCAAACAAATATGATGAGAAAAAACGTCTTCTTGGACATATAATGGAAGTAGATGTTCCTGCAAACCAGAAAGAAATAGCCTATGCCCTCTCTTTGGGCGATTTGCGAGAAAATGCAGAATACAAGGCAGCTAAGGAAAGGCAAGATGAACTCAACTCTAAAGTAGGCAAACTTAAAAGCGAACTCGATCGAGCCCAGATCATCGATTCGGATCAGATAGACAGCTCTAGTATTTCTTTTGGCACAAAAATCTTGCTAAAGAATCTAATAACTGGCGAGAATGAATCTTTTACAATTCTCGGACCGTGGGAATCTGATCCAGATCACCAGATAATTTCTTATCTTTCTCCTTTGGGTAAACACTTGCTCAATCATAAGACTGGCGAAAAACTGAGCTTTACCATCAACGAGCGTAAATTCAGCTATGAGGTTTTAAAGGTTGAAAAAGCAGATTTCTAGGGTTTCCAAGAAAGTTAATAGTAAGAATTACTAAGGACCTAGATTGTTATTGCTTGATTTCCATCATTTATTCTTGCGCTTCCATGCCAGCAGTATAGGTATCAAGAAATTCTCTAGCAAATGATTCAAAGCTATCTGCTTGGATCGCTTGGCGAATCTTTGAAGCAAAATCTGCCATAAAATGTAGGTTGTGTTGACTTGCAAGCATTGAATAAAGGATTTCATTGTTCCTGAAAAGATGATGCAAATAGGCACGTGTATAAGTCTTGCATACTCTGCAACTACAATCAGGATCTATAGGCTCGAAATCTTTTTTATACATAGCTTTTTTAATTGTAATTTGGCCCTTGGAAGTGAATAATAAGCCATTTCTGGCTGTTCTGGTAGGATAAACGCAGTCGAATATGTCTATACCATTTCGTACTGCCTCTATGATGTAATCTGGTGTTCCTATGCCCATTAGATATCGGGGTTTATCTGATGGCAAAAGAGCTGCGGTAAAGTTAAGGTATTCAATATATGCTTCTTTTGGTTCTCCTATAGAAAGTCCTCCTATAGCGATTCCTGGCAAGTCCAAAGAAGCAATTTGTTCCACACTCATTTTTCTAAGTTCTCTAAAAAAATTGCCCTGTACGATACCAAAAAGGTATCCTTGGTAACCACTTTCTCGCTGAGAAAGCCATTGAATTTTTGCTCGCTTTGCCCAATCATAGGTCAACATGGTTGCTCTATATGCTTTGTTTTCGCTTTCACCCCAAGGCGCACAAATATCTAATGCCATTTGAATATCGGAATTAAATGCAGTCTGAATGTCAACCACATTCTCTGGAGTTAAAATATGAGAAGAGCCATCGATATGCGATTTAAAACGTACTCCTTCATCTAGTATTTTTCTGAACTGAGGAAGCGAAAATATCTGAAATCCTCCGGAATCTGTAAGGAAATTTTTTTGCCAGCCAGAGAAGCCGTGCAAACCACCTGCTTTGGATATAACCTCTGGCCCTGGCCTTAGGAAAAGATGGTATGTATTAGCTAGAATCAAGGAAAATCCCATAGACTCTAAATCCCTTGGTTCTACAGCTTTTACTGTAGCATTTGTTCCTACAGGCATAAAAGCTGGAGTTTGTACATTTCCATGCGGAAGAGAAAGTAGACCAGTTCTCGCAGAGCATGAAGGATCTCTGTGCATCTCTTGAAAAATCGATTCAATCATCTATGGACTTACCTCAATAAGAATACAATATAATACATGTTTAAGTTCTTGCACTCAAATAAGAGATTGTTGATATAGCACTAAAAACGATAATTACAGCCCATATAGATATTGTCGGGCTAACCAAGCCTGATTTAGCAGATACAGAAGCTATCATCTGTGCTACATAGTATAGAGTTGCGCTACATAAGCTAAAAAGCAAGCTCAATAGAAAAACACTTTTCTTGAAACGACCTGAGAAAGCAGCGGCAAGGCCAACAACAATCAAAGGAGTCAAGGAAAAAGATAATCTTTTCTGCTTCTCAACCTCTGCATCTACAATGGGAAGTCCAGAAGTTTTTAGGAATTCTATATGTTTATTTAGCTCTTTCATGCTCAAAAGCCGAGGATTCATACTAGGTCTTGTGAAGCTTGAAGGGGGTTCTCTTATCATTGGATCCGAAAAATTCTCAAATTTTAAAAATAGCCAATCATTATCTTGTCTTTTATAAATGGTTGGATTGGCAAAAACCCACGCCCCTTGCTCCCATTTTGCATTTACTGCAGAAATCTTTCTTGTTAGATTTCCATCAGTGTCTCTTTCGATTACTGATACATCATATAGACGAAGATTTTTTTCATCGAAATATCTATAAGTATAGACTTGTTTCCCTCGATCAACGATCAGTCCAGGAACTGTTTGTTTGCCTGCAGACTCTTTGAGCATCCTCGACTGCAGATCGTTTCTGGTTCTTGAAAAAGGAATAGATACATAATTTGTAAAGCAAAACTCAGCAGCGCATAATATCATCGAAATAGCTAAGATAGGTATCAATAAGCGTTGCAGTGATATTCCTGCACTAAAAACAGCTTCAAGTTCATGGTTTGCATGCCAATCGCCTAAAACAAATACTATTGCAAAAAGAAAAGCTACTGGCAAGGTATCGACCATATGATTAGTAATTCCGAGGCCAATCCAAAAGACAATATCCCAAAAAAGGGCATTCTGAGCAAGAAATTTCCATAAAAGAGAAAAGAGTTCTGCAAGAGATACTACAAGCGAAAGAAATAAAGTTCCTCCAATTGTCCAGATGAATACTTTTTTCAACAAGGCTCTCCAGAGAATCATCGGTAGAAATTGAGTCGCTTGCCGATTTGCTAATTTCTGTTGAGCTATGCTTTGCTCTGTTTTCTTTTTCGGCATCATAGGAAATGCCCAGTTTTTATCTTTCTGACTATCCATAAAGAACAGGTAGCGAGCAACATAACAAAATTTGGCATCCACATCGAAATTACAGGATTAGTATTCTGGCGATAACCTAGGGTCTGACCTAAGAATAGTAGTGCCCAGTAAATTACCGAAAGCAATAGGGCAATACCAAAACCAGCCGCACGCCCTGCTCTCTTTGATCCAATTCCTAATGGGAGTGCTAAAAGCGCAAAGAAGAAGCAAGCAGAAGGAAGGACTAATTTTTTCTCATATTCGAGGCGATAGACCTGAAGTGATGCATCGCTAATTTTTTGATTTTTAAGCGACCTCATCTTATTGACAAGAGATGTTAGATCATTTTGTAGCAATTGCAATGAGCCGTTTTTATTCGTTGATTCTTTTTGCTGAGTCTGAATTGCAATCAAATCATAATTCAGCCTTAATCTATCGAGTGTAGTGGCTTCTTGGGAAGCCTTTTCTTTAATCCGATCATCAAGCATCCGTTCTTTTTCATTTATTTTGTTTGCTAGCATTAGCAAAGACATCTCAGAAGGAGCTATGCTACTATAGTTCATTAAAGGCTCGCGAATCCTAATTCGAATTTCTGCAGCTCCTGCCTTAGTCACTGAAAAATCTCCTGCAGAATCAGAATTGAGTTTTTTTAGTTCTGTAAAATTGTTCATGTTTAGAATAGCCATGAGGGAATCCTTAGAGAATTCTATCCCTAAATCATCTGCTATGACAGTATCAGAATCGTACCCTCCGGACTGATCGATAATAAGTACATCCTGTAATCGGCTTGTGGATGAACCCTCTATTGCTCCACCAGTGACAATCAGCTTTTCTCCATATTTACTGATCGAATAGGGAGCCAGTTCAACTTTAGCAGATTTCTGAATAAGTTCTGCATATTCATTCTTGAAGCCTTGAGCAGCGCGAGGTATAGACCATTCATTGAGGCAAAAAGATCCAATAGAAACAGCTAATCCAATTATAAGAAAAGGCACATATAACCAAAGAGGCCTTATCCCCAAAGATGAACTTGCTAGGTATTCGTTATCGGCATTTTGTCGCGACGATGCCATTAGCGTAGCAGCTAATATGGAAAAAGGGATAGTGATTGCGAGTATGGTAGGTAAGGAATAGAAAAGCAACTTGGCTACCGATAAGAGATCGGCGCCCCTTGATAAAATGTCCTCAGCAAAGAGCAGCACCTGATTGATAAGGAATACAATAAAGAAAAATAGAAATGTACCCAAAAACGAAGTGATTATCTCTGAAATTGTCATCCGCCAGAGTGTGAATGAAGGCCGTTCTTTCATCTCAACTTGTATCTCGGTCTTATCTCAACGGCCTGTCGATCCAAAACCGTCGGCGCCACGAGTAGTATCATCGAGTTGAGGGGAGATCGAAAAATTGGCATGAACTACAGGAGCAATAACCAGCTGTGCAATTCGATCACCATTCTCGATAACAAACGGTTTGTCACTCAGGTTGATGAGAATTACCTTGATTTCTCCCCGATAATCGCTATCAATAGTTCCAGGAGCGTTTAGGCAGGTGATACCATGCCGATACGCCCATCCTGATCTAGGCCTGATTTGAGCCTCATATCCTAAAGGTAGAGCAATTCTAAGACCCGTAGGGATCAATGCTCTCGATAAAGGTTCCAGCACTAAGGGCTTTTCTAGAACAGCATAGAGATCTGCTCCTGCCGCATGATCTGTAGCGTATTGAGGCTTCTGTGCTCCTTCTGAGAGCGCAATTAGAACTCCTATTGCTCTTTCTTCAGGTTTCATCATTCTAGAATACCCTTATTGCTAAAAATTAAGTCTATATTATAGAATATCTCGTTTATAGTGATAGCTTTCAAAGAAGAGATAGGCCAATTTTCAAACATATCATATTATTCGATGATTACCTATCCCAATGTGAATCATGGCGAGATGACCGCATATCTCTCTGTCGATCAGAAGGTCTTTCATTTCGTCTCGTATCTCGCTGCGCTATCTGTCCTTTGTCATCAAGCGCATCCACAGCTGCAAGATTGAGCCTTCCAAGGTGATCAATTTCCATGAGCTTGACCTTGATAGTGTCTCCTTCTTTAAGCAGATCGCTAACCTTGTCTACATGTCCCTTTGAGAGCTTCGAAATATGGCATAAGCCTTCGCGACCCGGTAGTATTTCTATAAAAGCGCCAAAATCCATGATCCGCTTAACAGTACCTGTATATATCTTTCCGACTTCTGGTTCCTCAACCATTCCCAAAATAGCATCGCGAGCACTATAGGCGGATTTCTGGTCTTTACCGTAAACTGTAAGATATCCATCCTCATCGATGTTAATCTGAACATCGAATTTCTCAGAGAGTGCCTTTATATTCTTGCCTGAAGGGCCGATCACAAGACCTATTTTTTCGGGATCGATTCGCGCATTTATCACCTGAGGAGCAAAGGGTGAGATTTCGCTCTGTGGTTCAGCAATAGTCTTTTCCATAATAGAGAGGATATGAAGGCGACCCTGCTTTGCTTGCTCTAGAGCTTTTCGAAGAATCTCCGTCGAAACACTGGATATTTTGATATCCATTTGAAAGCCCGTGATACCATCTTTCGTGCCCGCTACTTTAAAATCCATATCGCCAAGATGATCTTCATCGCCGAGAATATCAGAAAGTATAGCATAGCGTGTTTCATCGGTAATTAGGCCCATGGCTATACCTGCAACAGCTTTGCTGCATGGCACACCAGCATGCATAAGCGACATCGATGAAGAGCATACTGTAGCCATAGAGGAAGAACCATTGGATTCGAGCACTTCTGCTACAACTCGTATAGTATATGGAAATCTCTCCTTTGGCGGTAACATCGGTTCGATCGATCGGCGAGCAAGATCACCATGTCCAATTTCGCGTCTTCCGGTGCCAAGTCTTCCAACTTCTCCCACAGAGAAGGGTGGAAAATTATAGTGCAGCATAAATCGCTCGCGTCGATCTCCTTCGATATCATCGAATATCTGCTCATCGA
>ERZ795059.4415-NODE-4415-length-13186-cov-5.663468_pt1 | contig 13186 bp, 12 predicted proteins | sample MGYA00375143_ERZ795059 | MGnify/ENA primary metagenome ERZ795059 (study PRJEB30188, sample SAMN05720168) | activated sludge metagenome | isolation source: Anaerobic digester | place: USA | collected 2015-01-07 ... | reverse complement strand
TCCCCAGCAAGTCATAAGAAATCAATGTTTATAGATTTGGCAGCCTTATTAATCCATTGATTTCTTATGACTTGCTGGGGATCGTAACCTTTCCTGCGTACATATTTCTCCAGCATCTCCTTCCCTTTATCTATATTCTCGCCTTTGTTTTCCTTTTTTAAATACTGCCTTATCTTGTTTCTGGCAGCATTGCTTTTGACTATTTTAAGCCAGTCGATACTGGGGCCCTTGCTGTTTGAAGATGTAACAATGTCTACGATCTCGCCGTTTTTCAGAGTATAATCAATGGGCACCATTTTCCCGTTCACTTTAGCCCCAATGCATTTTGTTCCTATCGCAGTATGGATTTTAAAGGCAAAATCCAACGGTGTCGATCCTGCCGGGAGCTCGATAACATCCCCTTTAGGAGTAAAAACAAATACCTGGTTGGAGAAGAGGTCTACTTTCACGGTCTCCATGAATTCCTTGGAGTCGTTTAGATCCTTTTGCCATTCAAGGGTCTGACGAACCCAGGCCAGCTTGACTTCTTCTTTATCCTCCTCCACTCCCTCTTTATATTTCCAGTGAGCCGCAATACCGTATTCGGCGATCTTATGCATTTCGACGGTACGGATTTGAATCTCGAAAGGATCACCGTCATCACCTATAACAGTGGTATGAAGCGATTGATACCGGTTAGGTTTTGGCATGGCAATGTAATCTTTAAAACGCCCCGGGATAGGCTTCCACCTCGTATGGACCAGCCCTAAAACCGCATAACAATCCCTGACCGAATCAACTATTATCCTCACAGCGGAGAGATCGAAGATTTCATCCAGCTGCTTGCCCTGAAACTTCATCTTCCTGTATATGCTGTAGAAGTGCTTGTTACGGCCTTTTATCTCGTATTTTATGTCAAGGTTGTCCAAGCCTTCTCTAATACTCTCAATAACCTTGTTGATATTGGATTCTCTTTGTTCCTTCTTTAAACTGACCTGTTTTACAAGATCATAATATGTTTCCGGTTCTAATTCTTTAAGAGCAATGTCTTCAAGCTCAAACTTCATTGTGTATATACCCAGGCGGCTTGCCAGTGGAGCATATATTTCCAGCGTTTCTCTGCATTTTTCAATGATTTGGTTTTGATTCATATAGTTGATCGTACGAAGATTGTGGAGACGGTCCGCCAGCTTAATAATAAGCACCCGTATATCTTTGGACATTGCCAGAAACATTTTTCTGAGGTTTTCAGCCTGACGCTCTTCCTTGCTTTCAAAGACAATGGAACCGAGCTTTGTCACTCCGTCTACCAAAAGTGCTACTTCTTCGCTGAATTCTTTTTTTAGATCTTCCAGGGTATAAGGAGTGTCTTCCACCGCATCATGGAGGAGCCCCGCAACCAGAGTGTTTTCGTCCATGCCCAGATCAGCCAGGATGACGGCAACAGCCATGGGATGAATCACATAATCTTCTCCCGATTTCCTTTTCTGTCCCGTATGGATCTGCTCTGCTTTTAAATATGCTTTTTTTAACAGTTCTCTGTCATAATTCGGATTTATTTCAAGCAGTGTACGCAGAAAGTTTTCCATGCGCAATTCGTCTTCCATAAATCTTCCTATTTTTTCCCTCTGTATTTGGGTTTGTTCACCATCCTGTCGATTTCATAATACACAGGGTTTGATATCGTTATCGAAGAAACGGCGCCAGCAACTATACCGACCATAAGCGGAGTTACAAACTCTCTTATTGTCTCCCCGCCTAAAATAAGCAGTGGTATGATAGCCACGATTGTAGTGAGCGAAGTCATCAGAGACCTTACGATGGTTTGATTTATACTCTTGTCTATCAGTTCCTCCATTTTAGTCTTTCTCATTATCTTCAGGTTCTCACGGATGCGGTCGAATATAACGATGGTATCGTTTACCGAGTATCCGATAATAGTCAGTATCGCAGCGATAAATGGATTGTTGATCGGGATATGGAAAAAGCCGTAAAACGCGATCATTATAAGCACATCGTGTATCAACGACGCCACCGCTGCAATCCCGAACTTCCATTCAAATCGAATGATGATATAAACAAGCATGCCTATCGTCGCAATCAAAAGTGCCTTAAAAGCGTTCATTTTAAGCAGGCTTCCCACTGAGGCGCTGAACTGCTCCACCGCAAGCAGATTGCTTTCACCTATTCCAAAGGTCTCGTAAATATCTTCAAAAAGTATGTTTCGCTCTTCGTTTTCAAGAGACTGTGTGGTTTTAATGATTATTTGGGTATTCCCTTCCCCTGCATGCACGATCGTGCCGTCAATATCGTTATCTTTCAATATCTTTTCCACATCGGCGACCTGAACTCTTTTCCCCATTTCAAACTGCATCATGGTACCGCCGGTAAAATCAATACCCCAGTTGAATCCCCTCAGCATGCCTGTTCCGATACCTGCTACGATCAAAGCGACAGCAACAAGATAGAATATTTTCCGGTATTTAATAAAGTTAAACTCTTTTTGGAACTGAAATCTTGGTTTATCGAAACCGAACAGTTTAAGTTTTGCAAGTGATTTGGTTTCAACCATGGTTTTTATCAGGAATTGCGTTACGACTACTGCAGTCATCACGCTGACAACGATACCTATCATCAGGGTAAGAGCAAAGCCTTTGACCGGACCGCTGCCGAATTGGTATAGTATGACACCGGCAAGCATGGTTGTAAGCTGTGAATCTATAATTGTGCTCAGGGCTCTGTGGAATCCCGAATCCACTGCGACTCTTAGAGATTTGCCTCCCACCATGCATTCCTCTTTGATTCGCGAAAAAATAATGACGTTGGAATCGACGGCCATACCGATTGAAAGTATCAATCCTGCGATTCCCGGGAGGTTTAACACGGCGGAAAAGATCGCCAGAACCCAAAATACAACAAGGATGTAAAGAAGAAGCGCCACATTAGCAATAAGCCCTATGATCTTATAAAGAACCAGCATCATAATAAGGATCAGGCCTATGCCGATTACCCCCGCTGTCAGGCTCATATTCAGTGAATCAATGCCGAGGCTGGGACCCACAAGTGATGTCTGGACTTCTTTTAGCCCCACAGGAAGTGCGCCGCCGCGTATCAGCATTGCAAGTTCCGTAACTTCTTCGTCGCTAAATTGTCCCGTTATTTGTGCTTTTCCTCCGCTTATGACCGTATTGACCTGAGGATATGAAATAACATTATCATCAAGGACAATATATATGGTTTTGTCTGTACCCCCGGTCTCTTGGTTGATTACTTCTCCGTAATAGGCCCTTCTTGTGGCTTCCTCAAAAGCAACAGCTCCCTGGGCATCAAATTCCAAGTCAACCGCATTAAAACCTTTTTCATCTCTTCCTACTCCGGCATTTTTCACCTGGCTGCCGTCTATTACGACTGTCCCGTCGCCGAGAACAAATTGCAATTGCGCTGTTTTCCCGATAGTCTTTATTGCTTCATCGGAATCCTCCGCCCCTGGAAGCTCTACCCGGATTTTTTTCTCTCCTTCGATAGTTACAACAGGTTCAGAGAGCCCCATTTGATTGACCCTGTCTTCGATAATGATTTGGGTCTGTTCCATGAGTTTCGCTAATTCCGCACCTGTGGCATCCGTCTGAGCTTCCATTACAACATAGACGCCCCCTTTAAAGTCCAATCCGAGTTTGATCTTATCCTTGATCGATGGGCCGAAATCCGTAAATGCGAATATCCAACCTAAAAATATCAGGATGATCAGTGTGATAGCTAAGACTTTTTTCATCATATATCCCTTCTGTTCTAAAAAATACTAACATTCATTCTACTACTATTTGAGCTTGTCCACAAGAGATTTACACTATTCTTTGACACGTACACAATGCGGTCCGACCTTGCGCCGTCCGTATTATTTAAATACTTTAATGGTTTTCAAAGGTTTACTCCGATCATTCCACCGAAGCTGCCAATGAAAACGCATGGCAGATATCTAAGCTGAAGTATGCCAGCTTCGGAATACGATCCTGTCAAAAGAACTGTAACGGCATTTAATATCAGTACAAAAATGATCGTAAAGAGCGCACCGAACAAGATGCCTTTTTTCTGAATCACATTTCCGGTCAGCAGTCCGATAAGGAAGCATGATACACACAGGGCGGCCAGAACATAAAGTTGCATCCAGCGTTCGGGCAGTGGAGTATATCTTATCAGAAATCCGATTGCGGCAAAGAGTATAAAAAGGCAAACATAAGACAGGATAAAGGCCTTGGCAGTTCGAAATCCTTTTGAAGTTATGGGTTTTGTATTCATCAGATCACCTCCGCACACCTTTTTAAGTATACTGGGGATCCGGCACGAATATAACAAAAACCCTGCAATGAGATTGCAGGGCGTCTGATCATAATTTACATAAAGTAATTATTCTTTATCAAGGGGACTCTTTTCCGAATCTGCTTCAAGAGGATTCTGTTCAAAGGGTTCATCATCGGGAACGGGTTTTGATGTTTTTTCCAACCTTCTTCTTGGTGCTTTTTTCTCCGGCTCAATGTCTTCTTTTGCTTCAGTTACTGGTTTTGATTTGGAAGTCTTTGATGCAGGGGCTCCTCCGTCTTCTACCACTTTGGAAATCGCCCATCTGGTAACTTCTAATTTAACTTTGTCTGCCCCCACTTGTATTACCAGTGAATCATCCTTAACACGTGAGACGGTTCCGTATATCCCACCGATGGTAATGATATTATCGCCGACCTTAATGCTGCTTCTCATAGCATTGACTTGCCTCTCCTTTTTCTTTTGAGGCCTGATCAGCAGGAAGTACATTATGAATATCAGCAGAATTAATGGCATTAACGTGTACAGTGTGTCCATGTCTTATCCTCCTATCAGATTCTATGTGCATTATATCGGATTATTTGCTTTTTGCAAAGCTTTTTTTCCTTGATTTACAGATACGCATATGCTATTATATCGTTGTTGTGCCGGCGTGATGGAATTGGCAGACGTGCGGGACTCAAAATCCCGTGGTGGCAACACCGTATCGGTTCGACCCCGATCGCCGGCACCAGTTAGATGATACAAATATAATACTTTATCGGGGCGTGGCGCAGCTTGGTAGCGCGTTTGACTGGGGGTCAAAAGGCCGCAGGTTCAAATCCTGTCGCTCCGACCATGACCATACAATACAAAAAGCGGGATATCAAAGATACCCTGCTTTTTGTATTGTCGATTATCAAATAAGAGCTTTTAACTCATTACACATACTGATGCGTTTTGCTTCCAATTCCTGGGACGTGGTTCCGCTGTTGACAAAAGTACCGCGGAGGATCCGGTCGCCTTCCCGATAGTCCGTCAAGACTTCATCGGCAGCCAAATAACCTGTATAGAGCTTTAAGGGCCCTGCCGCACCCATAATATGCTCTCCCGGAGACTGCAATTTCCCCTCGGAAATATGATAATGCTCATAGGAAACAAAACGTTCTGCTTGTACGTTAAGAGGCAAAGAACCGGTTCCTTCATCCCAATTATCCTCAAAGAGATCCACTATCTCCGAAAGCAGATTGATGCCGGTGCTGTGCAATACGGCTGTCGGAGTCTGGCTCGGTATTCTGGCATCGATCTCCAGCACCTTAAAGACTCCATTATCATCAATGACTTCGAGATCCATAATACCATACAATCCTATCGTTTCAGCAATCTTTACAGCAGTATCCTCAAAAGCCCTTTTCTGCTTTTCCGTGATCGGACAGGGACAGGTTACCTGATTACAATCGTATATATCATCCATATGGATTTCAGTCACCTGATAAGTACGATAGGCTCCGGGCCTTCCGATAATTTCTATCGAATAAGAAGGCCCTGCCAGCTGCTCCTGAACAATCCACTCCTCTCCCGGCTGCAGATGTGCAAGAAAGTCGGCCGCTTCCTTTTCAGTCTGAAGACTCCTGACTCCGTTGCTGCCGCTGGATACGGAAGGCTTTACTATGTATGGCGCTTTGCAATCTGGATAATAAGCCGGAGCTGAAATTCTATTTTCATGAAACAATTTATCGGAATACCGCTTTGATGCCGTAATGGCATAAGCATTAAAATCAAAGGCTATTTTTACAGGATGTGCCTTGCCAAATCCCTGCAATACGGCCAGAGTCACATCGTTTTCCATCGCAGGCAAAATAAGATCCGCATTCAGAAAAGCTTCCCGAACCTCCGGCTCGAGGCTGCATACATCGCCGCACATAAATTCATCACAAAGAGCAGAGGCCGGCGCAAAGGGATTTCGATCGATCAATATGGAATAAAAGCCGGCTTTCCTGGCCAGATAAACCGCTTCTACCCCCTGAAGCTTCCCTCCTACAATTACTATTGTATATTTCCTATCCATACTGTTATTTCCCTATTGCAGTTCTATATTGAGCCAAGGTCCCCGGGATCAATCCCATCTCACTTAAAATGGCAGTGGCTCCTTCTACAGTACGGCAGCCTTCATCAATATCCATAGAGCTTTGAGCTACCCCGGCAAGGCCTGTCAGCGGCGGTATTATAGAGGTGACAACATTGGCCCCTGCATTCAATCTGGACCTGAGGCCTTTAATCCCGTCAACATCCAATGATGCCGGGATCATCACGCCTGGATTCATCAGCCGCAAGATTGCAATAATCTTCAACTCCAGACTGCGATCCGGTGTCCTCGCATGTTCCATTGGGATCCCTTTCTGCGGTACGAAGCTCATGACCCGAAGCTGTTTTGCTCCCAGTTTACTCATAAACAGAATAGAGTCAGCAATATCTGAGAGTGTTTCCCCTATTCCCGTCATGATCCCTTCTTCGATGCACATTCCCTTGGATTTTGCATAAAGTTTGATATCCATACGCTCATCGTAGTCCTGACCAACACGCAGCCGGCAAAAAAGTTCCCTGTTGTGAGTCTCCTGATAGAGTGCATACCACTCCACTCCCAATTCGGCAAAGGCATCTATAGTATCACGTTCTACAACGCCGGGAGAGATCATCACCGGAAGTCCGGTAATTTGCTTAATTTCCCTGATCATATCCAATACAGGCTTAAAGGCTTCCCTGTGATATACCATATCCTCGCCCATTGTCAGATCTATAACTAAAACCCCGGATTTCCAAAGATCCCTGGCAATTTTAATTATTTCATCCGGCTCTTTTCGATAGCGATCGATGGAATTGGATCTTCGGTAATAGCAAAAATTGCAGTTGTTCCTGCACCATGTGGAAAAATAGATAAAACCATACAAAAAAATATGGTTTTCAAACTTTTCCTTTCGGATCCCTCTTGCAGCTTCATACAGGGCGTTTATCTCCTTTTCTTCCTTTGCCGCAAGCAGTGCCAATATTTCCTCTTTATTCAGAGCCATACCGGAATGAGCCTTCTTTATGGCTTCATACAACATAGGTATTTCCTTTCAATAATTGGCGGGGAACCCGGGAGTTTCACCCGGCTGCATAGATTTAGAGTCTATGCGATCCATCCGATCCGTCCCCCGTGTCATCACCGGCAGAGCTCCCCCATCATCACGGCTACGCCAATCTGCAGCCGGTCATGAATCACTCTGTGCCTGTATTTCTTAAATAGACTCTGACTCAAAGATAAAGGGACTCCTGGTGCTGCCATCCAAAAATCTTTGTGGAGCATCTCTTCTGTGATCCAGTCCCCATTATTCGTCGCATCCAGAATTAATTGGTAATCCTTTATGAAATCTTTGCTCTCCAATATCATGCTTTGATCCAGGCCTGACATGCGGGTGGCATCTATGTCATACACCTTAAGCAGCGCTTTCCTTTGAGTTAATAATTCAACCATAAGCTTTCCTACAGTACCATGACCGAGAACAAGCACTTTGCGGCCCTCCAGGTCCCCGGCAGCCTGCTCCAGCGCAGTTATATAACCTTTTGCGGTAGCGGTATTATTATCACTGATCAGGTTACTCTCCCTATTTATACCGATAAATCGCTGATCGTCGGCCAGAAACAGGCAGGTGGCTCCGGCGCCGAAGGCTTCATAAATTCCGTCCACATCAGCCGCCTCCGTTACAAAGGTTTTGAAACCAAGCCTCCCAATAATCGCCGCCACTGACTGAGAAAAACTGCCTATGATCCCCTCTCCCGCCATGACAGGCACAGCCGCAACTTTATATTTTCCTGCCGCCTTCCGTATACGATCTGCCGCTATGCCGTTGGCAGAAGCAGCAAGCTCCAGCAGAGTCATACCGATCTTATCCGACAGCTCCTGATCATACTCCTCGATTTGGGTCTCAATATCCCTGATCCAGTCTTCCTTTAATCTGGTCATTTCAATGCTCTCCAAACCTGTCCTGTCCGTTTTTCTCCCCTTCAGGGAGAAGCTCTTTCCCATAGTGAGCAGAGAAGAAGGTAGTTGAATATTTCTCCAATTTCCATTCGGGAACACGGCAATCCGAGCAAGGGATATAAGCCCATTTGTTGCGGAGCCATCTGGCCGCTCTTGAATGCCTGGAATTAAAAACATGAAAATGCTTACCGCAGTGAGTGGTGATCTCAATATAATCCCCCTGGAGTTGTACAGTCTTTACGCCATGCAGATTACCTCTGCGGGAAGGCCATAGTTTTATCTTCTCTACCAACGGGTACAGCTCTGCATATTTCCGGTAGTATCTTTTTTTTGCTTCGCCCATAACTTGTACCTTTTCCCAAGATTTATTTATTGTTTTTCTTATTTTTCTTTTCCATGGCTTCTTTGGCCATCTTAACTGCTTCAACTGCATCTTCACAGTAAATATCCGCTCCGATCCGCCTGGTCCACCTCGGAGTACAGGGAGCTCCCCCGACCATGGTGGTATACTTGGCTCTGAGCCCCAGGCCTCTGAGCATGACTTCTAATTTCTTCTGCTCAATCAATGTACTGGTTAAAAGTGCACTTGTAGCTATGAAATCCACACAGTATTTTTCAGCAGTTTCAATAATATGTGTAACGGGAACTTCCCTTCCCAGATCGATGACTTCAAAACCGGAAGCCCGCAATGTGGACACCACGATGTTTTTACCTATGTCATGCGTATCGCCCTCAACAGTTGCTATCACTATTTTGCCCTGATTCTCCACAGTGCCTTCCAGACAATGCATAACCCGTTCTGTCACATCTTTCATTATCTCTGTAGAGAAGATTAGCTCGGGCAATGAAATTTTTCCCTGCTCAAAGGAGTTTCCCACCTCAGTATTTCCCGCCCCAAAGCCGGAGCGAAGCAACTCAGCAAGATCCATTCCCCGGGAAATCGCCTCGTCAATGATTTTCATTGCCTTATCCGAATCTGCCTGTATAATAGATACCTTTGCCGCTAACATCAGCCGGTCTTTCAGTTCCAAGATCAATCCTCCTCCTAAATGTTCAGTCTGTTTCCATCGAGATAGGACAGGCTTCTTCCGACTCGCTTGATGCCGGAGAACCCGCCTAAAGCCATTGCGATCCTTTCCATTCCAAAGCCGATACCGACCCAGGTGGTGTCGAATATACCCCATTTACTGTCCAGCGGATGAGGCCCGTAAGCCCCGGAACCCAATTCCAGTTCACCAATTAATACATCAAGGGTTTCACCGTAAACCTCCGATTCTGTAATCATCAATTCATAGTCAGCTAAACCTGCTGCAGCCATGGCTCCTGCCGCATATTCTCGGAGCCGTTCCATCTGATTGCCTTTCTCAACTCCGGCAAATTCTACGAGATTCAACATAGTAAACTCATTCAAATGCTGAGCACCCTGACTCTCTTTCCGAAAGCATGGCCCTGCTTCAAAGATTCGGACAGGCTGCCTTGTTACCCGATGAATGGATTTCATCATCTCATACAGATTTGGCGCCAGCATGGGCCGTAAGCACTTCTTTCCATCCAGCCAGAAAACCTGTTGTCTCAGAGGATGGTCCATCGTGATGCCCATTTTCGCAAGCATGACTTCAGGCAGCATGATAGGCGTAATGACCTGGGTAAATCCCATCTCATCTCTAAGCCATTCCGAGATACGCTTTTCCACAGCAGATAGCATCGGGAGGTGCCTGTTCTGTAAAAGATCCTGCAAAGCTTCTTTATTACTGCGGATCAGGCATGCCTCTTCTGTTTTGAAAAAGGCATTCCTCTCATCCTGATTATTAAAGGTCTTTTCCAGCGTCTCCTGGGTTGCGTTGAGCTCTGCAAGGCGCTGCCGCTGTGTAACAGTAAAATCCCAGTTCATCATAAACCTCAAAAGTACATAGACTGCAGATATACGTCTTGGAAATCCGGATGAGAGGCGAGTTCCACATGCTCCGTTTCCTCCGCAAGACTGTTGGCCCTTTCCAAAGCCTCCTTTGACAGCAAGGCCATACAGGCTCCTGATCCGGCAGCATTTCCGATAGAAACAACACGATCAAGCGGCACACGCGGTAACAATCCTATGGCCAGCGCACTGTCCTTCTTGATATAATTACCGAAAGCTCCGGCCAAAAGCACGTGCTTCAGATCTTGCGGATCAAGTTTCAGCTCTTGCATCATCAGCTTGATTCCTGCAAGTATCGCTCCTTTTGCCAATTGTACTTCACGAATATCCTTCTGAGTTACTGCAATTGAATTGTCTCCCTCGCCTTTATAGAGGATAAAGCTGTTACCGTTTACTTCGGCCACCAATCGTTCAGTCATGGTTGCGGGAAATCCTGCAGCTATGGCCTCTGCCTCTGTCAGCAGTTTCCCCTTCTGTGTCACCAATCCTGCTTTCAACAGTTCTGCCACACAATCTATCAGTCCTGATCCACAGATCCCTGCAGGGTTGGCTCCACCGATAACTGAAAGCATTACCTGACCGTCTTGAAGCCTCACGCCTTCTATTGCACCTGATACGGCACGCATTCCCTGCCGGATGCATGCTCCTTCAAAAGCAGGTCCTGCTGCCGTTGAGCATGTCAGCACTCTGCCTGATGCTGCCAGCAGGATTTCTCCGTTTGTACCGATGTCTATGGCCAAATTGGCGCCTTCCATCTCTTTCAATCCGGAAGCCAACAGAACTGCTACGATATCGGACCCCACATGTCCTGCTATATTGGGCAGGACATTGATTATCCCATCCTTATTTATTGACAAACCTAATTCACTGGGTTTTACCGAAACAGGCCCATTGAATCCCGGTGAAAAAGGCGCTAAAGCAAGGCTTTTAGGATCTACTGCCAGAAGAAGATGGCTCATTGTGGTATTCCCTACAACCGTAGCTTTTTTGATAGTTTTAGGATCTATGCTGTAAGATTCCACAAATTCCCCGATAATTTCATTAAAACAACCTGTTATTTTCTGCTGCATTAAAGACAGATTACCCTCCTTAAGGCTGCAAAACATGATCCGTGAGATGACATCAGCACCATAGGCACTCTGAGGGTTCGTCCTGGCGACAGCTCCTACAGGCTCTGCTTTTTGAAGATCCCACAACATACCCACCACAGTAGTGGTGCCAATATCAAATGCCAAACCGTAACAGGCCTGTGTATCTTCCTTGCAATCCTCTTTCAGGTCCGGACAAAACCCCTCAGGAAGACCGAACATATCCTTTTTTCCTGCCATATATCCGGAAGTGAAAGGAACTTCCACCGTCAAATCATCTCTCAATGTGATTCTGCAGGCCAAACGCCAACCCTTAGACAGCTGCTCCGTTCCGAGAAGACTACGTTCAGCCTCATCCGGAGAGCCTGCATCTCCCGACACAATCCGAACCTTGCATTTTCCGCAAGTACCATGACCGGCACAATCGGCTGATATGCTTACTGCAGCCCTGCCGGCAGCGGCTGACAGTTTTTCTCCGTACTCTGTCTGCTGTTTCTTTCCCATAGGCAGAAATATTACGTACATAAATAAATGCCGTCCTTTCTGTAGGCTTTATCTACAAGCCGATGTTCAGTAATCCCTTCAGCTCCCCTTTAAGTCCATTTGTTATTGCGGACATAATGCGAATACCTACTGAGGAAATAATCATGATTTCAGTCTTCTTTACAGGTGCGGCCCAAGGTGAGATTTCCAAATGGTTTTTTACTCCGCTGATGTAGATCGTCCCTGATTCCGTCTTTGCAAAACCTTTAATGCGGTAGGCGGCTTCCGACAGCTTTTCCAAGAAGCATTTCAACGCTTGTCCTGGCAACACCTGATCAGCCGCCAGAACAAAGGTTACAGGCCGGTTTTCTACTGTATTGGAGCTTTCTTCTTCAGGCCGCGCCGGGGCTTTCAGTTCCTCAATGAGCCTGCGATACTCCACATTGCAATACGTAGTAATATAAATAGATACGGAAGAATTGATAGAGGCAAGGCTTTTCAGAGTATCTGCCAGCACTTCCTCTTTAACCAGATCCACCTTATTCAGAATTATAGCTCCGCTGTAAGCAACCTGCTGATGCAATGCGGGGAGCAACTCGTAATAATCCAAAAATGTTTCCGCATCAACGATGCAGACGGAACCCCGATAATCATATGGAACTGCAGTTTTGGGAGAGATGGCACAGATAATCTGTGACATGTTGGCCGGATCTGCAAGTCCGGAAGCCTCAATAAAGAGATAGGAAATATCCTCACCGGACAGAGAGATCAAGCTGTTTAAAAAGTTCTCCTTAATACAGGAACAAAAAATCGATCCATTGGTCAGTTCCGTCATTATGACACCGCTTTTTTCGACTAATGTACCATCGATGCTGATCTGGCCGAATTCATTGACAACGACTCCAATTTTTTCATTTTTGAATTCGTTCAACAGCTGCTTCAAAAGCGTTGTTTTCCCGGTTCCCAGAAATCCGGTCAACAGGATCAGTTTTATCATGAGTGCTCCTTGTCGTCCTGTAAAAATCTGTTTGTATCACAGATTTCCATTCATAATAGTATACTGCATTACCGATTAAGAGTCCAGCAGGTTGGGAGATACTGGAGTGCTAAATATAAGAAGGCGGGGAGTCGGCCCGCCGTCTTATTTAATGCGGATCAGTTGGTTTTATGCTTCGATTGCCTTCGCAGCCAGTGCTTCTTCCATAGCTCTTTCTTTCATAACAGCTTCATATTCTTCATCACTCATCTTTTCCATGCTGATTCCGGTAAAACCATAGAACATGGAAACAAACGGATTCAAAAGGTTCAAGAAAGCATATGGCAGATATGTAATAGTACTGATTCCCAGAGTACTGGTCATATATGCACCGCAGGTGCTCCAGGGGACCAGAGGAGAAGTGACGG
>ERZ795059.4414-NODE-4414-length-13187-cov-5.513707_pt1 | contig 13187 bp, 6 predicted proteins | sample MGYA00375143_ERZ795059 | MGnify/ENA primary metagenome ERZ795059 (study PRJEB30188, sample SAMN05720168) | activated sludge metagenome | isolation source: Anaerobic digester | place: USA | collected 2015-01-07 ... | reverse complement strand
GACCGTTCACGTGTTCCGCAAGACCTCGCTCCAGTACGCCCGTGTGGGCGAGGACGTGAATCGGCAGGTCGCCAAGGACGCACGGCTCAGCGAGTCCGTGATGATGTCGAATTACGTCCGCGAAACGGACGAGGAAATGCGGCAGCGCAGCAACCGCACGTACCGCCGCCTACTGGCCAGTCTGTCGCCCGCCGTGCGTCGTCGTTACGGCTACGTGCCGTCTCCGACCGAGGAGCTTGAGGAGCAGCTTCAAGCTGCCCACGCAGCCAAGGACTGGCGGCTCGTCGCTGAGCTTGCGGCGAAGCTTGAATCGCATCGCAAGGGCAGCTGATAAGGGGCGTTTCATGTGAAATTTTGTGAAATCGCCCTGCTCCCCGCAAAAGCCCATCCCGCGACTGTCTTTGCAAGTCCTTGTTGTGAAACAGGTTAATGAGTAGGCCCGGAGGGATTCGAACCCCCGACCAAGGGATTATGAGTCCCCTGGCACGGAATATCCGCCGGCCGGCGAGCGTCAACTGCTGCTGCCCGCCAACGCGGAGATCGTGGAGATCGTCGAGGAAGAGGTACAAACGGCTGGAGGAAGCATTCAGGACTGCCAGGAGGCCCGGGAAGAGCTGTATATTCGGGCGCTCCTGCCGCATCAGGCCGAGGTTCGGCCTGGCGACCAAGTCGTGGACGGGCTTGCTCTTCGGACCACGGGCGAGGAGATCGAGGTGCGGCATTACTTGCTGCGCCGAGTGTGCATCAACGGGGCCATTAGCGCCAAAGGAATCTGGGAGCGGAGCATTCCTCGCATCGACGAAATGGCTTCGCCTGGTCTGATCGCCAAAGCGTCGGCTCGGCTGCGCGCGGCCATACGGGCTGGCCTCGGCGGCCAGCAGTTCGACACGGCCATCGCGTCGATGCGTGCTTCCCAACTGAAGCCCGCTGACATGGCCGTCTTTCGGCGCTGGGCCGAGACATGCCTCCCTCGCCAACGTCTGACAGAACTCCAGGCGTCGATCTCTCGGCGGTTCGCCCAAGCAGGTGATCGGACGCTGTTCGGACTCATCAACGCGGTGACTTCGGTTGCACGGGACGAAGGCGCTCCAGAGGTCAGGTGGCGATTGGAAGAATTGGCCGGAGTTGTCTTGTCTTCTGTAAACCGCCGAAAGCCGACCCCCGCTCAACACGCTCGGCAAACGGCTTGAAGATATGAAGGCGGCGGTCCTGAGCCAGAGAATTCGGCAGCAGGAGAGCCATCGGGTCTTGCCGACGTTTCGATTCGGAATGCCGGTACGTGGTAACAACAGTGGACGGGATGACTTGGCGGCAGGAGAAGGGTAACGATGACGTCGGCGGACCATGAACCGGCTGGCATCGTGCGGATCGCAGGTGGTAGCGGCAAGTTCGAAAGGGCGTTCTTGCGACTGGCACAGGCATACAGCTATTCCCAGGACGCACATTGCAGCGCGTGGGAGTTTGCGGTTGAAATCGAGAGCCTTGTTGCCGATGGCCTGACAAACAGCGACCTTCGTTGGCTGGTCAATCAGGGATACGTCGAACACGCCGTTGAGATTACGCGTCGCTGCGATTGCTCTCGTAGATTCCAGCCATGGTGGAACCTGGGCTTTTCCAAACGTACGTGTTTTGTACTGAGCGAACCGGGCAGACACCTGCTACCCCTCCTGCCGCCTCACATGCGCCCATTCCCGCCAGATCTCCCACCCTCGGAGTGCGATGCCAACCGCGGTCAAGTGCCGTTGTGGAATCACGATCGCCGGGTCCTTTGCGTTGGCGATGTCGTCGTTAAACGCTTTAGGGTACCTTCGCCGAACCAAGAGACGATCCTGGCGGCGTTTCAAGAAGAAGCCTGGCCGACGGCGATCGACGACCCGCTGCCGTGTCCGGCAGGGCGGGACTCCAAACGGCGGCTACGCAGCACCGTCCAGAGCCTAAACGCCAACCAAAAAAACCGCCTGCTTCGTTTTCGCGGCGATGGCACTGGCACTCGCGTGCTGTGGGAGTTGATGAGCAATGGATGGCCGCAGTCCGCGCGTCAAGCCTAGGGAATCCCCGGCATGATCAGTACAACCTGCTTCGCTCATCCCCGGGGAAAGGCTCGTGCGCACCTCATGCGCAGCTCGTGTAGACGCGTTTGGCGGCCAAGACCAGAATGCCGCCGCGAACCGTCGGATCGGTTGCATTCGTGCCGGCCCCGGCAGGATGGTGGAGAGTGTCCACCGGCGGGTGAGGGAATGCCTTCGTGTTGCGTTGTCTGACCGAGGTTGAGGATGGAGGGAACCATGAAAACGAAAAAGAACCGACTGCTTGTCATGTTGTTCTTGCTGCTTAGTGCAGGGTGTGAGTCCACCGGCACGACGAGGACCACAATTCGCAATGGTCCGGACGGCACAGTCACCATTGACAAGCACGACTCCGAGATCGATCAGGCGGTTAAGGTGACGCAGTCCGCCTCAAATGCGGCGCAGACAGTCAACACGGGGGTGCAAGCTTTCTCACTCATCAATGCCCTAAGCGGGCAATAGCGCTCGCCATATACCGCGTCGTCGGCTGCAAGCCGGACTTGTCATCGTTTCCGGTCCAATACCATAAGCCGTCTCGCAGGCGGGCGTGGCGGAAAAAAATGAGATTCGGCGACGCCAGCCGACGTATGACGGTGATTTTTCCAAGAATCTGGGATTCTGACTCGGTTCTTGCCGCCACGAGGGCGGGCCTGTCGGCTTATCACTCTCAGAAAGGCAGGGGCGCAGCAACGCTCACGATAGAACTGCCGGCTTCTCGAAACCACAGAACACCGAGTTCCCAAGCTAGGAGGGTTGCCACGATGTACGAACACCTGCACACGACATTTCAGCAACTTCGCCGTCGCCTCCGTTTCCTCCGGCCCTCGCAAGCAGGCCGTCGGAGGCGCAAAAGGCGGTTATCGTTCGAGGGCTTGGAGGGGCGGGCGCTGCTGGCCTTCGACGTGGCCGGCTGGACGGAGGCGGTTCCCACATGGGCCCAGGAGAGCAACGTGGTTTGTACCGGCGGCCACGATGGCAGCAACGGGTACGACATCGATGTGTTTGTCAAAGACCTCGACGCGGGCTTCGATACGCCTTCCGAGTGGAAATTGGCGCCCGCCGTTTTCGAGGACCCGCTCATCGACTTGGCCGACCTCCACACGGGCTTCGAGAGCGGGCTTTCCTTTTCGATCTATCGCTCGGACTCGGGCCGCGTGTCAGTCTACAATGTCGGCTATCGCTTAACCGCTGAAGTGCTGGACCAGCCGGTCATCGACTACTTCTTTCCTGCCAGCGTCGCCGGAGAGGTATCCTACGGCTTGTTCAGCGGTCGCGCCGGCGTGGACTTTGCGCCTAGCTTCAGTTCCGATCTGGAACTCGATGGGGCCGTGGATGCAAGCATTTCGTTAGACCTGGAAATCACAAGAGACGATATACCGCTTGGCCTGCCCATCATCGTGCCTCTCGCCGCGTCTCCCGGATTGCTCGACCTGCAATTCGGCCTCGCCATGGACGTTGGGATTTCGCTGGATGCCCAGATCGACTTGAAAGTCGACACGGGAAGGCTCGCCTTCGAATCGGCGGTATTCACGCCGACGGTGAACGTCGGACTGACCGGTTACGGCGAAGTCGTCGCGCTGGCCGGCGCCGCCAAGGGGGGAATGAGCGTGACCGGCGTGCTGACTCAGAGTTTCAACGCTTCATGGGAGGACAGTCACTGGTCGTTCGCAGCGCCCGGTTCGCTGGAAATCGAAGGAAACCTCTACTACAGCACGCTGTGGGGATTCGGCTTCGGCGGCGAGTTCGAGGCCTTCGACTGGCAGGTCGCTTCGTGGGATTTCCTGAGCGGCGAGGCGGCGGCGACCCCGCCAACCGAGACGACCTCTTACGATCCGCCGTCGGTCTACCTGGTAGACAGCATTTCGACCAACCCCAGCCAGCCAACTCGCCAGACTGGGACGATCTTTCCTGTCTCCGCCACCGCATCCGATCCCTCCAATGTTCGCGAGCTTGGCTTCCAGTTCACAACCTGGAGGAAAGACGGAGACCGCTGGATCGAGCGGTCGGATTGGGGTTCCTGTAACGGCGCTGATAGCCTGGGGCCGCTTGCCGAAGGCGTCTACATGCTACAGGTCAGCGCCACGACCCAGCAAGGCGAAACGGGCCACTCGCCTTCGTACTACTTCGAGGTAGACTCTGGTTTTTTGCCGGGGGATGACCTGGAGATCTACAGAGTCGTTGCCGACGACGAGTCGTTGCAGAGCGATAACGACGATGTCGTGGAAGGTTGGGAGGAGGCGGAACTTGACGTTCGTCTTCGCGCCCGCTCGGACGTTTCCTTCGTCTACGCCCATCTGGTCACGCCCTCTGGAGTTGTCGACGTACTCGACGATTTCAGCAACTACGGAGAACTCGATGCCGGGCAGGTAAGCGCCGTCGGCGAAAGCAACTACAACGTGGTCTTCAAGTGCAGCCAGGCCAGCGATCTGCCGCTCACGCTTCGCGCGCGTTACAAGCGAGGCGAATCCTGGTACACTCAGGACCTGGATTTCACCTTGGACGTGCATCCGCAAGCGGACTATGGCCGTTTTGAGCATGCACCTTTCGACTACATCCTAAACGATTCGACCGAAGTCAGCCGAAACAACAACGGAGACGGCGTATTTCAAAGCGGCGAGCGAGTCGAAATTCGACCTCGTCTCATGTACCTGGATGACCCCATCGCCCCGACGGCCAGCGACATCGACCTGACGCCCTCCGGATCGGGAGATGTTTCGGTTTGGGGCGAGAGCCGCCGTTATCCGGATATGCAGCCCGGATCGTCGGCATACCCCGAGAACGGCAAAGGGTTTCAGTTTCAAGCGGACGCCGCCTTTTCCGGTCAGGTGGTGCTCGACATGGCAGTCTCGTGGGACCAACGCGGGACGCCGGACGTGCTGAAGCGGGCACTCTTGCTGGAAATCCAACCCGCCTCCTGGCTGCGGCTTTCGGAAGCGGAATGGGATTTCGGTGTCGTCGCACCGGGGGAAAGCGTCCATCATCACTTGACGGTCACAAACGAAGGCACAGCGCCACTAGACGTGACGGGCATCCAGTTCGTCGACGGCAATGGGGCTCCCGTGAGCGACACGTCGATCTCGGAGAGCGTCTTTGAAGTGCTCCCTGGCCAGTCGTACGAGGTCGACGTGGCGATCGATACGTCGGCCATCGGAAATGGGACGAGTCTGGAACGCGAGATCCGCTTCCAGTCAAACACCCACTCCACATCGTCCCGGAGGGCGACGACACTCACGCTTCGCGGCCTGGTGAGCGACCAGTTGCCCGTGTTCGACTTGCCAGCGGTCAGCACGTCCGCTAGCCGCCCGGACGTGAGCTTGCCGTGGGTCGTGTGGCATGAAAATCGGTTCGGGAACAGCGACATCTTTGCCTACAACTTGACGACCTACGAGCACATTCAAGTAACAGCCGATCCGAACGTTCAGACGAATCCGCGCGTAAGCGGCAATATCATCGCTTGGGAAGACTGGCGGGGAGGCGATGCGGATCACCGGGACATCTACGGCTACGACCTGAGCACCAGAACTGAGTTTGTGATTTCCGACGACCCGGCAGACGAGCGTCTCATCGGCGTCGATGGCGGCAAGGTCGCCTTTCGAAGGACGTTTCATGAGTTCCAGGAGATGTCCGACATGGAGTACGCCTGGAATCTCTGGCTGTACGATTACTCGGACGAGTCGCTCACCAACGTGACGGGCTTCACCGGAAATACGTCTCACGCGCCGATTCAAACCGTGTATTACGATGGCGATTTTGGCGGGGATTCACTCGTTTGGGAAGAACGGACGTTGGTCTGGACCACGTACTGGGAGGCACGCGATACGCGGGTCATGAGGATCGATGTGGCGGCCGGCTCGGCGCCGCAAAAGATTTATTCGGGAAACCCAACGGAATTGGCAACGGAAGGAGATCGTGTAGTCTTGTCCGACGACGATGCCGAGGGCGACGAACAAGTCTTTCTGTGGCACAACGGTATCACAGTTCAGATCACTCCGGTGGTGTCCCCCGAGGAATTCGACCACGGCGACGATCTCTTGGCCATTGGCGGCCAGTACATCGTGTATGACAAGGGAGACGATGGGCCATTCTTCTACGACCTTACAACAGGTCGGGAGTATCTCGTTACCACGGACCAGTTGCCGCGGGATGGAAGAATGGACGGCAATTCACTTGTCTGGCGGTCGGACCATCTGAGCGCCGTGCGATTGGTTCTCTTCCAACATCCAGATCTGTCGCTCGCCAACCTGACATTCAGTGATGACCATCCGCGAGAAGGCTCGAAAATCGACGCGACGGTCGTCGTAGGAAACGACAGCGATTTCGACTTTGCACACGGTTTCTCTTTGCAATTGTACGACGGAGATCCCGCGAGCGGAGGCATTCCGTTAGGCCCTGCCCAGGTCGTCCACGGCGGTCTTGCCGCCGGCGGTCAAACAACCATTTATCTTGAGGATGTACCTGTTCCGCGAACGTCTACCGGCGCTGAGACAGAACTACACGACATCCACGCTCGACTGGAGTTGGCGCCCTACTACGACAACCCAGGTAACAATACTGCCGTCACGATCCTGGCTGTGCTGCACGACAACGAAGGGCCGCTCATTTCCGACGTCCAGGTCTCCGAGCATGACGGTGACGGCGACGGAATCATCGGTTCGGACGAACACGCGCACATATCCTGGATTGTGACAGATCCGGACGGGATCGGGGCCGTCGAGCTGTTAATCGACGGAATCGCGATTCCCTCATCGAGTGTCTCGGTCGGCGCCGACGGCACCTGCGATGCGACCGTCGCGTTGTTGGGTCCCGGAAGCCATTCGTTGCTCATTCGTGCCAGCGACGCAGCGGACAGCCCGGCCAACAGCGAGCACGCGGATTCATTTGACGTCGTGCGTGCTGAGTCGGTGGAAGTGAGCTACGCGGGGATTCCCGTCCCTGCCAACACGGGCGAAGTGATGAACGTCGGGAACTTCGTCGCCAAATCAAACGTCGAATTGCGGTTTACGATTGAGAACGGCGGAGAGCAGCAGCTGTTGCTGGGTGATCTCACGTGCGAGACTCTGGTGGGAAGCGCGTCGTGCGGACAGCCTTCCATTGAGCGTTTGGCGCCGGCGGCAACGGCTTCGTTTATCGTACAACCGGATACGAGTCTGATTGGAACTTTCCGCGTGGCCTTGTCGCTGGTCAGCAGCGACAGCGAAAAGAGTCCCATGGCGTGGGTGATCGAGGGCGTGATCGAGCCTGAACCAGTCGAGGAACTCGTGCGGACCGTCCTTGAAACCACCGATCTCGAAGGCAATCCCATTTTGGCGGTGGTCGAGGGCGAACCGTTCCTACTGCAGTTCTTCGTCGAAGATCGGCGAGCGGTTCCGAGCGGCGTCTTTGCCTGGTACAGCGACGTCACGTACGACGACAACCTCGTCGGTATTGGCTTGGAGGAGATCGTCTACGGCACGAGCTATCCGAACGTGCAGGCAGGCGATGTTTCTCACTCTGGCCTGATCGACGAGGTTGGAGGCGTCGCCGGTCTGACTCCGTTGGGGCCCGGACGACACTTGGTGTTCAGCGTCGAGATGATCGCCAAGAGCGAAGGCCAAACAACCTTCACGGCGGACAGCGCGGATTGGCTCCCTTACCACGACGTCCTTTTGTTCGCACGCGACGATGCAGTGCCGGCATCGCAGATCGACTTCGGCTCGACGACCATCGACGTGTTGCCAGCGGTTGTGGCCACGGGCGATACAGCCGTCACGAACGAAGATGAGGTGGTGACCGTCTCGGTGCTGGCCAACGACGTGGGCTGCGACCTGGAAGTCTTCGCCTTTGACGCCGAAAGCCAACTGGGTGCCAAGATCAGCCGCAACGAGGACGGGAGCCTGCGTTACGATCCGAGGGACTGCGAGGCGTGTCAGGCACTGCCGCCCGGACAATCGCTCCAAGACACCTTCGCGTACACGATCCAGGATTCGTACGGGACGACCGATACGGCAATTGTCACAGTTGCCGTCGAGGGCGTAAACGACGCGCCCACGGTCGCAAACGCGATCGCGGATCAGACAGCAATGCCTCGCCTGGTCTTCAGCCTGACCATTCCGGAGAACGCGTTCGTGGATGTGGATGGCGATCCGCTGTCGTACACCGCATCTTTGGAGGACGGTTCGCCGCTTCCCGGCTGGCTTTCGTTCGACGCACCAACTCGCATCTTGACGGGCACGCCTGCCACGTCGGATGTGGGAACGTTGGTCGTCGTTGTCACGGCGACCGACGACGGTGAGCCCGAACTCGGTGCCACGGACGTCTTCTCGATCAGGGTCATCAATCCTCACCAGAATCCGGCGAATCCCTACGACGTCAATGGGGACGGATTCGTGACACCGCTCGACGCCTTGATCCTGATTAACCGACTCAACGAATTCGGTCCGGGCGAATTGCCGATGCCACCCGTGATACCCTACGTGCCGCCACCGTACCTGGATGTCAACGGCGATTTGCTCCTGACACCACTGGATCCGCTGCGGATCATCAACTTCCTGGACGGTCAAACGGGAGAGGGTGAGGCAGCGGACGCGACGCTGTATCCCGGGGCTGTCGATTGCGCGTTCTCGGAGGCGGAGCGACAGGGAAGGAAAGCTGACGATGCTCTTCTCTCAAGACCATCACGCTTGGGGGAACGGGGCAGAGATGACGTTTTTCTGGACCGACGTTTTGTGGCCGAAGCCTTTCCTGCAAGGAATGCAGGCGTCGCTTCCAAAGAAATGGCAGCCGATTGCATGTTGCCGAGCGACGCCTGGCTAGGCTATGATGATCCCCTTGCATGCTTGGGCGGAAACGGCTCTCGGCCCTGAAAGGTTGACGCGTGCGGGAGCGTGGCTTGCTCAGCTAAGGCACTCGCCGGCAAGCGGCGGGGATTAACGGCCGAATTCGGTTTTCGAGGGCTTTTGCATGAGACTTGTTCGGTGCCAGATCGTCTGGGCGACCGGTCTGTTGCTTCTGTGGCTGGCCGTTTCGAGCGGCGCGATTCAGGCCGCGGAAGCCGCCGGACAGGCCGGGACTTGGTTGGGACCCTGCGCTTTGGCGGCGTCCCCGGACGGCAAGACCTTGTACGTGGCTTGCGCCGACGCTCGCCAGATCGCTTGGATCGAGCTGCCCCGCGGCCACGTGGTCCGGCGGGTGGCAGTGCCGGCTGAGCCGACGGGACTGGTGGTGACCCCCGACGGCACACAGCTGATCGTCGCGTGTGCGGCGCCTCAAAGCACGGTCGTTGTGCTCGATGCGGCGGCAGGCAGCGTGCAAACGGCGATCCCCGCCGGGCATACGGCTGGAGCGCCGGCGATCAGCCCCGACGGCACTCGGCTGTACGTCTGCAACCGCTTCAGCAACGACATGTCCGTGATCGATCTGGCGGCCGGCAAGGAACTCACCCGCGTCGTCACCGTCCGCGAACCGATCGCCGCCGCCGTCACGCCCGACGGGCGGATGGTGCTGGTGGCCAACCATCTGCCGAACACGCGGACCGACGCCGTTTTCGACGGTGACGCGTCCCCGGTGGTCACGGTCATCGACACGCAGACGCACGCCACGGATTCGATCCCGTTGCTGCACGGCGCCAACGGGGTGCGCGGGATCTGTGTTTTGCCGTCCGGAAGTCACGCGTTGGTGACACATCTGCTGTCCAATTTCCAGATGGTTCCCTTCCGCGTCGACACGGGCTGGATCGACGTGAATGTGGTCAGCATTATCGACCTGCGGCAGCGGAAGGTGATCGGCACCATCGGGATGGACGAATTCGACATGGGTGCGGGCAATCCTTGGGGCGTGGCCTGTACCGCCGACGGCAAATGGGTCTGCGTCAGCCAAGCCGGCACGCACGAGTTGCGGATCATCCAAAGCGCCGACCTGCTGGGCGAATTTGCCCGCCGGACGATGCAGCCCATGATGGCCGTCTGGCCCATCTATCCGAGCTTGGGCGCGAGCCTTTGGCAGCGGATCAAACTGCCGGGGCAAGGCCCGCGCGCGCTGGCGGTCGTGGGGTCCAAGGTGTACATCGCCGAGTACTTCAGTGACACCCTGGCCGTGGTCGATCTGGCGGACGCGGGCGGTCCCGTCGGCACGATCGCCCTGGGCGACAAGCCGCAGTTGACGATCCAGCGGCGCGGCGAGCTGCTGTTTCACGATGCGACGATCTGTTACCAGCAGTGGCTCAGTTGTGCCAGTTGTCACCCGGACGGCCGCGTCGATGCCTTGAACTGGGACTTGATGAACGACGGCGTCGGCAATCCGAAGAACACCAAGAGCATGCTGCTGGCCCACCAGACTCCGCCGTCCATGTCGGTCGGAGTGCGGGAGACCGCCGAGCACGCCGTCCGCTCGGGCATCGTTCACATCCTGTTCTCCCAGCGACCGGAAGACGAGGCGGTGGCCATGGACGAGTATCTCAAGTCGCTCCGGCCGGTGCCCAGTCCGCGTCTGCTGGACGGCCGGCTGAGCCCCGCGGCCGAGCGCGGCCGGGTGCTGTTTCACAGCGAGCCCATCGCCTGCCACAAGTGCCATCCCGCGCCGCTGTACACGGACCTGCAATCGCACCGCGTCGGCACGCGGAGTCCGTACGAGACCGAGGACCGCTTCGACACGCCCACGCTGGTCGAAGTCTGGCGGACCGCCCCCTACCTGCACGACGGCCGCTACACGACGATCAAGGAACTGCTGGTCGAAGGCCAGCACGGCCTGAAGGGCGGGCGCCTGGACGGGCTCAGCCAGCAAGACATCGACGATTTGGTCGAGTTTGTGCTGTCGCTGTGACGGCGGTGATGCGCCCGATCCGGAGCTTTCGGTCCAGGAGAAGTCCGGCTATTCAAGAACATCCGGGCTTCTCCGACGGCGACGGTTCCAGCCGCAGCAGGAAGGCGACATCGCATTTCGGCAAGAGGCCCTCCGGTTCCACAGGCTCGAAGCCGTACTTCCGGTACAAGGTGATGGCTTCGGTCAGCACCGAGTTGGTTTCCAGCCACACCTCGCGGAAGCGGCCGCGGCGGGCTGCGGCCAGGAGGTTTTCCAGCAACCGCTTGCCCAGCCCTCGGCCTCGCGCGGCCCTCTCCAGGTACATCTTGCACAGTTCCGCCCGCTGCTGGCTGAGCGGATACAGACCCGCACACCCCAGAACCCGACCTCCGCCGTCTTCCACGACCTCGAAATACCCCCCGCGGCCAAAGTAACCGAGTTCGATATCGTCCAAATCCGGATCGGTCGCGCCCATCTCGGACAGCACGCCGTACTCCAGACGCACCGCGTGCAGCACCGCCCGGATAGCCGGGATGTCGGCATTGGTGGCCCGCCGGATGGCAAGCCCGTTCAACGGATTGGGCACAGTTTCGGACATCGATTCAGTCGTCTCCCGGCAAGTCGCAGCCGCATCCAACTTACCATGACGTTGCCGGCCTCGCCAAGCCCAGCCCAAGAGTGGTTGCACGTCCCGCTTCTCGTTCCCAGGCTCCGCCAGGGAGCGCACTGCCTTGCCGGCTCCGCCGGACGGATCTGATACAAAATCAACGAATCCCTTGCCCTCTTTCCTCCTGCATCTTTCTGTCACCTCGTCTTTCTGTCCGCCCTCTGCGATCTTTCCGCGGTCGTCAGAAACATGAACGAAGGAAAGGAGCTGACAGAAAGATGGGGTGACAGAAAGATGAAGAAAAAGGGTGGTGGCAAAACCGACGGTCGATCCTCCGTGAGTTCACTTTCCAGTCGCCAGCCGATTTGGTACAGTCATTTTTCAAACTCTTGGAGGACTTGATCATGCGCATGCACTTAGTACGGTGCCTCACCGTAGCGGCGATCTGCGTTCCACTCGGACCGGCTTTCGGTCAACTTCCGGCGGATTTCACGCCGCTGGTATACGAAGCGGAGGACCATACGACGCCCCAGGACGCGTGGGAAACGAACAAGTTGACGGCGAACCACTGGAATCTGTGGAGCACCGATACGGATGCCGAGCGCAAGTGGTCCGGCGGCGTCGTGCTCCAATCACCGGTTGTCCAGCAGGACCGGGCTACGCCGGAGGACGGGGCGCCGCCGCTGCACACGCGCATCACCGGCATCCCGCGCGGCCGATACGAGGTCGAGATCAAGCTGGGGCGGGCCCTGGCGATCTCGCGCGACGGCAAGACCTGGGAGAAGAAGGATGGCAGCGATCGCAGCTTGGGAGTCGTCGACGTCCAGGACGGCACGTTCGAACTTTGGGTGGACGACCGCTACGCCTACGCGGCCGGCCCCGGATCGTCGTACTACGACTGCCTGACCTTCCGCCCCGTTCCGGCCTGGGTCGAAAAGCCGCAGGTGACGGGTTTTGCCAAGACGCGCGTGGCGGAAGACTTGGACCGCGCCTTGGTCGCTCTGCCGGCCGGTGCGGGCCGCGTGTATCTCAGTTGGCGACTGCTCGCGTCTGACCCCCGCGAGGTTGCGTTCGACGTCCTTCGCACTTCGCCCGGCGGGAAGCCGGAACCGCTGAACAAGACACCGATCCAATCCACCACGGACTTCGTGGATGACACGGCCCAGGCGGGCGTCGAATACGAGTACACCGTGCGTGCCGTCGGGAGCAAGGACAGGCAGACCGCGTCGCCGCCGGTTCGAGTCACCGCCGGCGACGACGCCCCGTCTTGCCTCGTGATCAAGCTCGACCCCGGCGTAACGGTCCAGAAGGCCGGCATCGGGGACCTGGACGGCGACGGCCGTTACGACTTTGTGCTGAAGCAGCCTCAAGACAATATCGACCCGGCACTGCCTTGGTGGACGCCCAGTCCGGACACGTACAAGCTGGATGCGTACACGCAGGACGGCCGCCGACTGTGGCGCAAGGACCTGGGCTGGGCCATCGAGCGCGGGATCTGGTACTCGCCGCTGGCCGTGTTCGACTTGGACGGCGATGGCCGGGCCGAGGTGGCGGTCAAGACGGGCGAAGGCGACCCGCGCGGGCCGGACGGACGCGTCGAGCAGGGACCTGAATGGCTCTCGATCCTGGACGGCCTGACCGGCCGCGAGTTGGCGCGGGACGACTGGCCGTCGCGGCAGATTCCGGGCGAAAAGTACAACTACAACCTCTCCAGCCGCAATCAGATGTGCGTCGCGTAC
>ERZ795059.4411-NODE-4411-length-13200-cov-5.515025_pt1 | contig 13200 bp, 4 predicted proteins | sample MGYA00375143_ERZ795059 | MGnify/ENA primary metagenome ERZ795059 (study PRJEB30188, sample SAMN05720168) | activated sludge metagenome | isolation source: Anaerobic digester | place: USA | collected 2015-01-07 ... | reverse complement strand
GGCCTTGATCGCCCGCAGGCCGGTCTCGTCGAGTTTGACTTCTTCGTGGTTCTTGTCGGCCAGCACCTCCCAGAGGCGGCTTCGCAAGGTGCCGAACGAAAGCGGCTCGGCCTTGAAGTGCCGCATGCCGTAGGTGAAGTCGAAATAGTGAACCCATCCGCCCTCGATCAGCGTGCGGTACGAGGCCGGCACGCGGCCTGCGTCGAGCGTGCCGCGCAGGTCGGACCGTCCCGCTTCCCGGCCGTCGTGGCAGCGCACGCAACGGGCGTCCAGCACCGGCTGGACCACGTGCTGGTAATCGAACGCCTCGGTGCCCCACGGCGGGGGCTCCAGGTGCCGCGGCGGCTGCACCAGGGCCGAGGCCAGGTTCGGCGGCGGCGACGAATGCCGGCTGTCGTGGCAGCCGATGCAGCTCCGCCGCTCGCCGGGCTGCAACTGAATCACGCTCCGCATCCGCTGCAGCTCGTTGTACTCGGCATCGAGCAACTGGAAGTACAACACCTTGCCCGCCGGGGCCAGGAAATTCGCCGAGCCGTCCTCGGCAATCGGAACCGTGCCCAGCGATGCCTTGGCCACGTAGCTGGGCCAGCCCCCCGATTCCCGGACCTGGTACAGTCCCGGCTCGATCTCCGTCACCAGTTTCGGCCAGTCGTGATTGGTCCGCAAAAAGTCAAACGGCGCGTTCGGCGTCCGCGTCCGAAAACTGGGCGTCGGGCCGCGCACCAGGTGAATGGGCGTAGCGTAGAAGTCGGTGAACGGCGGATGGTCCGCGCGGCACTGACCGTCCGGCAGCGATTCCAACTTCGCAGGCAACTCTTCGGCAACCCGCAGGTACTTGGCCCGGCCGCGAGCGATGGTCGCGCCCAGGCCCTCGTACACGTCCTGCACCGTGAACTGGCCCAGCCCCTGCTCCGCCAGCGTGTCATCGAGCGTGCTCGTCAACACGGGCGGGCGCGGACGCGGACGCAGCGGCGTGGGATGCTTGCTGCTGATCTCCGGGTCCACGTACAGCAGTTCCCGGTTGCCGTAGCGGTCGATGACGTACAGTCCCCAATTGTGTTGATTGTCGGGATTGTGGGTCACCAGGAAATGGTCGCACGAGAGGGGGTACGGATCGCGGAACGTATCGCTGTGCGACCGGCTCATCTGGTACTGCGGCCGCGTATCGGGCGTGATGTTGGTGATCGCCGCCGTGTCGAACGGCCCCTTGGTCCGGTCGATCAGCGCGATCGGGCCCTTGTGGTCGCCGTGCGACATCAGGGTACAGACCAGCTCCTGCGTGCCGGGCACCTCGTGCGCCTGGCTGTAGCAGTTGGGCGTGTTGTTGCCGAAGACCAACTCCGGATGCGTGCCGTCGGGGCGGATGGACCAGAGCGTGTGGCCAAAGTCGGCGCCTTTGTCCAGGTACTCCGAGCGGGTCCACAGGATGCGCCCGCTCTGCATCACGGACGGCTTCCACTCGCTCAGGTTGGCATGGGACAGACGCCGCATGTCCGAGCCGTCGGCCTGCATGCGATACAGGACATAGGCTTGGGGCCGCCAGCACAGAAAGCGCACCGCGCACCGCGTGGTGTGGAAGGCCACGCCCCCGTCGGGCAGACACACCGCGTCGAAATCGTGAAACGGCCCATCGGTCAGTTTCTGCAGGCCGGAACCGTCGGCTTCCATGCGGTACATGTGCCAGTACGAGGCCCAGCCCTCGACTTCCGGCTGGTCGGGCCGATAGGCGAAGAAAATGGTCCGGGCGTCATAGTCGGCCACCGGCTCGCGCACAATGCCCTCACTGCCGTCGAACAGCTGCTGGATGCGGGCCAGGTCGGGCCGGAAGCGGCCTTGTTCATCGCGCGGGATGTGCAGCACGTACACGCCGCCGCCCGGTTCGAGGATCCCGTCCAAGTGCTCGCTGTAGTTGTGCGATTCCAGGAACGGATGCCGCTTGCCGAACAGGATCCGCTCGATCGGCGTCAAGGCGGGATCGCGGAAGAAAAGCTGCCGTTTGGCCAGCCGCGCCGCCAGGTACAGCGTTTGGGACTCCGGCTCGTCGGCGGCCCGGCGCCGCAAGTCGGCTGCCTGGACGCGTTCGGCGGAAACGTCCAGCCCCTGCCGCTCCAATCGCTCGATCATTTCCTCGTACAGCACCAGCACGCGTTCCAGCGGCGCCAGGCGCGCGATGCGGCCCCAATACGGCGCGCCGCCGGGCACGGCCGGCCGCTCGACCAGCAGCGGCGACAGGTGATCGTCGGCCGGGATGTTGCTCCACGTCGCCCGCTCGCGCAGAAAAGCGTACTGCAGGAACCCGTCCCAAGTCTTTTCCGGCAACCGGTCGGCCTGAAAATACGGCAGACGGCGGACCCGGTTGGGCCCCGTCCGCTCTCGCTTGGCGACCGATTGCCACTGCTGCCCGTCCTGCGAGACGAGCACCTCGAACACCTCCGGGATGCGGTCGCGGTACTTGCCGTCGCGGTCGCGAGTGATCACGACGCGAGCCACGGTGGCGGGCCGGGGAAACTCGATTTGTGCCCAGCCCTCGCCGCTGGTCCCCGCGATCCAGCTGTGGTCGTTTCCGTACAGGCCGTCGTTCAAATGCTTGATCTGGTGAATGGCGTAGCCGGGAAGCAGCGACGATGCGCTGGCCGCGGCGCCGCGCTCGGCCAGGGCCAGGTTGTCCTTCCCTTCGGGGCCGTAGATCTCCAATTCGTCGATGCACGGCTGCGAGTTGCCGCTGGTTTCGTGAATGGCCACGCGCACAAACCGGGCCTGCTGGGGCGCGAAATCGAGGGCTTCGGCCGGCCGCGGAGCCTGGACCAAGATCTTGGCCAGATGCTCCTGAAATTCATCGGCCACCAGTCGCGGCTCGGAGTCCTGGGCCCACGCCTGCGAAAGGCCCGCGGCAAAGATCAAACACAGACAGGCGAACCAACCCGTGCATCGTTTCATTTGGATTTCTCCTGACCGGGACGATTCATGGCCAAGGTACAGGTTAACAGAGACTATCATACCAAGTCGAAGCCCAACTTGGCATCGGAATAAGATGATTGTTGATTCCTTTCCCCAACGTTCCCTCGCCCTTCAGTCTCTCGTCGCGGGCGAGGCTGCTGCGGGTCATTCGGCCCGGCTGACGAAATCGGCGTCGCAGCGGCGGAGTTCTTCCAGCAGCAGCCGGTGCAGCCGCTCGCGCACCTCGCGCTGCGCGGCACGGTCGGCGAGGTTGGTGAGTTCCTCCGGATCGGATTGCAGGTCGTACAGTTCTTCGGGCTCGTCCGCCCCAAGATAACGCACGTACTTGTACTGGCGATGCCGCACTGCGACGTAATACGGGACGCCGGAATGGACTGCGTCCTTGCCGCCGGACAGGGCCTTCGTCACATCGGAGCCGTAGTCCTGGCCGGTGTGCTCGAACAGCGTCGGGTGATCCCGGTCAGCAGCGATGCGCGCGACGGCATGCACCACGATCCCAGATAGGCGCCTTGAAATCGCACGCCCGCAGCGGCCAATGCGTCGATGTTCGGCGTGCGGGCCATGGGGTAGGCGCGTTCGTAGCAGCTGACGGTTTTCGGCGAGTGATCGTCGGCGTAGATGAACAGGATATTGGGCCGCCGCTGGGCCGCCTGTGCCGAGGCACAGCAGACGACGGTCGCGGCCAGGCATGTCAGCGCGGAAATCCCACGTTGCATGGTTTCACCCTTGTTGCTCGAATTGTTCCAGGCAGCCGGCCTGCTTCATTGCTGGCGGTAGAAATAGCCTGTCCGGTTCAGCATGTCAAGATACCCGCGTTCCGGAGCGTGCCTGCTACTCTGGCACGCCATTTCCTGCGGGCTGCGTGAACTCGAGTTTGCACTGAGGGGCGATCGACCGCACGTGCAGATCGTGCTGCGGGAAGGGAATCTCCAGGCCCGCGGCCTTGAATTCCTGGTGGATGGCCGTGTGCAGCTCGTGGATCACGTTCAGCCGGTTCTCGAACGTGGGCATGTACGCCCGCAGGACGAGATTCAACGCGCTGTCGCCAAAACCCTCGAAGGTCGCCAGGGGCGCCGGATCTTTCATCAACAACGGATGCCCCTGGGCGATCCTCAGCAGCAGGTTTCGGGCTTGTTCCGTATCCGAGCCGTAGGCCACGCCCACATTGATCACGATGCGATTCACCTGGTCCGACAACGTCGCGTTGAGGACCTTGCCGGTGATGAATTCCTTGTTGGGGACGACGAATTCCTTGCGGTCCCAGTTGGTGATCGTCGTGGCTCGAATGCGGACCCGCGAGACGACGCCGGTCACGTCGTCCACGGTCACGATATCGCCCACGCGCACCGGCCGCTCGAAGAGGATAATCAGTCCGGCGACGAAGTTGGCGAAGATCTCCTGCAACCCGAACGCCAATCCGAAGGTCAGGGCGGTGGCCAGCCATTGAATCTGGTTCCAGCGCAGGCCCAGCGTGCCGGCGCCCAGGATGACGCCGGCCAGGATGATGGTGTAGCTGGACAGCGTGGTGACGGCGTAGCGCACCGAGGCTTCCAGCGGCAGCCGCTGCAGGACGGTGATCTCCAGCAGGCCGGGCAGATTGCGAAAGGCGACGATGGTGATGAAGCCGATCACCGAGACGGCCAGCAGATCCACCACGGTGACCTGCCGGACGATGTCGTGCGTGGTGATCTCTGTCTCGCCCGCGGCGTTCGTCGTGGTTTCCGTCATCGGCACGACCGTGGTCCACAGCCGCCAGCGGTCCAGGATGTTCAGGGCGGGCACGACGTTGTGCCAGATGCCCCACGTGCCCGCCAGCGCGGCGACGACGACCAACGCCGTCACCATCCGCTGCGTCTGGCTGCTGAGGTGGGCCAGGTCGATCGTCTCCTCGACGGGAATGACCGGCCGGGACAGGGCCGCCCCTTCGCTGCTCGGCGGGCCGGCGGCGGCCAGGGCCGCCGCGCGCCGCTCGCGCGCTTGCCGGATGCTCAAGTGCCGCCGGTGTACCAGCAGCCACCGCAACAGGAACGCGCGGATCACCACCAGCAGGGCGATCAGCAGAATCGTGTACAGCAATCTCAGGCCCAACTCCCGCGCCGTGTAGTAGTAACCGAAAAAGGCCGCCGCGGCCAGCGCCAGCGGCGACGCCACTCCCAGCCAGTACCAGACGTACTTCAGGCGGTCGATCCAGCCGCCGGCGTGGAAAGCGACGTACTCGTGCAAGACCCCGCTGTCCGGGTGCAGGACGCGGGCCAGGAACCGCGACACCACGCCGCACACCAGAATAAAACAGATCCGCTCCACCGCGTCGTACCCGCGCTCGGGATCGCTGGCGTGCAGCACCGTGGTGAGAAACACCAACGGCATGCCCACCAGCATCAGCCGCAGCAAGTTGGCCCGCAGGAGTTCGACGGTCGACGAAGGCCAGTCGAAGTGCGAGACGGCCAAACCGTGCGGCCGGCAGACTTGCCGCAGCAACTCGACCGGAAAGAACGCGCCGGCCAGCACCCACAATCCGGTGGCTACGGCGTTGACGAAGTCGGCGCCGGTCGTCCCCGGCGTCAAGCGCCAAGCCAGGTACCAGGTCAAGGCCGGCCACAGGAGACTGATCAGCAGCGTGATCGCCGCCGCGCGCAGCGTCAGACGGAATTGGGTACAGTTGCGGCGTTCGGCCGACTCGCCGATCTCTCGCACTCGCCACCGCAGACGGCGCCGCACGGCGAACAGCCCCGAAAACGCCAGCACGGCCACCACGAACCAATTGGGGTTCTCCCAAATGTCGCTGCTGATCCGGCGGCCCAAGGTGAGCCATTGTCCGGGGTTGACCAGCCACAGGTCGCTGCCGCTGATCGACATTTCCGCCGTCAGCGGCTTGCTGGTGCGGATCCATAACACGCGCTCCCGGATGTAGTCGATGAACTTCTCGGTGCGATTGACCAGCTGCAGCTCGATGGTGTCCAGTTCGGTCAGCCGGTCGAAGTAGGTGCTCTGGTTGCGGATGGCCGCGTCCAGGTAAGTCCGTTTCCGCGACAAGGCGGCCTCGGCTGCGTTCTGCAGTTCGCGGCGTTCCGTGGGGCTCAGCCCCGCCGGCGCTTCGCGGAGCAGACGGCCGACGATCAGTTCCGGCTGGGCCAGCGCGTTGCGCTCTTCCTCCAACTCGAACAGCTCGTAGCGCACGTCCTCGATGGTCTGTTGCCGAGTCCGAATGTTCTGGCGATATTTGCGGACGTCCGGCAGCGCCGCTTCTTGCTTGCGCAGTTGTGCGCCGACCGTCTTAGTCAAGCCCACGCTTTGCTCGCGCTCCTTGGCCTGCTGGAACTCCTGTTGCACGCTTTCCAGCAGCGCCTCGGCGTCGCGCAGCGCGTGCTCCGTTTGCCCGATCTGCTGCGTCAGCGTCTGGGCCTTTTCGGCCAGCTCGCGATTGCGTGCCGCGTAGTCCCGCAACAGCGGCTGGGCACGGACGGCCTCCTCCTCGGCCTGCCGCACCGCCTCGCCCGCCGCCGCGGCTCGCAATTGCTTCACACGTGAGTCCAGTAGCTGAAACTGCCGCTCCGCAAACGCGACTTCCTGGATCCTCCAGTCCCTCTGCAAACGCACCAGGTCCAGGGCGTCCTCGGCATCGTACTTGGCCAATTCGTTTTGGTAAGCCGGGATTTCTTGTTCGATGGCCAGGCGGCGAGCCTCCAACTCGGTGCGGCGAGCCAGCGTCAACAGGGACGGTTCGTCCGCCGGCGTGGGCGACTGGAGTTGCCCGTCGATCTCCTGCAGTCGCTGGGGGGCCGAAAACAGCAAGCCGCGGACGTCCTTGCGGCGGTTGGCGCGCGTGGCCAGTTCGTTTTCGGCCTGGCTCTGAGCCTGCTTCAAATCCGTCAAGTTGCGGTCGGCACGGGCCAGTTCCTGCTCCATGTCGGGCAGCGTCAACGCCTCCGGCAAGGTCGGGGCCTGGCCCCGCAGTTCATCGATCCGCTGTTGGATCTCGCGCTGACGCTGCTGGACGTTGTCGGCCTCTTGCTTGAACGCCTCCGCTCGTCGGGCCGAATCCGCAGCGCGATTCAGGGACTCCAACGCCTGCGCATACAGTTCCGAGATCCGCTTCTTGGTCGGCTCGTCCAGTTCCGTGGATGCCTCTGCCTGCTTGCGGCGCGACTCGACCACGGAGGAAATGAGGCCCTTCTCCTTGCCGGTCTCCTCAAGCTTGACCGTTCCAGAACCGGGCGCCTGGGCAGCGAACCCTGTGGCAGCGTTTCCGGCCAACAGTCCGAGTAGCCAGACGCCGACACCACCCGCGCAGCACACGCGCCGTGGTGAAAACAAGCTTCGGAAACAGCCGAGCATTCGATTTGGCCGCATAAGCGTCTCCTTCCAGACGCCAACGATGGCAATGGCCCAAGAAACGGGTGGCGTACAGTACCGAGGCCTGCTGACCCGGTCAATGTCAGTCTGCAAGCAGGCTGGCTGGGCGATAAAAAAGAAGCCCCGTCACTTCAGGCGACGGGGCTTTTCGCGGCATGGGGCGAGACGTCCATGTGGCAGCGTCTCTTCCGCTGGTCGTCTTACACCTTGTCGGTGTACGAGATCAGGGCTTTCATGTAGTTGGCGCGTTCCAACTCGCTGGGGTCGGAGCAGCGGATGCGGCTCATGCTGCCTTTCAACTGCTCGACGGACTCGTACTCCTTTTCCTCCAGCCAGCTGTGCAGTTCCTGCAGCATCTGCTTGAGGTAGCCGGGGCCGCGCTGCAACAGCACGGAGGCCATCATCACGATGTCGGCGCCGACCAGCAGGGACTTGATCACGTCCTCGGTGAAATGCACGCCGCTGGTAGCGGCCAGCGAGGCCTGAACGTGATCGCGAAGGATGGCGATCCAGCGCAGCGGCAGCCGCAGTTCGTTGCGGGTGCTCAGCTGCAGACTGGGTTGGAACCTCAGCTCTTCCAAGTCCACGTCGGGTTCCAGGAAGCGGTTAAACAGGACCAGGCCGGCCGCTCCGGCCTCCACCAGTCGCGTGGCGAATTGGGGCAAACCGCTGAAGTACGGTCCCATCTTGACGGCCAGCGGGATCGTCAGCGATTCCTTGACGGCCGCCACCAGCTCCAAGTACCGTTGCTCGACATCCTGGCCGCCCATCTTCGGGTCGGTCGGGATGAAGTAGATGTTCAGCTCCAGCGCATCCGCGCCGGCGTCCTGAATCATCTTGGCATACCGCACCCAGCCGCCTTTGGAGGCCCCGTTCAAGCTGCCGATCAGCGGGATGGAGAGCTTCTTCTTGGCCTCTTCCATCTGGGTCAGATAGGCCTCCGGCCCGATGCGGTACTCGTCCAACTCCGGCAGGAAACCGTCGGCCTCGGCGAAGGAACCCGTGCCCTGGTCGTACAGCCGGGCCACCTCCATCGCCTCGTGCTCGATCTGTTCCTCGAACAACGAGGGCCAGACGGCGGCGGACGCTCCGGCCTCCTCCAGCCGCTGCAGGGACTCGAGCTTGCCGGTCAGCGGGCTGGCCGCAGCGACCAGCGGATTCTTCAGTTTCAAACCCAGGTAAGTGGTAGTCAAATCAACGCTCACGATTGCACTCCTTCCTTCATGCCAGCTTGTTCCGCGACCTCACGCACGACGCCCGCCATCTGCTCGTAATAGTGCCACTGGTCGTCGATGTCCCGTTGTGCCAACGCGAACAGCTTCTCGGCGGCCGGCGGATTGCTCCGGGCGAGCATGGCAAAGCGTCCTTCGGTGGCGGCCAGTTCCTTGAACGACATGTTCGGCTTGCGGCTGTCCAACTGGAACGGACGGCCGCCGTCGTGAGACAGTCGCGGGTCGTAGCGGTACAACGGCCACAAGCCGGAGCGGACTACGTCCTTCTGATGGCTCATCGCCGTGGACATCTCGATTCCTTGCGCAATGCAGTGGGCGTACGCCACGATCAGCGACGGCCCGCGATACGATTCGGCTTCCTGGAAAGCCTTGATGGTCTGGGCCGGATTGGCTCCGATCGCCACCTGGGCGACGTACACGTTGCCGTAGGAGGCGGCGATCATGCCCAGGTCCTTCTTGCGGTTCGGCTTGCCGCCCGCCGCGAACCGGGCCACCGCCGCCCGCGGCGTCGCTTTGGACGCCTGGCCGCCGGTGTTCGAGTAGGTTCCCGTGTCGAGGACCAAGATGTTCACATCGCGGCCGGAAGCCAAGACGTGATCCAGACCGCCGAAGCCGATGTCGTAGGCCCAACCATCGCCGCCCAGACCCCACACGCTCCTCCGCGTCAGCGCTTCCGCCACGCTGGCCAGACGGCGGGCCTCGGCCGAGTCGATCCCGGCCAGCCGTTTCAACAGTTCCTTGACCCGCAAGCGCTGATCGCGGATCTCGTCTTCCGTGTATTGCTTGGGCGCATTGGCGATGAGTTCGCCGACCAGGTCGTCGCCGATCTGGGACGCCAACTGCTGGCACAGATTCACGGCCAAATCCTGTTTCTCGTCGTACGCCAGCCGGAATCCCAACCCGAACTCGGCAGTGTCCTCAAACAGCGAATTGGACCACGTCGGGCCGTAGCCTTCCGCGTTGGTCGTATAGGGCGTCGAGGGGAGGTTGCCGCCGTAGATCGAGGAGCAACCCGTGGCATTGCCGATGATCAACCGATCGCCGAACAACTGGCTCATGAGCTTGACATAAGGCGTCTCGCCGCAGCCGGCACACGCCCCGCTGTACTCGAACAACGGCAGCAGCAACTGCGAGCCCTTGACCGTGTTCGCCTTGGCCAAGTGGCGGTCCAAGTCCGGGATCTTGAGGAAGTAATCGTAGTTTTCCCGTTCTGCCTCGAGGTGCTCCAGCTTCGACTCCATGTTGATGGCCTTGCGCTTGACTTCCTCCTTGCTCTTAGCCGGGCAAACGTCCACGCACACGCCACAGCCCGTACAGTCGTCGGGCGCAACCTGGATCGTGAACAAATGGTTCTCCAACTCCTTGCCCTTGTAGTCCATCGCCTGGAACGCGGCGGGACGGCCGTTGAGCGATTCCTTCGGGTAGGCTTTGGCGCGAATCGCCGCGTGGGGGCAGACCAGCGCGCACAGGCCGCACTGGATGCAGATCTTCGGGTCCCAAATCGGGATGTCCAAGGCGATGCTGCGCTTCTCGAACTTGGACGTTCCCGTCGGGAACGTGCCGTCCACCGGCAGCGCGCTCACCGGCAACAGGTCGCCCTTGCCGGCGATGATCATGCCCGTCACCCGCTCGACGAAATCGGGCACGTCGCCCCAGACCGGCGGCAGCCGCCTGAAGGTGCTGGTCACCTTGTCCGGGACCTTGACTTCGTGCAGGTGCTCGACCGACGCGTCGACGGCCGCAAAGTTCTTCTGCACCACCGCCTCGCCGCGTTTGCCGTAGGTCTTCTTGATGGCCTTCTTGATGTGTTCGATGGCCTCTTCACGGGGCAACACGTTGGCCAGGGCAAAGAAGCAGGTCTGCATGACCGTGTTCACGCGGCCGCCCATCCCGGCCGCCTTGGCCACGCCATAGCCGTCGATCACGTAGAACTTCAACTTCTTGTTGATGATCGTCTCCTGGACTTCCTGCGGCAGATGATCCCAGACCTCGTCCGGGCCGAAAGGGCTGTTCAGCAGAAAAGTGGCCCCCACTTCCGCTTGTTCCAGTACGTCGACGCGCTCCAGGAACACAAACTGATGGCAGGCCACAAAACTGGCCCGCTCGATCAGGTACGCCGAGTCGATCATCCGCGGACTGAATCGCAGGTGGGACACGGTGAGCGCCCCGGCTTTCTTCGAGTCGTACACAAAGTAGCCTTGGGCGTACAGGTCCGTGTTCTCGCCGATGATCTTGACCGAGTTCTTGTTGGCCCCCACCGTGCCGTCGGCCCCCAAGCCGTAAAACAACGCACAGCGCACGTCGGGCTCGTCGGTGTGGAAATCCGGATCGTGTTTCAGACTGGTGTGGGTCACGTCGTCGACGATCCCGACCGTGAAATGGTTCTTGGGCTTGGCGGCGTTCAGTTCGTCGAGCGCCGCTTTGGCCATGGCCGGCGTGAACTCCTTGGAGGACAACCCGTAGCGGCCGCCGATCACCAACGGCAGCTTCGCGCCGGCGCCCGCCCGCTCGGACCACCCTTCGATCAGGGCCGTCAGGATGTCTTGATACAGCGGTTCCCCCGCCGCGCCGGGCTCCTTGGTGCGGTCCAGCACGGCGATGCCCTTGACCGTCGTGGGGATGGCCGCCAGGCAAGCCTGGATGTCGAACGGCCGGAACAGCCGCACCTTGAGCACGCCGACCTTCTGCCCCATCTTGTTCAGCTTCAGCACCGCCTCCTCGGCGGCGCCCACGCCGGAGCCCATCAGCACCAAGATGCGGTCGGCGTCCGGCGCGCCGGCGTAATCGAACAGATGGTACTGCCGGCCGACCAGCTTGGCAAAGCGGTCCATCGTCTCCTGGACGATCGCCGGGGTCGCGTTGTAGAACGGGTTGCAGGCCTCGCGCGCCTGGAAGAACACGTCCGGATTTTGCGCCGTGCCCCGCAACACCGGCTTGTCCGGATTCATGGCCCGCTCGCGGTGCGCCCGGATCAGGTCCTCGTCCAGCATCGCCCGGATGTCGTCGTCGCTCAGCAACTCGATGCGGTTGACCTCGTGCGACGTGCGGAAGCCGTCGAAGAAGTGCAAGAAGGGGACCCGCGCTTTGAGCGTGGCCGAATGGGCGATCATCGCCATGTCCTGGGCCTCGGCCACCGAATTGGCCGCCAGCATGGCCCAACCCGTGCTCCGCACCGACATCACGTCGTTGTGATCCCCGAAAATGGACAGCGCGTGCGTCGCCAGACTGCGAGCTGCGATGTGGAACACCGTGGGTGACAGTTCGCCCGCGATCTTGAACATGTTGGGGACCATCAGCAACAGGCCTTGCGAGGCCGTGAAGGTGGTCGTCAACGCGCCCGCCTGGACGGCCCCGTGACACGAGGCCGACGCCCCGCCTTCGCTCTGCAGTTCGACTACGTCCGGCACCACACCGAACACATTCTTGCGGCCCTGCGAGGACCATTCGTCGGCCCATTCGCCCATTGGCGACGAGGGCGTGATCGGATAAATCGCGATCACCTCGCTCGACTTGTGGGCGACGTACGACGCCGCTTCGTTACCATCGACCGTTACCCATTTACGCTCGCTCACGTGCATCTCCTCAATCGGACGTTACGTGGTATGTGATTCATCTGTCTCCGGCAGCCGGACTGTCGTAGACGGGCGGCGGACTCCACGTCGAAGCCGCCGGCAAATCTGTTGGATTGGCTCGGCCCCTGCCGCACCGGATCCGTTGGGAGAGGCCCAACGCCGTCGCTGCTCGCCCCTGACGCCAACCGTCCGGCGGATGGTGAGAATGCTCAGGGACCATCGCCCCCGTGGACAGCCGAAGCACCGTCGCGGGAAAGTCGAGGAATCCGCAAGTCCCTTATGATACCGCGGTTCGTCTGCGACTCAACCGGCCTGACCGGCAGATTCTGTCGACGAGCAAAAGCCTCCCACGGCGATGCGGCCCGATTCAAGGCGCAGATCAGGCTGCCCAGGAATGCATCGCACGTGGTTCGCAGTACTTGGGTCTTGGATCTCCCGACGAACCGCGTTTTTTGACAACCCAAACATTGAGTTTTATGGAAGCTTGCACGGCCGTTGAACTCGTTCGATTTGAATTACCCCTTGTATTTCTGTGTTCGCTTTGCCTATAACTAAAGGCGGTCGCAGGAGGTCGGCATTCTGGCTTTGCAGGCTCCCTGCCCGCGTTGCGGCCGTGGCGGAATTGGCAGACGCGCTAGGCTCAGGACCTAGTCCCAGTTAAATGGGGTGGAGGTTCAAATCCTCTCGGCCGCACTTGGTATAATTGCTTGCCGAATCGGAACTTGCGATACCTGCCCGCGTTGGGCAGCGCGGCGTTTTTCGAGGTCAAATGGCGGGGCGCAAAACGGTAGACTACCGTTTTGGCCCCTGAGACTCCGAAAGGGCCGCATTATGCCAAAGCTCGTCACTGCAGTTCCAAAATACCGCCGACATCGTGCAACCGGCCAGGCGATGGTCACAATTGGGGGCCGGGATTTTTACCTAGGCAAGTACGGGACGGTTGCCAGCCGGAAAGCCTATCGGCGCCGGATCCTGGAGTGGGAGGCCGAGGGACGCCCCGCCCATGTCGCCCCCGCCGGCGATATCACGATCACCGAGGTCTGCGTCGCATTCATGCGGCACGCCAAACGGCATTACGTAAAAAA
>ERZ795059.4400-NODE-4400-length-13218-cov-7.208463_pt1 | contig 13218 bp, 10 predicted proteins | sample MGYA00375143_ERZ795059 | MGnify/ENA primary metagenome ERZ795059 (study PRJEB30188, sample SAMN05720168) | activated sludge metagenome | isolation source: Anaerobic digester | place: USA | collected 2015-01-07 ... | reverse complement strand
TCACTTTCTTCAAAACAAATAAAACCAAATATGCAATTAAGCTACCGATTATTGCGCCAGATATTATATCTATTGGATAATGCACCCCAACATAAACCCTTGAAAAAGCAACCAATGCGGCTATTGAAAAGAAAAGCCATCTCATCTTTATAAAAAAGAAAGAAAGAATTACAGCAGCAGCAAAGTTATTTGCAGCGTGAGAAGATGCAAAAGATTTCCCGCCTCCGCAGGGAACTAAAGAACGGACATACATTCCAGTTTCATGACAGGGACGGTCCCTATTAACTGCTTGCTTGATTAATCTGCTGTTTATTCCGTCGCTTAATGTAATTGTTAATGCTAATGCAAGAACGCAGATTCTTCCGTTTCTTCCACCTTTCCAAAGCAACCAAATAATTATAACAGCATAAAGTAAAACCCAATGCTCTCCATTTGTAATAAATGGGAAAAACTTATCGAAGAGTGGATTAGCTATTGTTTGATTAAAAAAAGCAAAAACTGTTTTGTCTAACTGAATGAGAGTTTCCATTTTTTAAATATGTAAAATTCAAAAAAAACAATTTAAGAAAAAATTCTAAGAAAAGAGTAACTATAATGCTTTCAGTTTCTCGAAATATTTAACTTGGGGTATGTCTTTGAAATGCTTGTCTAAAGTAAATAGCATTGCATTATACTCAAGAGCAGTTGCATAAATAATGGAATCAGCAAGTGGTAATTTGTATGTTTTGCCTACTATTGCTGAATTTAATGCCAGTTCAAAATCCAAATCAACAATTTTTCCCGTTTTCATTTGTGTTGTAAAAAGAAGTGCAGTATAGCTATCTGTTTCGATTAGAAGTTTTTTATAAACTTCAGTAATAATAATGGAAGGAAGTAAAAAATTTCCATTGATAAAATCCAGGTTATCTCTTATGATTTTTCCATAAGATGTTCCGGCAAATAGCTCAATCCAAAACGAAGAATCAATAACAATCATAATCTGTCCTCGTCTCTTTCAATTTCTGTGTTGATTCCTTCTAATTTCCCGAACAATTCATTTAAAGGTATTTGCGGAATCAATTGAATTCCATTACTTGTTTTTACAAAGAAAACCCTTTGTCCCGGAACAATGTTATATTCTTTCCTTATGGATTGTGGTATTACAATCTGATATTTTGTAGATACTATTGCTTGTTCCATATATAGACTAAATATTATAAAACATTATTATAAAACGTTTTACTTATTCATTAATTGTAATATATCTCTATTTCTACTATATTTTAACTTATTTGAAATGTGGGAACAATTCTTTTTTCAAGCAACTTTTTCTAATATTTTTTCGTAATATTAGATGTATTAATACAATTTTCATTAATTTAAGAAAAATTTGTTGCTATATTTATTTAAATTTTATAATTTACATTTAATTAATAATAAAAAAATAAATATTATGAAAGCACTCTTTATAGCTTTTCTTTTAATCACATCATCATCATCACTATATTCTCAGCAAGAAATTGATAGCTTGATAAATCTTGCAGCAACTTTTGAAGAAAACGAGAATTTTGATGAAGCTGTTATAATTTGTAAAAAAGCATTACAAATTGATTCAAATTCTTCAGTAGTTAATTATAAGTTAGCAATGTTGCTATTTAAACAAAGATATATTCAGACATCTTTAAAATATTTTGATAAAGTAATACAAAATAATAAGGATTTAGCATTAGAGGCATACATATCCAAAGGAATATGCTTAGATGAAACAGGAAATACTGAAAAATCAATTGACTTGTTTGTTGAAGCTATAAATAAATTTGGTCCGAACCATCTGCTATACTACAATTTAGGATTAAATTATTATAAAATAAAAAAATATGATGATGCTATAGATGCTCTGGTAAAGTCAATACAAGTAAAACCTTCGTATTCATCAAGCCATTTAACTCTTGGATTAATAATGAAAGAATTGGATTGTAGGACTCAAAGCATTTTATGTTTTCATTATTTTCTTTTTCTGGAGCCAAATACTGAAATGTCGAAAACTGTTTTAAACTTATTGGTTCAACAATATAATGGCATAAAAGTTAAAAAAAGAAGTAGAAGAATTGATGTCTATATTTCAGATGAATACACAAGAAATATTGATACAACATTTGGAAATATAGATTTACAATTTATAATTTTCTTTGGATTTGATATAGCAATAGACAAAACTCATTCAGATGAAGAACTTTTTGTTTCTAATACGAACTTTTTGTTTAATTTATTAATTAATAATGAACAAGAGCACAAACCTGGTCTTTGGTGGGATTTTTATGTTCCTTTTTTCTCGAAAATAGCAAAATCTGAATTTGCTGAAACTTATGGTTATTCAGTTTTGGTTTCTTTAAGTGATAAAGCTAAAGAATGGATACAAAACAACATATTGAAGTATAGTGATTATATTAATTGGATTAACGAAGAGTTGTAGAGTTTTCTATAATTAAGACAACTTTCCTAATTGTTTTCCTTCCCAAGTTGCACTTGGGAAGGAAATTTCCTTTTAAAATTGAATTTGTTAAGAAAAGAAAAAAACATCGTAGATGTGTTATCTTAATAGCAAAGTAAAAATTAAGAAAGAATGAACTCCGTAGGAGTGATATCATTTCTATTACGATGACGCAACTACGTTGCTATTATTTCCGATGTTCCACACTTTCAAAGTGTGGAACATCTTTTCTTTCTACAATCTTATTTTCCTTTGAACTGTGATTTTTGTGATGAAGAAATGATTTTTTCTTAATCATTTAATCAAATAAATCATAGTTCAGGATACCAGTTTGTAAAAACGGGCATTTCGACTTCGCTCAATAACCAGATTTAATATACCAACAACCAATGACAAATTACTAATAACCATAAAACAATAACTAATGCCCCTAAAGCTGATAGCCGTCAGCCGATTGCTGACAGCTAACAGCCCAAAAAATTTCTTAGTAATATAATTAGTTCATTAATTTTATTGAAATTATTTGTATTTTTGAAATAAAGCATTTATAATTATATGTTTAGGATTATTATGAAAAAAATCGTTTTCTTAATGTTAATTATTCTTAATAGCTTATGTTTAAGTGCAGAAGAAAGCTATACTGTTGTGGGCAAAGTAATTGATTCTGAAAGTAAAGCAGTTTTGCCCGGTGCTACAATTCAGATTTTAAAAACCAATAATGGAACTTATACAAACAGCTATGGCAGGTTCCGCTTACCGTTTTTAACAGGAGAGCAAAAACTGAGGATTAGCTCAATCGGTTATGATAGTAAGGAAGTTAGCGTCAATTCTAATATAAAAGATACTCTGTTTATTAGTTTAAAACCATCATCAGTAATGCTTAAAGGAGTTCAGGTAGTCGGTGAAATTGAGCCGGCTGAAATTATTAGACGTGCAATAGAACGTAAGCAGGAAAATTTAAGCAAAATCAAAACCTTTACTGGAAAACTATATTCAAAATTGTCTATGGAAGCTGGCGGCTCTCTTATTGAATCTGCTTCTTCAGATGGGAGAAGTGTTTCTTTTTCTGCATCAATAGGAGGAAAAGTTAATGAAGAAGATAAAATGTTTATTCTAGAAACTTTTTCTGATGTAATGCAGGATTTAGAATTAAAAAAATCGCAGTTCAATATTACTGAACGCCGTCAGACAGCAAATATGAAGCCCGAATCGAATATATTGGCAATAGGGAATTTCATTAATTTTTATGATGAAGAAATTGAAATTTTAAACGCAAAGATTTCTACTCCGTTATGCAAAAAGGCACTATCTTATTATAATTTTAAATTGAAAGAAAGAACTACTTTCGATGATAAATTTGTTTATGTTTTGGAATTTGAACCAAGCACCCGGCTTTATCCGCTTTTCCGTGGAACTATCAAAATAATAGAAGGCACTTACAATATGATTGCAATTGATTTAGAGCCGACCAAAGATGCTGGTATTACTTTTTTTAAGTCACTTCACTTCTCTCAAAAATTCTCTGAAATTCAAAAAAATATTTGGCACCCAACATATTTGAGCGTTTACGGTAAAGTTGGCGTTGATATTATTAAATCGTTTTTAGATGTGAGTGTAGATGTATATGCTGTAAGTATTTATAACAATACAAAAGTAAATATTGAATTACCGAAATCTTTTTACGAAGAGCCGTTCAAAAGCAAAAGAGAAGCTTTAGCTGAAGAAAACGTTCAGGGTGATACCGTTAATATTGAGAAAGCTAAAGCCGACACAATTGTTAACGTTAACAGAAATTTTATGATTACTGTTTCCAAAATGGCTGATTCTACCAATAAAGAATTTTGGGAAAAGAACTCTTTTGCAGAAGTTAGTGAAAAAGAGAAAAGGATTTATGCAAAAATCGATAGCATTGTAGCAACTAAGGACACAAATAGTATATTTGGAGAACAAGCTTCTTCTTTTATTGATTATACCTGGTTCAGTCCATTCCTTGAATTTAACCGCACTGCTTCTATTAATTTGGGCTTGTCTCCAAAACTACGTATTTGGTATTTCAATTTCGATAATTTAGCTTACTATTCATTTGGACAGAAAAAGCTTTATGGCTCTACGGAATTGAATTTCCCATCTCTAAAATTTTCTGGTATTAACTTAAAATTAAGTGGAAAATGCTTTTCTTTAATTGAACCGATGGGCGATTTGATGAAATCTGAAATGTTTTTAAATACAGTTTCTGCTGCTTTTCTCCACATAGATAATTTCGATTATTTTAAAAAAGACGGTTGGAGCGTTAATCTTAGTACTAAATACTTCGATTTGATAAGCATTAATGGACGATATGAGGAAGCAAGACATTTCAATTTGGATAAAACTACCGACAATTCAATTTTCTCAGAAGCTATTTGGAGAGACAATCCAGCTATTGAAGAAGGAAATTATAAAAATCTTTTTGTTGATTTGAGTATTGGTAATATTTCGCCACAAATTTTTAATTCAAAATTTATGTATGAAATAAAGTTTTCAAGTATCTGGGGCGAATATACTCCCAAAAAAGAAAAGTACAACGGAGTTCAAGGCAGCATTGAACTCTCTATTCCTTTAATTCCAACTGGTTTTCAGGATATGAAACTTGAATTGTTTGCTCAGGCAGGAAAAGCGGACAATAGTTTTCCTTTGGAATACCAATACAAATTAAAGAACAAGCCCCTTTTCATTAACCCAATGGGTTATTTTTATACAACTCCTATTTGTCATTATGGAGGAAATGAATTTTACGTAGGACAGGTGAATTTCAATTTGACTGATATTTGGTGGCGTGCTTTATGGCTACCACTTTACGAAGGAAGAGGACCAGATTTGATTTTAAAAGCTATATCAGGTAAATTTGAAAACAAAACGCAAAAAGGAATATATAATGATACTAATGGCAATTTTTATTCTGAAATTGGCTTTGGACTTAGACGAATACCAACTTTTATAAGCAATGTATTTTATCTTGGGCTTGATTGTCATTGGGGAGTGGGACCTGTTGCTTCCGGACTTTTTGGTTGGAATTTGACTGCAACACTGCCGTTTTAAATGGATTTCAGCTATCTGCTTTCAGCAGTCGGCTTTTGGCAGTCAGCAGTTAGCTATTAGTCATTAGTCATTAGTCATTAGTCATTAGTTATTCGTCATTAGTCATTAGTAGTTATACACTAATGAGAAATGACTAATGACCAATAACTATTAAAAATATGTTTTATAACTGCAAAATTATTCTTTACGAGGCAAATCTTCTAACTCCTTTATTTTCGTAATGGGTCCAGGAGTTCTGAATATATAATCCCTACGGGATAAGCACAGTCAAGGGTTATTCTTGTTACAAATATATAATTCCTACGGAATAAATTTCTAAGATGCTAAAACTTTTTTTATCCCTTATTATATGAACTAATTTAATCATTAATGATAAGTGATTAATGATTAATTGCTGAAAGCCGATAGCTGATTGTTGACTGCTATCTTAACACAAAATTAACTTTTGCTTAACTTTAAATGAACTTTCAAATATTAATTTTGTAATTGTTTTACTAACAATTGGTAAAAAACATTGGGGAAAAATTCAACTCCCGGGAAAGAGCATAAAAGAAGCTCATTAGAAGAAAAGGATTTTCAGTTAAAAAAAGTCCTTTTTTACGACAAACTTGCAAAACACACCATTTATATCGGTGGAATCGTAACAATAGTAGCAGTCCTTGGCATTCTTATTTTTGTATTTGGCGAATCACTTCCACTTTGGCTTTCTGCGGAAACAAACCAAAAAGCAAAAATAGCACTAAACCAATCGAAACCATTGCTTGTTGGTATTGACGAATATCAGGAAATTCTTTTCGCTGTAACCGATTCCGGTAAAGTAGATTTCATTAAAGTCGAAAATAAAGAAATTTTGAAAAGCGAGCAATTTGAATTACTTGAAAATGAAAAAATTAGCTCCTTTTCAAAAACACTTCAAAATAACAATTTAGCTCTTTCCACTAGTTTAGGCAGAACAATACTGGCAAAAATTGATTATGAGGTTACTTTTGATGAAGATGAAACAAGGCATATCACTCCTGTTGTAAATAATATTGAATATCTGCGATTGGATACTGCAAAAACGAGTGAAATTATCAAAATGAAATATCGCGTTCCAAGCGAAAACAGCAGATTACTTGCTTTACTTTATAACGATAACGATTTGCAATTAGATTACCGGCAAATCAACGAAAATCAATTAGAAGAAACATTCGACACAATTCAGCATAAATTTCATTTCAGCGATGAAATAAAAGAAAGAATCATTACTTTCGATGTAGATAACTCCGTTTCAAAAGTTTTAATCGCAACAGAATCAGGGCGAATTTACTTTTTTAGTTTCAATAAAGATGATGGACAAACCCAGTTAATTCAAACCTTTAATGCAGATTTACCAAAAGATGTCTTGATTTCTTCAATGAACTTTGTTTTTGGAGACCAATCAATAGTAGTAGGCGATTCAAAAGGCAATTTGTTTTCACTAATGATTGTAAATGATGAAGAATCAGAATACGGCTGGAAACTAAAGAAAACACATTATTTTGGAACTCTTAATTCTGAAATAACCAGCATCACATCATCGAAACGCAATAAAACTTTTATCGTTGGCACAAAAAACGGGTTGGTGCAATTGATGCACTTAACAAGTGAAAGGAAAATAGTTGAGCTAAAAGCAGCCGAAAGCGAAATCATTGATATTAGCTATTCGCCAAAAAATGACGGTGCTGCTGTGCTTCTTGCTGATGGCAATATTGTATTATACCAAATTGACGCTCCTCATCCTGAAGTAACTGTAAATACTTTATTCGGAAAAGTATGGTATGAAGGATATGCAAAGCCGGAATACGTCTGGCAGTCCACTGGCGGAAGCGATGACTTTGAGCCGAAGCTTTCACTGATTCCGCTGATTATTGGCACCGTTAAAGGCACTCTTTACGCACTAATTTTTGCAATTCCAATTGCCTTGCTCGGTGCAATTTACACATCACTTTTTGCCCATCCGAAAATCAGAAATATAATCAAACCGGTAGTAGAAATTATGGCAGCCCTTCCAAGCGTTGTCATCGGTTTTCTTGCAGGTATTTGGCTCGCACCTGTTCTGGAAAAGTATCTTCCGACTGTGTTTGTAATGTTTTTTATTATGCCGGCACTTATTTTAGTTGCTGTTCTCGTATGGATGCAGCTTCCAAAACTAACTGGGAAATTTATTGGCAATGGCTGGGAAATAGTTTTTATAATTCCGTTGTTAGTTATATCCGGTTTCATTGCGTACTGGCTTGGACCAGTGTTTGAAGATATGTTTCTTCAGGGCGACTTCCGAACCTGGTTAAAAGCTGTTTTCGATGTAAGTTATGACCAAAGGAACGCAATAATAGTTGGTTTTGCAATGGGTTTCGCAGTTATTCCAATCATTTTTACAATTTGCGAAGATTCGTTAACGAGCGTTCCCGAGCATTTAAAATCATCGTCTCTTGCTCTTGGTGCTACCCGCTGGCAAACCGCAGTAAGAATCGTTTTGCCGACAGCTTCGCCGGGTATTTTTTCAGCGATTATGGTTGGTTTTGGTAGGGCAATAGGTGAAACAATGATTGTGCTTATGGCAACTGGAAACACTCCTATACTTGATTTCGGCTTGTTTAACGGAATGAGAACTCTTTCAGCAAATATCGCAGTTGAAATACCGGAGGCACCAATGGCTGGCACACTTTATCGCGTGCTTTTCCTTTCGGCAACTTTGCTTTTCATTATGACATTTATTATTAATACTGTGGCTGAAATTGTTCGTCAGCGTTTAAGAAAAAAATATATGCACATATAAATTATGAAAGAATTTTTCAAATCAGGCGATTTATTTATCTGGATGACCGGACTGGGTCTGGGCGTCAGTTTGGTTATGATTACCGGCATTTTGTATCTGATTATAATTAATGGGAGCGATTATTTCTGGCCTCAAAATATTGTTAAAGTTGAAACCAATGACGGCAGAGCTTATATAGGGCAGAAAATGACTACTGAAAAAATTCCTCTCGCAAATTTGGACGATTCTCTGCAAAGCAAAGGGCTTAAAAGAATTCAGTTCAAAGTTGGTAATCGCGAGCTATATGGTTTTGACTTCCTTTGGCTTGATGAAAGTGAAATTAAAAAAATTGATAACAATCCCAGAAATGCTCTTTGCTTTGAAAGATTGGAATTTGGGAATTTCTTCGGTTACCTCCAAAATATTTACAGAGATAGCACTCCTATAACAAAAAATCAAGCCGATGCATTGAAAATATTACCAAATTATTTGGATATTGCATCAGATTTAAGAAGCGAAATAAAGAAAATTGAAAAAGATGAAATCGGCTCTATCAATTATAAAATTGAAGAATTAAGGACAAAAATAAAGAAAGTTGAATACGAAAATAAGCATATAAAAGAACACAAAATTATTGAAGAAAAATCCAAGCCATTTTACGTAGAAATAGATAGTTATCAAAAAGGATATACAAAACTTCAGGAAAAAATTGATTCATTAAATAAAACTGCAAAAGCATATTCAATTAAATTAACAACTGCATCAGGCGACACAACGAATATTCCGTTAATCAACATCTTTCATTACTATTCACCAAACGAGATGGGATTTTTCGGAAAATTGGGTTTTGCTTTCACAAAAATATACGAATTTATTTTTGATGAACCCCGGGAATCCAATACCGAAGGCGGAGTATTCCCTGCAATATTTGGAACAATAATGCTTGTTCTTTTAATGAGTATTGCCGTAGTTCCATTTGGAGTGCTTGCAGCTCTTTATCTTCGGGAATATGCAAAACAGGGATTTTTAGTAAGAACGGTCAGAATCGCAGTGAATAATCTTGCCGGTGTTCCTTCAATCGTATTTGGTATTTTTGGATTGGGCTTCTTTATTTATTCAGTTGGAGGAACGATTGACAAACTTTTTTATCCAGAACTACTTCCAACACCAACCTGGGGAACTGGTGGTATTCTTTGGGCTTCTCTAACATTAGCTCTTCTAACTGTTCCAGTTGTAATCGTTGCTACAGAAGAGGCACTTGCAACTATTCCACGTGGGATTAGAGAGGCATCGCTTGCTCTTGGTGCTACGAAATGGCAAACTATGAAAAAAATTATTTTGCCGGCAGCTGCACCGGGCATTTTAACCGGTTTAATACTCGCAATGGCTCGTGCTGCTGGGGAAGTCGCTCCACTAATGATAACTGGTGTTGTGAAATTAGCACCTTCGCTTCCACTTGACTGGAACTTGCCATTAATTCATCTGGATAGAAAATTTATGCATCTCGGCTTCCATATCTATGACGTTGGATTTCAGTCACCAAATATTGAAGCTGCTCTGCCAATGGTTTATATGACTACTTTACTTTTAATTGCAATTGTTATTTTGCTAAACATTACAGCAATGAAAATTCGCACTAATCTGCGTAAAAAATATAAAACATCTGTTTTTTAATATGATTTGGATAATTTATGCCAGAAATTGAAAATAATATAAGCGTTCAAATTGAATATCAAAGCGAAAACCCGCAGAAAAAAAGTGAAAGCGATAAAACTAAAATAATAGTGAATAATCTAAACTTTTACTATGGCGAGCAAATTGCCCTTAAAAATATATCAATGAATATTTTAAGCAATCAGGTTACTGCTTTGATTGGTCCATCGGGTTGCGGAAAGTCCACTTTTTTGCGTCTTTTAAACCGAATGAACGATTTAATTGATAATATTAAGATTGAGGGCGAGCTAAAAATTGACGGTATTAATATTTACGATAGGACAGTCAATCCAGTAAACCTTCGCAAAAAAATTGGTATGATATTCCAAAAATCAAATCCGTTCCCAAAAACAATTTTCGAGAATGTTGCTTATGGATTAAGAGTCAATGGAATGGTTACCAGCAAAACCCAACTTGAAGAAAAAGTTGAGTATAGTTTAAAGCAGGCAGCACTTTGGGACGAAGTAAAAGACCGCTTAAAAGAATCTGCACTCAGCTTATCTGGTGGGCAGCAGCAGCGTCTTTGCATTGCAAGGGCACTGGCTATTGAGCCGGATATAATACTTATGGACGAGCCGGCAAGTGCTTTAGACCCAATTTCTACTGCAAAAATCGAAGAATTAATTTTGGAACTCAAGCAAAATTATACGATTGTAATTGTAACGCATAACATGCAGCAGGCAGCGAGAGTAAGCGATTGGACAGCATTCTTTTATATAGGAGAATTGATTGAGTTTAATAAAACGCGAACAATTTTTACAAATCCAATAAAAAAACAAACCGAAGATTACGTAACTGGTAGATTTGGTTAAAAATATTTGGTATATTGCATAATTTTAGGATAAAAAAAATGGCAGACATTCAGGAACATATTATAAAAAGGTTTGACGAAGAGTTAAACAAACTTCGCTTTCGTTTAGTGAAAATGGGTAGTTTAGTGCAGGAACAAGTTGAGTATGCAATCAGAGCATTGACCTCGAACAGCACGGAACTTGCTCAAATCGTAATTGAACACGATGATAAGGTTGATAAGTTAGATTCCAAAATTGATAAGCAGTGCTTACGGATTTTTGCACTACATCAGCCGATGGCAATGGATTTGCGGCTTGTTATGTCTGCTTATTCCATTAACGATGATATGGAACTCATCGGAGATTTATCTACAAATATTGCAAAAAATGTTTTAGATATGAGCAGTTTCCAAAATTTGACTGAAGAAACAAAACTCGCTCAAACCGGCGATTTGTCTGTTACTCTAATAAATAAAGTCCTTGATTCATTTATCTTTTCAGACGTAGAATTAGCAATGCAGGCGTTAAAGATTGCAAGCGAAATTAAAAACCTAAGCAAAGAAAATTTTCAGTTAATTATTGCTTTAATGCAAAAGAATCCAATGAATATTGCTTCCGGTGCATATCTTATTGATATAAACAGAAATATTCAGTTTATATCAGAGCAGGGACGCAGCATTGCTCAGGAATTAATCTTTTTAATAGAAGCAAAAATAGAAAAGCATAAAAAAGAAGAGATGGCTGACGATATTTTTGGAAAAGAAGGCGAAGAAGAAGAAAAAGGGTAATGTGGATTTGTACCAAGTTGTTTTTATTATTCCGATTTTATGTCATTTCGAGAGTCAGTTAGAAATCTCACAAATTCTTGTTCTCAGTCATACTATCAACAAGTTGATAGCATGACTTTTATTCTTTCTTTTGTCATGCTATCAGCTTGCTGATAGTATGACTTGTCATTCACTTCGTTTCGGATTTACAAGATTAAAGTTTTGCTATTTTGATAATTTAAAGAATTGCATAATTGAAGGAAAAAATAATAAAATAAGCTTCACGTCATATTTAAAATAATATTTTTAATTTTGAATAAGGAAAATATATGATAAACCAAACAATCGTAGATGCAATCAATAGCCAAATTGCAAAAGAAATGTACTCTTCAAATTTATATTTATCCATGGCAGCATATTTTTATTCAATTAATTTAAATGGTTTTGCCAATTGGATGAAAGTTCAGGTACAGGAAGAAACATTCCACGCAATGAAATTTTTTGATTATGTCGTTTCAAGAGGTGGAGAGGTAAAAATTGCACAAATCGCAGAACCTCAGGCAAAATGGTCATCAGTAATTGATGTATTTAAGGCAACATTGGAACACGAAAAAGCTGTAACCGCTTCTATTAATAATTTAGCAGATTTATCTTTAAAAGAAAATGACCACGCAACTTCAATTATGCTCCAATGGTTTATAACAGAACAAATTGAAGAAGAAGCCAGCGTAGAAGATACTTTAAGAAGACTTGAAATGATGGGCGATTTTAAGGGCGGTTTAATTATGATTGATAATGAATTAAAGAGCAGAGTTTTTGTTCCACCATCAAAATAATTGATGGATTATGAAAAGCAGTGTTTTGCAGAATATTATTGAATTTGCAATAAACAGAGAAATTGAAGCTGCTCAGTTCTATTCTGATTTGCAGTTAAAGACGAACTCTCCTTCTTTAAAAAATCTTACTAAAGAGTTGGAAGAAATGGAAAAAGACCATATTAATATTCTAAAAAAGATTTTTAATGAAAACTCTAATGCTTTTGATAGCGAAAGTGCAGGAAAATTAAAATTATCTGATTTTCAGGTTGAGGATTCTGAAAAAAACGACTTAAATGAAATAATAAAAATTGCAATGAAGCGCGAAGAGAAATCTTTTAATCTTTATTCAGCAATTGCAGAAAAATATCTTGATGTTCATTTAAAAAATGTTTTCTTGAAATTAGCTGATGAAGAAGCAAGTCATAAAAGTATATTGGAAAACTATTATTATAATGAAATTTTGAAATAAGAACAGAACTCCAGCCCCCATAACGAAAATTAAAGAGTTGGGAGATTTGCCTCGCACCGAATAATTGCGCAAATTATCCAGAAAAGGTTCAAGTTAGGAATCTCACAAACCATTTATACCGCAAAGATAAAGATGTCCTACATCTGCAAGATGTAGGACATCTCATTTTATACAAATCCTGTGTTAACAATGACTTATGAGATTTCTCACTTCGTTTCGAAATGACACAAGATAGTAAGTCTTTTAACGAATTACTACGCTAAGAAAGTTGAGCAATTAATAATTAATAATTAATAATTAATAATTAACTACTCTCCAATCTCAATTATTCCATTA
>ERZ795059.4396-NODE-4396-length-13222-cov-4.908635_pt1 | contig 13222 bp, 11 predicted proteins | sample MGYA00375143_ERZ795059 | MGnify/ENA primary metagenome ERZ795059 (study PRJEB30188, sample SAMN05720168) | activated sludge metagenome | isolation source: Anaerobic digester | place: USA | collected 2015-01-07 ... | reverse complement strand
AAAATAGCCTTTTCGCACATTTGATTTCTCTTGCAGTGCAAACGATACGCGCGAAATTAGCGTTGCTGATACTCTTCTCTTCGGTGTTTGCGATATTGGCGTTTGCGACGTATTTCAGCTTTCTGGAAATGAACGGCTTCCGGCAGGTGAATCTGCTGGATTTCGAGGTAGGTAAAGTCGCAGAACGAGACGTTACCACGTCCCGTGAAATATCCTTCGTAGACGAAAACGCCACCAGAATACGCCGGGAAGCCAGGCAAAAACTGATAACTGCCGTTTTCCGATACGACAACGCGCTTTCCGCGTCGATGCAGAATAATTTTTCATCCTTCGCTCTGTTTTTAACGCAATCGTTCAACGAGTACCGCCAATTTGATCAGTTCATGCTGAATCTTCAACAGGAATATCCCGGCATTCTTGAACAGAAAGAGGCAAAAAAACTGTTCTCGGCTCAAAACAGGGATGACGTGCTGTTGACTGCGCGAAGTCTTTTTAAGCAGCTGGTTAATGAGGGCGTCACGGCCTTTCCCGATGCGGGCATGGAGCGTTTCAACGAACTTGAGGTTGAGGTCGTTCGGTCGCGAAACGACCGTGTCGAACGGCAGGAAGTGCCGATCAAGACTTTGCTGACCAGAGACGGTTTACGGTCCTATGTCGTGAAGTCTCTTTCTCTCATGCAGAAAAAGACTGAACTGGCAGATTTGATTATGCCGCTCTTTTTACCCTTCGTCTCTGAAAACCTGGTGTATCAGGCGGACGAAAGCGAAGCTAAGCTGGAAGCCGCTATCCGCCAGGTTCAGCCTGTGCTGGTTGTTCTCCAAAAGGGCCAGAAAATAATCAAAAGGGGCTTCATTATAACTGATGAAAGCTTCCGCCAGCTTCACGCGCTTGCTAATTCAGGCGTATACATAGATATACGCCAATTCAGCGGTTCCCTGCTGTTTCTGCTTCTTACTATTTTTTTGTCCTTTTATATGTTTTTCACCGCGCTTCCCCAGGAGTTGTCCGAGTTCCGGACGATAGTTCTTTTATGCGTCTTCTTTTCCCTCAATTACCTGATCGTTCTCATCGCGGGGAGAATTCACTTTTTCTCCCTTCCCCTGGACATGGTTATGATCATTCCGTCGGCCATGATCGCCATGCTGGTGACTATATTGATAAATCAGCGCGTCGCCGTGCTGTTCTCCGTGATTTTGGCGTGCGGATCCTTGATCGCCTCGAATTTCACTCTGGCTCCCGCCTTGTTTTCCCTGTTTTCTGGCATCAGCGGCATCGCGGTGATGCGGGTATCGGGAAAGCGCATCGATCTTGTTAAATCTGCCTGTATTCTCGCAGTATTGAATCCTCTTCTTGTTGTCTTTTTAAGCGTTGTATTTCCCTCCTCATCGAGGGATGCGTGGACTCCGGTATTCGGATCTTCGATAAACGGATTCATGAGCGGCATATTCGTGCTCGGTTTTTTGCCGATCATCGAATCGCTTTTAAATACTTCGAGCAGCTTCAGATTGATGGAGTTTTCCGATCTTAATTCTCCCATCATGAAAAAAATGCTGCTCTCGGTTTCCGGGACGTATAATCATTCCATCATGGTAGCGACCCTGGCGGAGAGCGCGTGCCGCGAAATAGGCGCCGATCCCCTCATCGCGCGAGTCGGGGCGTATTATCACGACATCGGAAAAATGGATCAAAGCGAATATTTCGTCGAAAATCAAACGGATTACAATAAGCACCTGGACATCAATCCGAGGCTATCGGCGACAGTCATCCGCAGCCATGTGAAGCAGGGCATCGAAAAAGCGCGCCAGCTGCGGCTCCCCAGAGAAATCATCGATATTATCTCCGAACACCACGGCAACAGCCTGATCACCTATTTTTATAACGAAGCGAAGAAGCTTGACGATTCAGTCGATCCCGAAGATTTCACGTATCCCGGCAATCCTCCTAAAACGAAGGAGTCCGCCGTCGTCATGCTGGCGGACGTCGTAGAAGCCGCGTGCCGCACATTGGACAAGCCGTCCGTTCCGCGTTTGGAGAAATTCATCGGAGAGCTTATTTCACAGAAGATCAACACCCATCAATTGGATTCATCTGAATTGACATTCCGCGACATCGGAATCATAACGCGAACATTTGTGAATATTCTGGCCGGATATTATCATTCAAGAATCGAGTATCCGAACCAAAAAGATCCGGATGCCCAGGAACAAAAGATAAAAGACCTAATCGGTAAAGGGAAAAGAAATGAGTAACAAGATCGAAGTATCGTCGGACGAAGCGCTTGCTGAACCTGTTTGGATAACCGGGGTTGAACCATTTATTCAGAAAGTGTTCAATCGTCTCGATATCGATCAGTGGGAGTTGTCGGTATTGTTCTGCCATGACCCCTTTATCGCCGATCTCAACAAACGCTTCAGGGATATAGAAGGTCCGACGGACGTTCTTTCATTCGAACAGGGAGACGAGTACATCGACGACGACGAGGTTACCTGGTTCAACGCCGGAGACATCGTGATCAGCGTAGACGCCCTTGCCCGGAATTGCGAAGAATTCAACGTGTCGATGAACGACGAACTCAAACGGCTCCTCGTCCACGGCATTCTGCACCTGGACGGCATGGATCATGCGGACAATTCTCCGGAACAGGAAATGCTTCAATTCCAGGAGCACCTTCTCTCCGGTTTTTCTTCGATATCATTGGTCGGTGAATCGTAATGGACATTCGCGCTTTTTTTAAAAACAAAAAGAATGCAGATCCGGTGCTGGATCTCAAAGAAAGCATAGCCGAAAATTTAAACGAAGAAAAACGCGATATGATCAAGGGAATCGTAGATCTATCGGAGACGTCTGTCAAAGAAGTAATGATTCCGAGAATCGACGTGGATTTTCTGCCCTTTGAAACTTCGGGAGACGAACTGTTGACCCGTGTCGCCGAGAGCGGCCATTCGAGATTCCCCGTGTACAGGGATTCCATCGACAACGTCATCGGCGTGCTCTATGTGAAAGATCTCATCAAGCTGTCATCGCGTAAGGAACCGATCGAGCTTGAGAAAATTGTACGCAAGCCTTTTTTCGTTCCCGAATCGAAACGCATAGACTCCCTTCTGCGGGAATTTAAAAGACGGCATGTCCATATCGCGATCGCCGTCGACGAGTACGGCGGCGTTTCAGGCATAGTCTGCATGGAGGACATCATCGAAGAAATCGTCGGAGACATTCAGGACGAATTCGACAACGAACGCGAGGATATCCTTTCGATAGGCGAGGGCTCGTGGCTGTGCGACGCCCGCATGAATCTCGACGAATTGTCTCCGATTCTCGGAGAGGAGTTTCCTGAAAACGAGTTCGACACGCTCGGCGGTTTCGTTTTCGATCTGTTCGGGAAAATCCCGGTAAAATTCGAGAAGGTTTCATGGAAGAACTTCGATTTCGTCATCCAGGATATGGACGGACACAGAATAAATACGGTGAAAATAGCGAAGCAAAAGGAAGGTTGATTCCGTGAAACGACTGATCGCTCTGTTCTTTCTATCGATGTTATGCTCGGTTATCGCAGCCGACGCGGTTGATTTGTTCGAAAGAGCCCGTCGTTATCAGGACAGCGAGGATTGGTATTCAGCGATCGAGGCATATCAAGAATCGCTGCGCGTCAATCCGAACCATAAGGAATCATATGCAGGTTTGGCCGAATGCTTCTACTCATTGGGAGAGTTCGTTCAATCGCTCGATCAGATAGAAAAGGCGGCGCGATTCGGCAAGGACGATCCGATGCTGCTAAATCTGAAAGCGTTCAATCTGGTAGGTTTGGGAAAACTTGACGATGCACGCGTTCTTTTTTCCCGAATCCTTACGATTTGGCCGAACGATGTTCAAGCAAGGTTCGGCAAAGCAGAAATCGAATTAGCCTTGGGACGCACGTCGAGCGCTGCAGGCCTGTATCAGGAAGCCCTGCACCGACAGCCTGAAAACAGAAAGGCCTTGCTATCCCTCGCGCTCGTGAGCCTTGAAAGCGGCAAGGGCGAACTTGCCCGGGACTACATTCAAAAAGCCCTGCGTTTTCACGGCGAAAATCCTCAAGTGTTTTACATAGCCGGGTATCTCGCAGCAAGGGACGGCCAATACGGAGAGGCAGAAAACAGGCTCAGATCGGCCCTTGCCCTTAAGCCAGATTATGAAGAAGCCGAAGAACTTCTCTCCGCTCTATTATTTTCTCAAAAAAGGTATGCGGAAGTTTCCGAGCTTTGCGATAAACGAATCGAACGCGATAGAAACATTTCAAACGCCTGGTATTTGAAGGCATTGGTGCATCAGCTTTCCGGCAGAACCGACGATGCGATACGGGCAGCCGCTGTCGGAGTTGAAATAGATCCTTCCGACGAGATTCTCAGGGCCTATCTTGAAAATCTCGTCATCGACCATGCACCCCTCGAAGATACCTCCCGTTCTAAATGGGCAAAGTGGCATGGAGACCGGGCGCATCAATTCCTCGATAAAAATCTTTCGGACCAGTCCCTATTCTCCTTCCGCCGGGCGTTGAAGATCGATCCGTACAATGTAGCGCTCCGGAAGTCTTATGCCTCTTTGCTGTTGTCGCGGGGGCTTCCATCCCGCCATGTGGAACAGCTGGAGTTCATCCAGTCCCTGGTAAAAAGCGACAGAACCGTGAACGATTCGGTCGAATCGTATAAGAAAATGCTTCAATCCTCTGTTCAAAACAGATGGAAGATCGATCCGTTATATTTGTCGAAGTCGCATATACAGGTAGGCTTGTTTTTCGTCTCCGACCCGGAAAATATTCTTCATCCCGAGGCGGATAAAATTACGACCCGCATGTTGGCTGAAACGCTTTCCTACAATCAACGCATCAAGGTGCGATATTCAGAGATTCCGTCTGAAAGCTATTCGGAAGCTTTTCGGGCTTCCCGCACCTCCGGCGACGATTATTTTGCCATGCTTGAGCTGAGGGAAAACGAACAGGACCTTTCGCTGGTCCTGGACGTGTATGTTTCCAGAACGGGAGCTCTGGCTGAGCGGTTCACCGTGTTCAGAACCGGAAACGATCGGTACTCCTCGTCGCTCAGGCGCATGGCTCAAGCGCTCACCCAGGCTCTTCCCGTCCGCGCGGCCGTCGTCGGAAGATACCAGGCGGATGCGGTTATTGATCTGGGAAAAACGGACGGAATTAAAAAAGGCGACGAATTTGAGATTCTCGCTCCGGGGAAGGCAAGGGTCTCAAATGAAGGCTTCGGTCTTGAATACGCTCCCGAGTCGATAATCGGTACAATTACGATTGCTGAGGTCGACGAGGATGTGTCTTTGGGACGGATCGATCGCAACGGCGTGTTCGATCGGGTAAAAGCAGGCGATACCGTTATTCCCTCGGTCGAAAAAGAAAAGGATCCGGCTTCGGCCGAGCGTCTTGCCGGTGAAGAAATGAAGAGTCCTCTGTTCGCTTTATTGCGGTCGATCAGATAATCGTCGTTTCATCGCGCAGCTGTATTCCGCGATGAAGAGGCCATGAGTTCGAGAGAATATTGAATCCATTCCTGCGATTTTTCATATACGCTTTCCCGGATGAGCAGGAATTCCAATAGCGCTTTCTCGGGCCTTCCTGAATAATAGTGAGCCTGGCCGAGATAAAACCTTGCCCGGGAGGCGACTTCGGGAGACCTTCGTATCGAAAGAAATGTTTCTATTTCAGCGCATGCATCTTCCCAATTCGATTGAATAAAACTCGTTTCGATTATTTTTCGCAGAGCCAGTTCTTCGCCTGCTCCCTGAAACGGCCCCTTTTCCGCGGGAAACACGTAGGGCATGCGCGCTTTGATTTTCTGCCGATCCGCCATTTCCGCGATCTCGCGTATCATTCGCTCCGTGGCCGTTGAAAATACAATTTTTTCCCGCGCCAACGATTGAGAGGGGTTGAGCCACGGCAGCGGCATCGGGCGCACAGCGGGAAGCGGTTTTCTGGAAAGTCCGATGTACAGAACCGGAATTTCAACCGGAATCCGGTTCGTATTCGATCCGTCCAAAAATGAAATAGCCCCGCTTCGTAAAAGATCCTCGTCCAGCATTGCATAGAAAAAAGGTATTCCCGGCACAGGGTAGTCGACGAAGGGCATGTTCGTGTCGATGAAGGAACCAACCACTACAGCCTGAGCAAGATCGGAGATCCCGGTAAAGGGAGCGGTAGAACGGTACAACACAAGCTGTTTGCCCGGGACGGACGCCTTCCATGTGATAATAACTGACTCGTTTCGCGTCATGACGTCGAACGACGAGAAGACAGCGGGAACTTGTGCGGCGGATCCGCCTGAAGCCACCGGTATCAGCAATGAATTGCCGGCCGGGATGAACAAGCCGAATTCTCCCCCGTCGGGGTTTGTGGAAAGCACCGCGTAATACCATGATTCTCCCGGTTCTATCGCTTCCGACCATTCGGTTGAGTCGGGCGAGAGCCGGGCGCGCTGTTCCGCCGAAAACCATGAAATCGATGAAATCGGCTTGTCCGATCTGAGAATGACGAATCCGCCGGCGGGCGTCGGCGGGCTGTTCCATGAAAGGCTGACAATTGTTTCGGAAATAGAGGCGCGAAGATCGGTAACCACGGGAGCGGGCGGTACGGTTCTGTCGAAATCTTCCATACGCGCATCGTCCGGTAAAATCGAAGGATCGGCTTCCTGCGAAAAGAGCGGAACAAGCAGCGCAATATACGTCAGCATAACGATTTTTTTCATCAGAATCTCCGTGCTTTTATTTTCGCAGTTAATTGATGATTTGACAAGATAATTTCTTTCCCGTATTCTAGGCTATGTTTGTATCTGTTGTTCTCGATCCCGGCGGGGAGGAATCAGCGCGTCAATTAGCGGAAATACTTGCGACCTGGGGCTTTGAAAAAGTTCAGCGGGCGTGTTGGGAATCGGTCTCGATTTCCGAGCATTCCGCCGCTCAATTGAAGCAGGAGATCGATAGGGTTACTGATTACTACGATTCGGTTCGGCTCTATCAGTTTCCGGTTGATGGAGCAATGGCCGTCACCGTTTTGTCGAAGAAAAAATGGAAGAGGATACTCGTAAAACCTCCTGTTCCGCCTTCTCCCGGCCGCGCAAAAACGAGCGGAAGGGCATAATCAAATACTATCAGAGCAGAGGAGTTTAGATAATGATACTAGAAGAATGCAAAGCGCCGGTTTATGAATTAAAAGCCGCAGTCGATGAAATCTGGGGGCGTCTTTGACCCGGATACCATTCGCGAAAAAATAGCGGAAAAAGAGGATTTTTCCGCGTCCCCGGGTTTTTGGAACGATCAGAAGAAAGCTGAAAAAACCATGGCCGAACTCAAGAGTCTGAAGGCGCGAATCGAGCCCTGGAGCGTTCTTCGCACCCAGATCGCCGATTTGGAAGCCCTGTACGAACTCGCCGAGGAATCCGGCGACGATTCGCTGGTTCCTGAAATCGAACAGGGCTTGAAGGCTTCTCGAGAACGATTCGAAAAACTCAATATTCTCAATCTGCTTTCCGATGAAGTCGACCGAAACGGCGCCTGGCTATCCATACATGCCGGAGCGGGCGGCACGGAAGCCTGCGATTGGGCTCAGATGCTCGCGCGCATGTACGTCCGTTGGGCGGAGCGGCGGGATTTGAAAATAGATACGGTCGATATTCTCGAAGCCGACGGCGGCATTAAATCCGTGACCTACCAGATAACCGGAGAATACGCGTTCGGCTATTTGAAAGGCGAGTCGGGCGTTCATCGTCTGGTGCGCATCAGTCCTTTCGACGCCAATGCGCGCCGGCATACTTCTTTCACCTCCGTCCATGCGTTCCCGATTCTCGACGACACCATCGAAGTCGATATCCGCCCTGAGGATCTCCGCGTTGATACGTATCGGGCGGGAGGAGCCGGAGGCCAGCACGTCAATAAAACCGATTCTGCAGTACGCTTTACGCACCTTCCGACCGGCATCGTCGTAGCATGCCAGTCCGAACGCAGCCAGATCATGAATAGACAGACTGCGATGAACATACTGAAAGCCAGATTATACGAGTATTACAAGGAAAAGAAAGAACAGGAAAACCAGAAATTTTCCGCCGAAAAAAAGGATATTTCCTGGGGTAACCAGATACGTTCCTATGTGTTTCAGCCGTATACCATGGTCAAGGATCTCCGCACCCGCCACGAAACCGGAAATATACAGGCCGTCATGGACGGAGACCTGGATCCCTTCATGGAAGCGTGGCTCAACAGCAAATGGAAAGGATTGCCGCTGGAAGGAGACGACGAAGATTTATGATCGCAGTGCTGAGCAGGTCCAGGTTTCTTGCCGATGAGATTTCTCTGAATATCGCGGGAAGGAAGGTTCTCTCCTGCCTTTCCGCTATATCAGAAGATTCGACAGCCGAATCGCTCTCTTGGCTGAGCGGAACATTATCCTCTTCGAATGTTTTCGCCGTTTTTTACGAGTCTCTTTTTTTCGTAGATCCCGCTCCCCTGAAATCGCTCAGCCCTTCGACTCATTTCATTTTCATTTCATCGCCGGGAGAAGAAGACCTCGTTGAAAAAGCGCTTTCATGCGGGGCTTCCGCCTTCGTTCAAAAACCTTTCTCCTGTCCCGATATTCCCGGAGTTCTCGACCTTGTCTCTCATTAGGCGCATTTCGCCGGCCGTCCTGGCTTTCTTGTTCGTTTCCCGGCTTTGCGCGCAAGACGCTTGGGTTATCGCGGCCGAAGAGTTCTCTTTGACGGAACCGAATCCCCTCTATGCTCCGTATTCGAAAGCTATTCCGTCTCTCCTTCTCGGCAGGATCTCTACCGTGTCGTCCCGCATGGTGCTTCCCGACGAATTGCAGGCCAGGAAGCTGAAAGAACTTTCGGACGCAAAGCTGGCCCTTGTCAAATCCCGTTCGGATCTGCTTCTAAGCCGGGATAAGATTCTGTTCTCCGCCGAAGACGATTCCGAAAAAGAAAAAAAACGACGGAAGGCGGCGGATGATATCGCCGCAAAACAAGCTGAAATCGATGCAAAATCGAAAGAAATCGACGTCTTCCTGTCCGACCCGTCTCCGCAAACTTCGATGCGAAAGATCGGTCTTTGGAAGGACGGAAATCAATACTGGACGAGAAAAGAAGGGGCAAGCCTTGCATCGGAGTTGAAAGCCGCCGGCGTATCGGCCCTCTTGACCGGAACCGTCGAAGACATTGCCGGCTATGCTTGCGTATCCGCCTCGTTTCAAACAGGTTTGCCGGGTTTACCGGCAGAACCCGTAGTGGCCGCGGGCGCCTGGGAAGACCTGGACCAGCTCGTTACGCTGCTCGCCCTCAGATTGACGCCGACTCTGTCGAATCGCCCCTCTGTTGTGCTTCGAATCAAGGCGGACCCCGCGGAAGCCCGAGTCTTTCTGGACGGTTCATTGCTGGATATTGCAGACGGAGAAGTCCGCACCCATGAGGGCGAACATGTTCTGCGCGTCGAGGCTCCGGGCTACCGTTCAGCCGAAAAGAAGGCGGCTTTTTTCGATGCGTCCGAGTTCGATGTTGCCATTTCCCTCGAACCCCTGCAGACAGTGCAGGTCGCTTTCAATCCCGGTTCCCTCGATTCGACCGTTTATATTCACGATAAGACGCTGAAAACCGATTCTTCATCCGTGCTTGATCTTGTCCCCGGAGAAGCGGTCGGCAATATCGAAACTGGGAACGTCCGCACCTGGTTCGTTCTCGACATCCCGTCAACCGAGCAGGAAGACGCGTTCGAAGCGCAGGTGAGACTCAATAAAACGAACACTGAAAAACGCATGGAAAAGGCGCGCAAAACCTTTTATTGGTCGCTGGGCGCGCTCTATCTTTCGCTCCCGCCGACGTTGATGCTTCAGGGGAAAAGCCTTAATATGTATCGGGCATACAACGAGGGCAGGCTGGAGCAAACGGCGGATATCGCCGAATCGATCAATGCGTGGACTCAGGCCGCCGCCGTTTCCCGGGGGGTCAGCATCGGACTGGGAATCAATCTGGCCGTTCAATTGGTCAGATATATTTTGGCGGCCGAACAGGCTGTCCCGCGCAGAGCTTCTTTCTCCGCCGAAAAGGAATAGGGTGATGGCTGGTACTTCTTTTGCACAGAAATTGAAACGCTTTTTCGGGCTTCACGGCAGCATGGACGATGCTTTCTTCGAAGATCTCGCCGACGCCTTGATAGAGGGCGATTTCGGAGCCAGAGCGGCTTTTGAAATCGTGGAGACGCTGGAGAAACGCTGCAAAACCGAGGGCTTAACGGAAAAATCCGAAATTCTGGGGAAGCTCGGGGAGCTGTTGGCTCCGGATGTTCGCGAATGTTCTCTGGTTCCTGAAATCGGCAAAACGAATGTGTATCTTCTTCTGGGAGTCAACGGAGTGGGTAAAACCACCTCAGCCGCGAAGATGGCCCATGCCTACAACGCCCATGGATACGCGCCAGTCGTATTGGCCGCCGCCGACACCTTCCGCGCCGCGGCCATCGAGCAATTGCAGCTTCACGGCGAGCGTCTTTCGCTGAGGGTCGTCGCCCAGGCGCACGGAGCCGATCCCGGCGCGGTGATATACGACGCCGCCGAAGCGGTCCGCTCGCAGGGCGGCGGCTTGGTGATCGCCGACACGGCTGGCCGGCTGCACAATAAGGACAATCTTGTCCGGGAACTCCAGAAAATCGACCGCATCGCCGCATCGCGCTCGGACCACGGCTGCTATAAAAAGCTGCTCGTGCTCGACGCGACCACCGGTCAGAACGGATTGCGCCAGGCGGAAGTCTTTCACGAAGCCGTCGGCGTCGACGCCTTGATATTGACGAAATACGACTCCACCGCACGCGGAGGCGTCGCGCTCGCGGCGGGTAGGGAGTTGGGGCTTCCCGTCGCCTTTGTCGGCACCGGAGAAGGCTACGGAGATTTTTCCCGGTTCTCGGCATCGAAATATCTTGACGAGTTCATCGGACTGACAGAGTGATGAAATCTATTCTGCCGCTTGCCTCGGCTTGCTTCGTTCTTTTCTCCTCGTTTTCCGCATTTTCACAGGAGAACGCACCGCCGTCCTATGCGAGAACCGGACGAGATTCGACCATTCTCGTCACGGGCGACGAATGGATTCTTGAAGAGTACGATCATTTAACCCGGCCGTTGTCGGCGTTGACCTGGGTGAATAACGCGATTACCGTAGAAACCTCCTGGGTCTATGAAGGAAACAGCTCTATTCCGACCTTCCGCATAGATACGAAGGAAACGGAAACGATAGAACAAAAATGGGATTCCGCCGGAAATCCCGTTTCCCGCGAAAGCAAGGACGCCGAAGGATCGATTCTTGAACGGGAATCGTGGACCTGGGACGAACAAAACAGGTTGACCTCGTACGAAAAATCGGCCGGCGCGGTTGTTACGCGCAAGGAAATCCGCTACAGCGACGAGCCGTACCTTAAGACGGTGGATTTTTTCCGGAATTCCGCGATGCAAAGCAGATCCGTATACACTGATGAAGACGACTGGACGGAAACTATTTATAGAAACGGCCTGGAGATTTTAACTATCGAATGGGTCGACGGCATTCGAACCGGGATGGTTTCCCGATGAGATTACGCCTTGCCGACGCGCGTTGGATATCTTTTACCGCCCGCAGATTCGGATCGGTCGATTACAAGGGCCGATCCGCCGCGACGAGCCTTCTTTCGGTATTGGGCATCGCCTTCGGAGTCATGACCCTCATTGTCATTTTATCCGTGATGAACGGATTTCAGATGGGTTATATCGAGAGCATCCTTGAATTCAGCTCCGCCCACGTCCAGGTCGAAGGCGCGGATCCCGGTCCGATCGAGATTATAGGCCTTCCCGGTGTGCGGACGGCGTACCAATACAGCGAAACGCAGGCCCTGATACGGGGCAGGTACAGCCGGGAATCCGGCGTGCTACTGAGGGGCATTCCGGAAGATTTGCCGTCGATCGACGCCGGTTTTAAAAACAAAGTCGAAATGCAGACGGGCTCGTTTTCTCTCGAATCACCTTCGTCGATCCTGCTCGGATACGAGCTTGCCCGGCTTATCTCCGTGCGCACGGGCGACAGGGTGTCTCTCGTCGCGGTTGCCGGAGGAGCGGACACGGACTTATTTCCTGAAAACGCCGAGTTCATCGTCCGGGGATTATTTAAAACCGGCTATTACGAAATCGACAGCTCCTTCGCGCTGGTGAGCCAGGAGGCCGGCCTGCTTCTCGGCGGCGGATCGAATATAAAAACGGCGGTGAAATTAAATTCTCTCGAACGAGACTCGGCCTTTATTCGCGAGCTCTCCTCGATGTATCCCGGCGCTAAGATCCGTTCCTGGCGCGACTACAATCGGGCGTTTTTCAACGCCTTGCGCATAGAAAAGAACATGCTTCTTTTTTTGACAGTATTGATTTTTCTCGTCGTTACGGTGAATATCTACAACGCAATGCGCCGGTCCGTCTATGAACGAAGGGAAGAGATCAGCGTATTGACTGCGATGGGAGCCGCTCCTAAACACGTCCAGTACGTATTCGTTTTTAACGGTTTGGGAATCGGGCTTGCCGGCTCGGTCATCGGCCTTCTTTCAGGTTTGCTCGTCTCGGTGCGCATCAACGATTTTTTCTCCTTCGCAGAAACCGCGGTCAACGGAATACAGACCTTCGTTTCGGCGCTCCTGCTTTCCGCTCCGGGCTCTTCGTTCACTTTGTTCAGTCCCGATTATTTTTACATGGATGAAATTCCCGTCCGCATTCTTTTCCCTGAAGTCGTTTTTGTGTTTTTATTCGGAGTATTTTCAGCATCCTGCGCTGCATGGCTGGCGAGCCGTGCTATCACGCGGCTGAAACCGGCGGAGGTCCTTCGGTATGAGTGATATAGTTCTGGAATTACAGGACGTTTCAAAAACCTATCCCAGCGAAGCCGAAGTGCTGCGCATATTGAACGGCGCGAGCCTTGCGCTCTCCAGGGGCGAGAAAATCGCGATAACCGGAGAGTCGGGATGCGGTAAGAGCACCCTTCTCAATATCATCGGAGGGCTGGATACTCCGGATGCAGGAACGATACAGGCCGGTTCCTTTTCGGTACATGCCTTGAGCGAACGCGATCTTGCGCGGTATAGAAGCTCGTATCTCGGGCTGGTGTTTCAGTTCCATTACCTGTTAAAGGATTTTTCCGCCCTCGAAAACGTGATGCTGCCTGCTTTCATGGCGGGCGTATCCCGGAGGGAA
>ERZ795059.4392-NODE-4392-length-13231-cov-9.475258_pt1 | contig 13231 bp, 9 predicted proteins | sample MGYA00375143_ERZ795059 | MGnify/ENA primary metagenome ERZ795059 (study PRJEB30188, sample SAMN05720168) | activated sludge metagenome | isolation source: Anaerobic digester | place: USA | collected 2015-01-07 ... | reverse complement strand
TTCAGCCTGGATTCGACCCAGGTGGCGATCAGCGGCGACCGCAAGGACATGTACCTGACCGCCGGCATGACCGAGGGCGAGGTGTACAGCGTGTCCACGGTCACCGTCTCCGGCGAGACCGTGCTGCCGAAGGAGGAGATCGAGACCATCGTCGCCTTCATCCGCCCCGGCAGCACCTTCTCCCGCGGCTTGCTGGAGCTGGCGACCGATGCGATCTCCGCGCGCCTGTCCAACATCGGCTGCCTTCGCCAGGATCAACCCGGTGCCGCAGATCGACCGCGAGAAGCGCACCGTCGGCATCGACTTCCAGGTCCAGCCAGGCCCCCGCGTCAACGTGCGCCGGATCGTGTTCAAGGGCAATACCCGCACGGCCGACCAGGTGCTGCGCCGCGAGATGCGCCAGTTCGAAGGCACCTGGTATTCGCAGGCCGCGATCGACCGCAGCAAGGTCCGCCTCGACCGCCTTGGCTATTTCGAGGAGGTCAACGTCGAGAACGAGCCGGTCGCCGGCACCGACGACCAGGTCGACGTGGTCTATACGGTCAAGGAGACCACCTCCGGCAGCATCGCCGCCGGCGTGGGCTACTCGCAGCTGTCCGGCGTGAACCTGTCGTTGCAGTTGTCCGAGAACAACTTCCTCGGCACCGGCAACCGGGTGTCGATGTCGGTCACCCGCAGCGCTTACCAGAAGCGCTACGACTTCTCCTTCATGAACCCGTACTTCACCGACGAAGGCCTGTCGCTGGGCTACAACCTGTGGTGGCGCGAGTTCGACTACTCCAGCTTCAACGTCGCGTCCTATTCCACCAACAGTGGTGCCGCGCAGGTGTTCCTGGGCCTTCCGCTGAGCGAGAGCGATTCGGTCTCGCTGATGTTCGGCATCGACTCCAACGAGATCCTGGCGTTCCCGGGGTCCACGCCGCCGCCGCTGGTCGACTACATCAGCGCCGTGGGCAACCAGACCTTCCACTCGTGGCGCGCCCAGGTCGGTTGGGGCCGCGACACCCGCAACAACTACTTCACCCCGGTGGTCGGCACCACCCAGAACCTGTCGGCCGAGATCGCGTTGCCCGGCTCGACCGTGGAGTACTTCAAGGTCGCATACGACTTCGCCAAGTACTGGCCGCTCAGCCAGGCCTTGGTCGTGAAAACCGGCGTGAACCTGGGCTACGGCGATTCCTACGGCAAGGACTTCACCCGCAACCTCTGCTACACGGCGCCGACGTACACCGACACCAACAACGACGGCATCCCGGATACCGTGGTCCCGGGCCCGGCGCCGACCGACCCCTGCCTCCCGACGTCGCCGGACTTCGACAAGACGGTCACCGCCAGCGGCCTGCCGTTCTTCGAGAACTTCTACGCCGGCGGCATCTCCTCCAGCGGCAAGGTGCGCGGTTTCACCGACAACACGCTGGGTCCGTTCTACCAGACCGCATCCGGCTTCCGCCAGCCGCTGGGTGGATCGTTCCTGGTCGCGGGTTCGGTCGAGGCGATCTTCCCGAAGCTGTTCGACAGCCCGGCGGCACGCATCTCGGCGTTCGTGGATTTCGGCAACGTGTACAACGGGTTCGACAACTTCGATGCCGGCGAACTGCGCGCCTCCGCGGGCGTCGCCCTGTTGTGGCGTTCGCCGATGGGCCCGCTGTCGATCAGTTACGCGCTCCCGCTGCGCAAGCAGGACACCGACCAGATCGAGCGCCTGCAGTTCAGCTTCGGCGGACAGCTCTGACGGCCCACGCCCGATGACCGCGCCAGTCTTCGCTGCTTCCGAACTGGCGCACCGGTTCGGGCTCGCCCTGCGCGGCCCGGACCGCGACATCAGCGGCGTTGGCACCCTGGCCGACGCCACGCCGCAACAGCTGGGCTTCCTCGCCAACCCGCGCTACCGCGCGCAACTCGCGGAGACGCAGGCTGCCGTGGTCGTGCTGCGCGAGGAAGACGCCACCGCCTTCGCCGGCTCCGCGCTGGTCGCGCGCGATCCCTACGCCGCCTTCGCCCGCATCGCCGCGCTGTTCGAACGCCAGCCCGCGCGCGAACCCGGCATCCATCCGAGCGCGGCGATCGACCCGAGCGCAGTGGTCTCGCCAGGCGCGCACATCGGCCCGTTCACCAGCATCGGCGCGCGCACGACCATCGGCGCCGGCGTGGTCGTCGGTCCTGGCTGCGTGATCGGCGACGACTGCGAGATCGGCGAAGGCAGCGAGTTGCAGGCACGGGTGACGCTGGTGACGCGCGTGCGGCTGGGCAAGCGCGTGCGGATCCTGCCCGGCGCGGTGCTGGGCGCCGCCGGCTTCGGCCTTGCGATGGAACACGGCCGCTGGCTCAACATCCCGCAACTGGGTGGCGTGGTGGTCGGCGACGACTGCGAAATCGGCGCCAACAGTACCATCGACCGCGGCGCGCTGGGCGACACCGTGCTCGAGGAAGACGTGCGCCTGGACAACCAGATCCAGGTCGGCCACAACGTGCGCATCGGCGCGCACACCGCGATGGCCGGCTGTTCCGCGGTCGCCGGCAGCGCGCGCATTGGCCGCTACTGCCTGATCGGCGGCGGTGCCGGCGTCCTCGGCCACCTGGAGGTCTGCGACCGCGTGGTCATCACCGCCATGTCGCTGGTGACCCATTCGCTCCGCGAGCCCGGCGAGTACTCCTCGGGCACCCCATTGATGGACAATCGCAGCTGGCGCAAGAGCGCGGCGCGCTTCAAGCAACTCGACCGCATGGCCCGCGCGAACCCGCGCGCCGGCGCAGGCGACAAGGACCAGGAATGACCGAGACTCCCTTCCGCGTGACCATGCCGGTGAACACCCCGGAGATCGAACGCCTGCTTCCGCACCGCTATCCGTTCCTGCTGGTCGACCGGGTGATCGAGTTCGAGAAGGACAAGCGCGTGCTGGCCTACAAGAACGTGACCTGCAACGAGCCGTTCTTCACCGGGCACTTCCCGGGCCGTCCGGTGATGCCGGGGGTGCTGGTGGTGGAGGCGCTGGCCCAGGCCGGCGGCCTGCTCACCCAGCTCTCGCGCGATCCGGCGGAGATCGGCAAGGACACCTTCTACCTGGTCAAGGTGGACAACGCGCGCTTCAGCCGCATGGTGGTGCCGGGCGACCGCCTGGAACTCGAAGTCGAATTGAAGCGGCGCATCCGCAACATGGCGCAGTACGTCGGCATCGCCCGCGTCGATGGCGAGCAGGCCGCCTGTGCCGAGATCCTCTGCGCTGCCGCCCGCGAATGAGCAACGCGACCGTCCTGGTCCATCCCACCGCCGCCATCGATCCGGATGCGCGATTGGGCGCGGGCGTGCAGGTCGGCGCGTATGCGGTGATCGCCGCGGGCGTGGAGATCGGCGATGGCTGCCGCATCGGGCCGCATTGCACGATCGAGGGACCGACCCGGATCGGACGCGACAACGTCTTCCACGCGCATGCCGCGATCGGCGGCGAACCGCAGGACAAGAAGTACCGAGGCGAACGGGTCGAACTGGTGATCGGCGACGACAACGTGATCCGCGAATTCGTCACCATCAACCGGGGCACCGGCGATGGTGGCGGCATCACCCGCATCGGCGACCGCAACTGGATCCTGGCGTATTGCCACGTGGCCCACGACTGCATCATCGGCAACGACTGCGTGTTCTCCAACAACGCCACGCTGGCCGGACACGTGACGGTGGGCAACCACGTGATCCTCAGCGGGTTCGCCGGCGTGCACCAGTTCTGCCGGATCGGCGACCACGCGTTCATCGGCATGGGCGCGTTCGTCAACGGCGACGTGCCGCCATTCCTGATGGTGGCGCAGGAAAAATACGCGCGGCCACGCGGCATCAATGCGGAAGGCCTGAAGCGACGCGGTTTCGATGCAGACCGCATCGCCAGCATCAAGCGCGCCTATCGCGCGCTGTACATGGGCGACGCGAAGCTGGACGAAGCCAAGTCCGAGCTCGGCGAGATCGCGGCTAGCGGCAGCGACGATGTGCGCGCGATGCTGGACTTCATCGAACGCGGCGAGCGGCCGCTGCTGCGGTGACCCACTCAGGTAGCGTCGTGCCGGGTGCCGGGGTGTTTTCCAACAAAGCGAGTATCGGGGAGCGACTTGGGAAATACCCCGGCACCCGGCACGACGCGGATCGAATCCGAGGAAAAGCATGAGCCTCCGTATCGCCCTCTGCGCCGGCGAGACCTCCGGCGACCAGCTCGGCGCCGGATTGATCGAGGCGCTACGCGCGCATTTCCCCGATGCGGAATTCGCCGGCATCGGCGGCGATGCGATGCGCGCGGCCGGCATGGACACCTGGTTCGATGCGAGCGAACTGGCGGTGATGGGCCTGGCCGAAGTGCTGGCCCACCTGCCCCGTCTCCTGAAGTTGCGCAGGACGTTTCGCCAGCGCGTGCTGGACTGGCAGCCCGACGTCTTCATCGGCATCGACGCGCCCGACTTCAACCTCGGCGTCGAACGCTGGCTCAAGCAACGCGGCGTACGCACCGTGCACGACGTGAGCCCGTCGGTGTGGGCCTGGCGCGAATCGCGCGCGGCGAAGATCGCCGCCAGCGCAGATCGCGTGCTCTGCCTGTTCCCGATGGAGCCGCCGATCTACGCGCGCCACGGGGTCGATGCCGTGTTCATCGGCCATCCGCTGGCCGACGCGATCCCGCTGCAGCCGGATCGCGCTGCCGCGCGCCACGCGCTCGGCGAATCGCGGGACGGGCCGATCCTCGCGTTGCTGCCTGGCAGCCGGCTCGGCGAAATCCAACGGATGCTGCCGACGTTCCTGGAGGCGGCACGCCTCCTGCATCCGGATGTGCCCGGCCTGCGCCTGCTGATCCCCGCGGCGAATGCGCAATGTCGTGCCGCGATCGACGCGATCGTTGGCGATGCGCCGGCGATGCGCGTGCTCGATGGCGATGCCCAGCGCGCGATGATCGCCAGCGATGTCGTCTTGCTGGCATCGGGGACCGCTGCACTGGAAGCGATGCTGTGCAAGCGGCCGATGGTGATCGGCCATCGCATCTCCGGCCTGACCTACGCCATCGTCAAGGCGTTCGGCCTGCTGAAGTCGGCGCATGTCAGCCTGCCCAACGTGCTGGCCGGCGAAACCCTGGTGCCCGAGTTGCTGCAGGACGACTGCACGCCCGCGAACTTGCACGCCGCGCTGCTGCGCTGGTTCCGCGATGCCGATGCGGTGGAGGCGTTGCAACCGAGGTTCCTCGCGATCCACGAAACCCTTCGCCGCGACGCCTCCGCGCGCGCCGCCGACGCGGTCGCCGGATTGGTGGGGACGCCCGCATGATCCAGCGCATCGCCGGGATCGACGAAGCCGGGCGCGGCCCCTTGGCCGGGCCGGTGGTGGTGGCCGCGGTGGTGTTCCCGCCGGGCCGCACGCCGGTGAACGGACTGGACGATTCCAAGGCGTTGACCGCGCGCAAGCGCGAGGCGCTCTACCCCCGCATCATCGAGCGCGCGCTCGCGTGGAAGATCGTGTTCATCGCGCCTGCCGAGATCGACCGACGCAACATCTATCACGCCACCCTGCACGGCATGCGCGAGGCGCTGCTGGGCGTGGCACACATGGCCGACGTGGCCCGCATCGACGGCAACCGCCTGCCGCCCGACCTGCCCTGCCCGGCCGAGGCCTGGATCGGTGGCGATGCACGCGACCGCACCATCATGGCAGCCTCTATCCTGGCCAAGGTCGCCCGCGACCAAGCCATGCGCGAGCTGCACCTGCTGTATCCGCACTACGGCTTCGACCAGCACAAGGGCTATCCCAGCCCGTCGCACCTGCAGGCACTGCGGGAGCATGGCCCGTGCCCGCACCATCGGCGCAGTTTCGCCCCGGTGCGCGACTGCGGCGGCACCCCGATGCAAGGGGATTTGCTGGCCCAGACCGCACCGTGCTGAGCTCGCGCGGGCCTGCCTGCGTGTCAAGCCTTGCCGGGGTCCCGGGGCCGGCCTACGCTCGCCTTTGAGCCTGCGGATCCGCGATGCCAGCCCGTTTCGTTCCCCTGCACCTGCACAGCGAGTACTCGCTGGTCGATTCGACGATCCGCATCCCGGAGCTCGTCGCGGCCTGCGCTGCGCGGGGCCTGCCGGCGGTGGCGATCACCGACCAGAACAACCTGTTCGCGCTGGTCAAGTTCTACAAGGAGGCGGAAAAGGCCGGGATCAAGCCGATCGCCGGCGCCGACGTGCTGGTCGCCGAGGGCACCGCCGCGCCCTCGCGCCTGACCCTGCTGTGCCGCGACAACGACGGCTACCTCAGCCTCTCGCAAATCCTCACGCGCGCGTGGATGGAGGGCCATCGCGTCGATGGCGTGGTCGCACGCCCGGCGTGGCTTGCGGAGAACGCCGGCCTGTTCGCAATCGCCGGGCCGCAGTCGGAGCCCGGCCAGCTGTTCGCATCCGGTCGCCACGACCTGGCCGAACAGGCACTGGCCGACCTGCAGGCGAAATTCGGCGATCGCCTGCACCTGGAATTGCTGCGCACCGGTCGCGCCGGCGAGGACGCCTTCAACGCGTTCGCGCTGGATGTATCGGCGCGCCGAAGCATCCCGCTGCTGGCCAGCAACGACGTGCGATTCCTCGATGCCGACGGTTTCGACGCGCACGAGGCGCGCGTGTGCATCGCCAGCGGCCGGGTGCTGGACGACACCCGCCGGCCGCATGACTACAGCGCGCAGCAATACCTCAAGTCCGCCGACGAAATGGCGGCGCTGTTCATCGCCGATGCACCGGACGCGCTGGACAACACCGTGGCGCTGGCGCAACGCTGCAACCTGGGACTGCGGCTGGGCACCTATTACCTGCCGGCGTTCCCGGTGCCCAGCGACGAAACCCTGGACAGCTGGATCCGCAGCCAGTCGCGCGAGGGGCTGGTCAAACGCCTCGAGAAAGCGCCACTGGCGACCGGCAAGACCCGCGCGGACTACGAGGCCCGGCTCGAGCTGGAGCTGGACGTCATCGTCAAGATGGGCTTCCCCGGCTACTTCCTGATCGTCGCCGACTTCATCAACTGGGCGAAGCAGCATGGCATCCCGGTCGGCCCCGGCCGCGGTTCCGGTGCCGGCTCGCTGGTGGCGTGGGCGCTCGGCATCACCGACCTCGACCCGCTGCCCTACGACCTGCTGTTCGAGCGCTTCCTCAATCCCGAACGCGTGTCGATGCCGGACTTCGACATCGACTTCTGCATGGACCGGCGCGACGAAGTGATCGACTACGTCGCGCGGAAGTACGGCCGCGACCGCGTCAGCCAGATCATCACCTACGGCACGATGGCGGCGAAGGCGGTGCTGCGCGATGCCGGCCGCGTGCTCGGTTTCCCGTACGGCTTCGTCGACGGGCTGGCCAAGCTCATCCCGCTGCAGCCCACCGACCCGATGACGCTGGAAGACGCGATCGGCATCGGCAAGCGCGCGCAGAAGGAACCGGACCGCGTCGTCAGCGAATTCCGCGACCGCTACCACGCCGAGGACGACGTCCGCGACCTGGTCGACCTGGCCCTGCAACTGGAAGACCTGACCCGCAACGCCGGCAAGCACGCCGGCGGCGTGGTGATCGCGCCCAGCCCGCTGCAGGATTTCTGCCCGCTGTTCGCGGAACACGACGGCCACGGCCTGGGCCGCAACCCGGTGACCCAGTTCGACAAGGACGACGTCGAATCGATCGGCCTGGTGAAGTTCGACTTCCTCGGCCTGCGCACGCTGACGATCATCGACTGGGCGGTGAAGGCAATCAACGTGCGCCGCGCCGCCGCAGGCGAGGACGCATTCGACATCATGTCGCTGCCGCTGGACGACAAGGCCACGTACGAACTGTTCGCGCGCGGCGATTCGGTAGCGGTGTTCCAGTTCGAATCGCGCGGCATGCGCGAACTGCTGAAGCGGGCGAAGCCCGACACCTTCGAGGACATCATCGCGCTGGCCGCACTGTTCCGCCCCGGCCCGCTGGGCAGCGGGATGGACAAGCAATGGTGCGACCGCAAGCACGGGATCGAGGATGTCAGCTATCCGCACCCCGCGCTGGAGCAGGTGCTGGCGCCGACCTACGGCGTGATCGTGTACCAGGAACAGGTGATGCAGATCGCCCAGGTGCTGGCCGGCTATTCGCTGGGCGGCGCCGACCTGCTGCGTCGCGCGATGGGCAAGAAGAAGCCCGAGGAAATGGCGAAGGAGCGCAGCAAGTTCGAGGCCGGCGCCGCCGAACGCGGGGTGGATCCGCGCACGGCGACGCAGATCTTCGACCTGATGGAGAAGTTCGCCGAGTACGGCTTCAACAAGTCGCACTCCGCCGCCTACGCGCTGGTCGCCTACCAGACCGCCTGGCTGAAGGTGCACTACCCGGCGGAGTTCATGGCCGCGGTGCTGTCCAGCGACATGGACAACACCGACAAGGTCGTCGGTTTCCTCGACGAAGCACGCACGCTGGGCCTCAAGGTGCTGCCGCCGGACGTGAATGCCTCGACCTACATGTTCGAGGCCACCGACTCGAAGACGATCCGCTACGGCCTGGGCGCGGTAAAGGGCGTCGGCCGCGGCGCCTGCGACGCCATCAGTGCCGCGAGGACGAACGCAGGCCCTTTCAAGGACTTGCTGGATTTCAGCAAGCGCGTGGATGCCGCCGGCCTCAACAAGCGCACCCTGGAAGCGCTGGTGCATGCCGGCGCGATGGATGCGCTGGCGAGCAATCGCGCGTCACTGATGTTGCAGTTGCCGGAAGTGCTGAAGGCGACCGACCAGATCGCCAGGAATCGCGACGCCGGCATCGTCGACATGTTCGGCAATGCAACCGGTGCGCCCGACATCCATATCGACCTGCCCACCTGCAGCGAGTGGCCTCTGGCGCAGAAGCTGCAGGGTGAACGCGAGACGCTGGGCCACTATCTCAGCGGGCATCCGATGGATCCGCATCGCGACGAACTGCAACGCCTGGTCGGCCACGACCTGTCGTCGCTGGACGCGCTATGGGAAGCGCGCCCGCAGGAGGCGCGCCGGGGCTGGCGGCAGCAAATGCAGGCCGTGGTGGCGGGGCAAGTCGTCGGCATGCGCAAGCGCGGCGATTCGCAGGCCTTCGTGCAACTGGAGGACGGGCGCGGCCGGATCGAATGCGCGTTCTTCGGCGACGAGTGGAAGGAATACGCGCCGCTGCTCACCCGCGACCGCATCCTGGTGGTCGAAGGCGACCTGCGCGAGGACGAATTCAGCGGCGGCTTCGCCCTGCGTGCCAGCCGCTGCTGGGACTTCACCCAACTGTGCGGCGAACGCGCCCAGCGCGTGTCGATCCGCATCGACCTGCGCCAGCCGGACGCGCTGCAACACTTCGAGCGCATGCTGCAGGCGCATGCCGGCGCCACGCCGCTCCTGATCGAGGCGATCACCGCCGCCGGGATCGGCCGACTCACCGTCAATGGCGGCCGCGGCCTGCGCGTGGATGCGGCATTGCCCGGCCTGCTGCGCAACCTGCCCGGGGTGGACGCGGTCAGCGTCACCCTGGCCAAGCCGTGGGTCAATTGAGCCGCGCTCAGTCGTCCTGGTCGCCGCGGGCGATCCGCTTCTGGATCTTGTCGAGGTAGGCGTCCGCTTCTTCCACGCTGCGGAAGATCTCGCTCAGTGGCACCGCCTTGACGATGTCGAACACCTTCTGCACCTGCGGCTGCGTATTCGCCAGCACCAGCGTTCCACCGCGCGCGGCCAACAACTTGCGTGCACGGAAGATCGAACGCACGCCCGCCGAGCTCACGTAGTCCAGTTGCGCCAGGTCGAGCACCAGCGATTGCACCTTCGCCGCCAGCACCAGGGTCAGGCGATCGTCGAGCTCGCCGTAGGTATGCGTGTCCAGGCGACCGCCGACTTCGACGCGCTGGCTGCCGTTCGGGAGCAGGGAATGGATGCGGACGGAAATGGCCATGGAGTCGCGTGGGCGTCAGGTGGGGGAAGGGATCGCCTCGAGCACCACACGCATGTGGTTCCAGCCGGCGTCCCGATGGTAGCGCGCATCCTGCGCGAGTTCGCGCACCAGGTGGATGCCCAGCCCGCCGATCGGCCGATCCTCGAGGTCGGCATCGAGGTCGGGCACCGGATGCGCCAGTGGATCGTAGGCGGCGCCGTTGTCGCGGAGTTCGAGGACGACGCGACCGTCGGCGGCCGTCACGTCGAGTCGCATCGCATCGACGCCCGCCTGCGCCCCGTGGTCCATGACATTGCAGGCGAGTTCCTCGACGATCACTTGCGCATCGTGGACGCGGCCGCTGTCGATACCGGCGGCATGCAGGTGCGCCTCGACCCCGGCCAGCACCTCCGGCAGCCGATCGCGACCGCCGGGCACGTCGAGCACCATCGACCACGCCGCCGGCACGGGTTGCGACCCGCAATCGATCGCGAACACGGTGATGTCGTCCGATTGCGCCACGCCGGCCGCGAACGCATGCACCGCGATCAACATGCCGTCGCAGGCTTCGGCGGCGCTGCCCGCGGTGCGCAGCGCGGCCTGCATGCGTTCCTCGCCGAAGGCCAGGTCGTCGCCATCGAAGGCCTCGGTCACGCCATCGGTCCATGCGAACAGCAGGTCGCCCGGTTGCAGGCGACCGCGCCAGACCTCGAACCCATCGACCGCGTCGAAGCCGAGCGCGGGGCCTGACTCCAGCGGAATACTGTCGATGCGGCCATCGGCATGCCGCAGCAGCGGCGCATCATGGCCGGCGCTGGCGATCGCGAGTTCGCCACTCGCCAGGTCGAGCACGCCGCACAGCACGGTGGCGAACATGCAGGCGTCGTTGTTCTCCGAGAGATGGCGTGCGGCGTCGGCCAGCACCCGGTCGGGCGCATCGCTCGCCGCGGTCGCCACTTCCAGCACCGTGACCACCCGGGCCATGAACAGCGCCGCCGGCACGCCCTTGTCGGAGACGTCGCCGACCACGAACCACACGCGGTCGGCGCCCTGCAGGAAATGACCGTGGAAATCGCCACCGACCGCCTTCGCCGGCTCCAGCCGTGCCTGCAGGCGATAACGGATGTCGCCAACGGCGAAGTCGCGGTCGCGCGGCAGCATCGACATCTGGATGCCGCGGGCGATGTCGAGTTCGCTCTGCAGCTTCTGCCGTTCGGTGGCGTAACGTCCGATCTCGTCCAGTTGCTGGCGGATCGAATCGCGTGCGCGTTCCAGCGCGCGCGCCATCACCCCGACCTCGTCGCCGCGCGCATCGTGCGGCACCGGCCAGTCGAATTCGCCATTGGCGAAGTGGCCCGCACTGGTCGTGAGCTCGGTCAGCGGCACGGTGATCCGCCGGGCCAGTCGCAATACCGCCAGCGCCGCCAGCAATGCGACCAGGCCACCGATCAGGCCGAGCATGCGCATCGCGCTGTCCAGCCCGGCCAGCATCGCGTCGCGGCCCATCGAAAGCTGCAGGGTCCAGCCGCTGCCGCCGACCGGCTGCAGCACCGAATAGCGGACCGTGCCGTCGCGCGCGTCGGCATGGGTGAACTGCAGCGGGCGCTGTTGCACGCGCGCGGCTTCCATCGGGGCGAGGTCGCTGCGACCGGCACGCGCGATGTAGCCCGGCAAGTCATGGGCGAAGGCGATGCCGCGTTCCGGATGCACGGCGATCGTGCCCTCCGGTGCGAACAACGCGGTGCGCTGGCCGGTGACCGTGCGCAACGATTCCAGCGACGACGACAGCGCCTGCACCGGCACGTCCAGGCTGACCATGCCGATGCGCCTGGCACTGCGGTCGCGCAGCGGCAGGTTGAGCGTGGTCATGTAGCGCCCGCCGGCGGTTTCGTTGAAATACGGCTCCGACCACCACGGCGACGTCGCCTGCAACGTGCGCTGGTACCACTCGCGCCCGGCCAGGTCGTAACCGTCGGCGAGCAGGTCGCGATCAGGCACGCCGCGCGCGGCGATGCCAACGTAGAACGCCAGCGGCGCACGGTCGGCCAGCACCCCCGGTTCCAACGCCACCAGGCCACCGACCGTGACTGGATTGGCATCCAGCATCGCTTCCATCGCCTCCAGCAACTCGGCGCGGGTCAGGGCCACCCGGTTGTTGAGTTCAATCATCGCCTCGCCGGACACGCGGACCGAGCGCATCGTGGCGTCCAGCCGATCCGCCGCCTGCCGCGCCTCGTAGCGGGTGCGCGCCTCGGCATCGGCAAGCACGCGCTCGCGGGCGGCGAGGAAGGCCGTGGCGAATCCAGCCAGCAACAGCAAGGCCAGCAACAGGCCCACCCAGGCCATCAGCCGCGTGCGCAGGCTGGCATGCCAGGGCACGCGCACGTCCGCCGAGGAGGCGGGTGGCACGGCCGGCATGGGCATCGGATCCATCGCTGCAGCGTCCAATGCCCCCCTGCCCGCGTCAAGCGATTGCGCCACGCGCAGCCACCTACGGCTCGGTATGGCCGGCCCGCTGGGCTAAACTTCGGGCGATGAACCCGAACTACCTCGATTTCGAACAGCCCATCGCCGACCTGGAAGCGAAGATCCAGGAGCTCCGGCATGCCAGCAACGGCCCGGCGGTGAATGTCGACGCCGAAGTGCATACGTTGAAGGAAAAGCTGCGCAAGCGCACCGCGACGATCTTCCGCGACCTCACCCCGTGGCAGGTCTCGCAGCTCGCCCGCCACCCCGCGCGGCCGTACACGCTGGATTACCTGCGGGTGATCTGCGACGAATTCGAGGAACTCGCCGGCGACCGCGCCTTCGCCGACGACAACGCGATCGTTGGTGGCCTCGCCCGCATCGACGGCCGCCCGGTGATGGTGATCGGCCACGAGAAGGGCCGCGACACCAAGGCCAAGGTCCGCCGCAACTTCGGCATGCCCAAGCCCGAGGGTTACCGCAAGGCGCTGCGGCTGATGAAGATGGCCGAACGCTTCGGCCTGCCGATCCTGACCTTCATCGACACCGCCGGCGCCTGGCCGGGCATCGATGCCGAGGAGCGCGGCCAGTCCGAGGCGATCGCCCGCAACCTGCTGGAAATGGCCGAACTCAAGGTGCCGATCATCTGCACCGTGATCGGCGAAGGCGGCAGCGGCGGCGCGCTGGCGATCGGCGTCGGCGACCGCACGCTGATGCTCGAGTACGGCACGTATTCGGTGATCACGCCGGAAGGCTGCGCCTCGATCCTGTGGCGCGATGCCGGCAAGGCCAAGGATGCAGCCGAGCAGTTGGGCCTGACCGCCAAACGCCTGCTCGGCCTGGGCCTGATCGACAAGCTGGTGCGCGAGCCGACCGGCGGCGC
>ERZ795059.4387-NODE-4387-length-13242-cov-5.258436_pt1 | contig 13242 bp, 11 predicted proteins | sample MGYA00375143_ERZ795059 | MGnify/ENA primary metagenome ERZ795059 (study PRJEB30188, sample SAMN05720168) | activated sludge metagenome | isolation source: Anaerobic digester | place: USA | collected 2015-01-07 ... | reverse complement strand
CCCGCTCCACCGGGGACGCGGCTCCGGACGGCGGCACGCCTTTTTCCCATACCCGGTTCTTAATCTGCTCGAGGTCAAACTGTTTGGCGTACCGGACCCGCAGGAGATAAAGGTCGATTTCTTCCAGATACTGCAGGGTATAGAGCGCGGCGTTGTTATTTTTAACGTCGCTGTCACGGCTCATGCGCGCCTCGACTTCGGGCTCCACCATAGAGGCGAGTTTGGCCACCCGCCCCATGCCCGGGGCCACGTCTTCCAAAAATTCCAGATACCCCGCCCGGTTTTTTAACCGGTAATAACCGGTCTCGGTTTTTTCAAAATCCTCGTCATTCAAGTCCCGCAAGGCTTCCCGCACCAGCCCTTCCCAGACCGTTTCTTTCCAGGCTTCTTTGACGGTTTCCCCGGCATAATTGAGCGCCATAAAAGCGACGTTGGCCAGCGCCAAAGGCGGCAGGACGTCCAGACAAAACTCCTTAAAGGACTCCTTAAACTCCCCTTCAGAAAACCGTAAGGCGGAGGCGACAAACGGGATCATTTCAAACATGACCATGCCCACCTTCTTGAGTCCTTCCTCTGTGCTGTTAGCCGCGTTAAACGCGCGGGTGGCCGCAAGGATCAGGAGGCTCCAGCTCATGATTTTTTCCCCGCGGGTCGACTCGCCCAGCATCACATCCAGGTTCAGGGCCTGGGCTGTTTTGGACCGCAAAAATTCCTTAAAGCGGCTCCCTCCGGGGCGGGAAGTCATCGCGTCCACCAGCCGCGTCACTTTCGCGTTCTTGGAAATCACAAAATCCACCACGGCCACATTATCCCCATCGATCTTAAGCATCTTGGCGAGGTCCTCGCTGGGCAGCTCCATAAGACGGGCGTAGCGTTTAATCTGATGGGAATCATCCACAACCGCCCGCCGCAAGAACGCCTTATCCGCTTCATCCACATCCATCTTCTCCAGGTCCGCGGCGATTTTATTCAGCTGGCCGTCAATGAGGGCCGCGCAGGTCAGCGCCAGTTGTTTGCGCAGCAGAAGCCGTTTGGCAGAGTTGACCGCTTCGCCTTGAATCCACTGCAGCATCTTATACGCCTCATTGCGCATCACCGCGCCGGTCAGTTCCGGCATCACCTGAGTGATCTGGCGCTGCTGGTGAATCTGCATCGCTTCCGTCAGCTTATTTAAGTCCACCACGCCGTTAGCGTCGACAATTTTAATCCTATACTCATCCTGCAAGATTTGGGCCACTCCGGCCATGGTCGTCTGCTTGCGGATTTTATCGGACGCCGCGAGAAACCCCTCGTGCTGCCGGGCCAGGTCCGGGTTATCATGCAACGCCACGGCCTTGAAATCACCGGCGACCCGTTCGGTGTATTTTTGGTTGCGGATAAACTGGGCGATCTGCTCTTCCGAAGCCAGGCCCTGGAATTTGACCTGATGGATATCCGCCATGCGCATATAGTCCGACATCGAACCGCTGCCCTTCTCCAGATTAATCCCCGGGATTTCCAGAGGCCGGTCAACGGCCAGCCCGGCGATGGCCTTTTTCGCCTCATCCCCGCTCAGGCGCACCAGACGGCCGTCGTCATCAAAGGTTAATACTTTGACCTTATCCCCTGCGGAAGACAGCTTGGTCTGGTTCGCGAATCCGGACTGCGGATTGATATATTTTTCCTTATGCCAGAAATTCTCCAGGGCGCCTTCCTGGGTCATATCCCAGGAGAGCCCATTGACATCCACCCGGGCCCGGTCCGCCGCCGTCATCGGCCGCTGGGCCCGCTCCCGGATCACCTCATCCAAGGCGTCCGTGTACAGGCCTTCCATCATCTGCCCGACTTTGCCCGAGCCGGTCACCACATCGTCATCGGAAAGAATATTGTTATAGGAAAACGGGATAATCGGCGCTTTCAAATTTTCGCCGCTGCGGTTGCGGTAAAGAATGTTCATCCGATGGGCCACCTCTTCCTGCAGATCTTCCTTGGCCCGGAGAAAAGCCTGCACCGCCTCGTCATCCGCCGGGAACTCCCCGCGGATGACGGCCTTGCGGTAAACGTCCTGATGCACGAAAATAACCGCCGTCATGCGTTTGCGTTCGAGTTCGCTAAAACTCGAACTGGCCAGGTTACCCATCATTTCATGCAGGTCGTTGGCGGTCGGCTGCCGATACATCGGCGGCTGGGACGAGGCGTGAGCCATTCTTCCGTAAAGGGGAATCTGGGCAAACACAAAATTGAAAATTAAAATCCAGTAAACGGCAGGGAAACGGACACACAATGATTTTATTCGCATGAAGGGGTCCTTGATGGGGAACAGGCCTGTTCCCGGTTATGGGTTAATAACCACTTAAAAGTCGTGATAACCTGTTATGACGGCACCCGGGACGGGGCTCTTCTGTTATCTGATAAAGTACCCTGACACCCGCCAGACGCCATCCTGATCCAGCATCGGCGTCACCGTTTCTACGGCTGACTTCTTGTTCCCGAAAGAGGACTGATACTGGATGACCACATATTCGCCATCCGGGGCTCCGGGCAAAGCGGTCATATACGACGCGCTTGTAACTTTTCTGGATACAAGCTGGCCCAAAGGCGGCCGAACCGCCTTGAGGGCTTGCGCCCATTGCTCTTCGCTGATGGCGTTTCTGAAATATTCCGAGGCCTCCTTCCAGCTTTGTTCATAATTCCCTGAATCAACCAAAGAAAGCCACTCTCCCGCCGCCATTATAGCGGCCTTTTCCTTGTCGGAATCTCGCGCCGCGGAAACCCCTGCCCACAAAGACAGGCACAAAATCATAAAAAAAACAGTTAGACGCCTCATACCCCCTCCTGGGATAGGACCGCCCCCAAACACCCCTCGCTCTTCGGGCGGTTTACTTTAAAACGGATTATCGTCTTATCAAAATTCAGGATACACCTCCCCGCGTCAACGGTCAAGAGCACCGCGAGGCCGCTCAATCACGCAAATATTCCGGCAGGTCCCGGGTCCTCGCGTTCTCGATACGCGCGATGGCCTTCCAGGAGGACACTTCACCGCGGCTGTCCGGCAACGGATCAACCCCACGGGCATTTTCCTTTAAAATCCCCTGGTCCGTTATCCCGTATTCGATCCGCGGCGACAGCATACCGATCGGGGAAGCGGAAATCACGTACAAATCGTCGCCTTCAAACCGCATATCGTACACATACCCACCGTTGCGGAAAGCGTTCTTTTTTAAATCAGCTGACCGCACCCGCAGGCTGTGATCCGGCGAAATGATGTCGAAATCCGGCACATCATCCCAGGAAAGGACCTGCACATCCGTGATCCGCTCCAGAGCGCCGATATAGCGCTGAAGGATATCCACTGTAAAACGGGCCTGGCGGGACTGATTATGCTGGATAACACAAACCGCCAGGACAATGCCGGCCACCACGACGATTAAAACTATCCCCCATTTGTTCATCCCGCCTCCCTATCCTGACTTGATCCGGTCAAATTGTTCAAATTTATACGGCAGTGTCGTGTAATCATCAAGATAAAAAATAAAATTCGGCTTAATCCTCTTCAAGCATTCATCTTCGAGGCATTCAGGATTCTGATTAAACATCTGAAAATCTATTAACTCGTAGGGCCCGTCTTCACCCAGTTCCCGGATATAATCCGAATCGATCTTTATCTGAACCAGGTTATCCCCGAGTTCTAAATATTCCTCGAACGTCAGAGGGTAAACCGCGCCGCGCACGATCGTCTGGATAAAAATGGCCCCCTCATATTCCGAATCCAGCGGTATGGTGACGACCAGCGCGTCATACTTGCCGTTGCCATCCTCATCCACAACAAAATCGGACAGGCTTCCAGCGAGCCGCACTTGGAGTTTCTGAAATTTCAAGGGCATGACATAAAACGCGTCCAATTTTTCCCGGTAATCCAGATCCAAGACGGCGTTCTGAACAGCCGGGTCCTCCCCGTCCCAACTCGTGAAACGGATAAAAGGCGACCATCGGGACATGGCCAGCAACCAGTGCCCCGCCTCATCCACCCCCACGACGCGCTGCAGGCCCAGGTTCAGGTCAAAATGCCCGCTCGCATAATAAGATTCAAACAACTGCGGGTTGACCGCGAACTGGATCATAAAAGGTTTCTGCTGGGTCGGAAAAATCTGAAACGGAAACCGCCCGATAATACCGTCCGAAAACTCCTGCCCCCGCTGGGTGATTTTAGCGTAAACGACATACTGCCCCGGAGGGAACTCCGCCGCATCCAGCTTGGCCCTGAACTCAACCCGGTCAATGAGGCCGTCTTTCGTGGTGTCCAGCATGCGGTGCTGAACGCCGTACAAAGAGTATTCCGCCAACCGCAGTTTAAAAGTCTCGTTCTTCAGACGTTCAAAATACAGCACCCGGCAAGAATAGACAAACACACTGTACGTGCCATGAATCACCAGGATGATCACCAGCAGGTCCCGGAACTTCGCCCAGAATGGGCGGAAAATAATCCCGTAAATCACAGCTAATAAAACCGGTAAAACATAATACGTGAACTTTATGACATCAAGCCAGGCGACCGGGACCTCGTCCCGGTTGAAATGCAGAGGCTGCCCGGATTGAAGGGTCAACATGACCAGAGAAACCAGGACCAGATAATAAACGATAACGATACGGCCGGCTAAAGGAATCCTGGATTTCTTGACCTTAGGATAAACGTTTTTTTTCTTGCCCATGATAAATTTGAAATAATGCCAGCAGAAATTAAAAGGCGGGGAAGTTTCGGGATCACGCCGTGTTCTATCCGGGCCAACCCCGGATCAATGCACAACCCTTTCCAGCGTCTCAACCACTTTAAGGTCCACCTGATCTTTCATCGACTTCAACGTATCAATCGCCTGCTGGGATGTGAACGGATCCCGGTAAGGGCGGTTCGTTGTCAAGGCGTCGTAGATATCAGAAACCTGCAGGATCCGGACAAGCGGGTGCAGCTGGTCCCCCGTAAGCCCATCCGGATATCCCGTGCCGTCCAGTTTTTCATGATGATGCCGTATCAGATCGCACAGTTTCTTCAAGGACCGGATGGGTTTAATAATCCCCTCCCCTATCTCCGGATGTTTCTTCATCATTTCCATTTCCTGGGGCGTCAGCGGGCCGGGTTTTTTAAGGATCTTATCAACGACTCCAATTTTCCCGAGGTCGTGGAGCTTCGCCGCATCCCGCAGCATAATGACATCTTCCTGCGACATCCCCATCTCCTGTGCTATGACGACGGCATAATTCGCCACGCGTTCGGAATGGCCCCGGGAATAAGGGTCTTTGGCTTCAACCGCCATAGCGAGCGCGGATATCGTTTCAAAATACGTCTTCTCGGCGTCCTCGTTCAACCTCGAATTTTCAACGGCGACGGCGGTCTGCAAAGCGAGGTTATGCAGAAGGTTCCTTTCTTCTTCGTCAAACGGCTCGTCCGTCATCCGGTCAGATATAATAATGACGCCCAGGACCTGGTCGTGCAAAAGAAGCGGAGCGCAAAGCAAAGGGGACCGTAAAAGGGGCTGCAGCGGGCTCCCGTTGTGGGGGACGCTCTGAATGACGACCGGCTGCCGTGAACTGACGATCTCCTTAAACATGTCATCATTCAAGTCAACCCGGATCTGTTTGCTTTTATCATGGGCTTTCCCGTAGACAGACTTCACGTAAAGGTCTTCCCGTTTCTCGTCCCGCAGGAGCAGCACGCCTTTTCTGCCGGACAACGCCTCGGTGACGGTTTCCAGGATCAAACTCAGGAAACTGTCAATATTATCCATAGAGGAAATTCCCTCGCCCACTTTGGCCAGGACAGAATGCAAGGTCCTTTTGGCCAGCTCGAGATTGCGGATATTTTCTTCGAGCCGGTTGGTGATTTCGTTAAAAGATTTTGCCAGGATGGCAATTTCATTACTGCTGTCTTCCGACAACGCTTTAATTTTTTCCGGGCCCAGCAGCTCTTTTAAAGCGTCCCGGTTTTCCCGGGTGATATCGATAATGCTCATGATAATGGACCGCATGACCACATACCCGACAGCGACGCCGATGACAACAAGAAAAAAGATCGAGCTGAACCGTTCCTCATTGATAATAATCCTGCCGTAATCAACAAGCTGGAGATACAGGAAATAAAGGAACGCAATCGGGATAATGGACATGAGGAAATACAGGATAGACAGCTTGCGCAGGAGCGACGCGTTTTCAAAGGAAGTCAATTTAATTTTATAAGACATCTTTCCCCCTCTGGGTGCTTTTTTAATCTTAAAAACCTACTCTAATAGATAAAGATATCATATAAACGCGGAATTTTCGATAATATTGGTGATTTTTTTAAAAAGGAAGACTCCCTCTGTCACAATAAAAAACAGGGGCGTGTTATCGCTCTAAGGATGAAAAAACATCTTTCAGTTTTCGCGCGGCAGAGCGGGCCTCGGGGCTCCATTCCAGACGAAAATCTTGGTCATACGTCGCTTTATAACAAAGGCCGGCCACCGTGGTCTGAAATTCTTTCAAGAAAAACTTCCAGAAAATGACAACAATGTCCGGATGGGATTCCGCGTTCATGTCGTCTGGCAAAGAAATGGTGTTGATCAAGACCGCCATATCCTCAACCGAAGACTGCGTCTCCCGGAGGAGTTTCAGATAAGCCTCCCTCCCCCGGTGGGCGTCCAAAAGAAGGTAGACATCATCAATAAAATTTTTCAAATCCTCCGCTGATAGCGCCCTAAAATAAAACGCATATTCGGGCTCCCGCCCCATATGCCACACGATCTGCTCCAAATCCGATTTACTGAAGGCTTCCGGAAGACGATACTGAACGACGACGGACCGGGACAGATATCGGGTGATGATCGGACGGCAAATCAGAACGGTGAGAAAAAGCGGGATGAGCAGGATACCCGCGATAAGAAGCAGTTTAACCGAAAATCTTGTGCCTTTCCGGAACGGATTCACGGACCATCTCCTTCATATTAAAGAGAAGGCTGTTGCCAAAGCCCCTCCTGCGATAAAAGCGCACAGGACAGATTTCATTAGAAGTGTATTATAAACAGGAAAAACCTTATTATCCATATTTAAAAAAGATTTGTCAAACAAGGAGCCACTCCCCAAAAAAAAGGCAACTCGTAAGCATGAGTTGCCTTTTTAAAAACCTGAAAAATTATATAATTATGAATTCTTCCTTCTGAAAAAAGCTCCCACTATCCCAGCGCTGAATAAAAGCACTGTGGACGGTTCCGGAATAGAAGGATTGGTCGGCTCATCTGAAAAGGACCCGGCCTGGATAAAAACTGCGGAATCAAGTTGCATATCCCCTGCATCGGCAATAGCCAACTTAATATGATGCGTTCCCGCGGAAAGGCCAAGCACCTGCGCCATGAAAATATCGGTAAACCCGTCGTATTCCAAATCATAATAAGCGCCGCCGTCATTTAAATCATTATTATTATAGTATTCAGGATACGAAGAGTTGCTCCCGTAAGGGTTCCCGCCGTTCACATTATTAATGGAAACAGGAGTGCTGGTTCCCGGGATCAAGGCGATATTAACCCCATCCACAAAAAAACCAAACACGTCATTATAACTGCTATTAGTATATTCATTATATTCATCAGAAGCAAAAACGTAATTAAAGAACAGGTCGCCTCCGGCAGATTCAAAATCAAATTCCAAAACCGTCGCGTCATACGTGCTGTATCCCGGAATAAGGCTGTCTAAATCGCTGTCGCCAGACAAATAGTTGGTCCCAGTGACAGCATCTTGACTATTAGGCCCGGGCGCGTAAGAAGCGTCCCCGCTGGTTAAAATAATACCAGCTTCCATCCCTATTCCAGAACCGACGCCTCCGGTAAAAGTTCCCGAAGCCACGCTGGCCCCGGCATAAACAACGTTACTGATCGTGATCCCGGAACCCAAAATTTCCTGGGCAAGGGCGTTCCCGTCATTGGTAACGTTTACGGTGAGGGCCATGGCCGGGGAAACCATCAAGGCCACCGCAAGTAACCCACCCAAAATTCCTAATCCGCGTTTCATAACTCTCTTCTCCTTTTTGATGTTTTTAAACTGGAATTCCTTAATCTTTTTAAACTTTTCATACTTCACGCTACTTCATAAATCCAAATTGTTTATATTTTTTAAATATAGCAATTAATGTGCCGAATTATGAAATTATTCGTTCTTTAACAAATTATCACATAATCTTAATTAAAAATCCCAAAATCATCATAAAAAAATGATGTTTCTCTAATTTCTATACCTTTCTTTTCTATTTAATGATGAAAAATATGACATATGTTTATTTTTTTAAACGCGCAAACACGCTACGGGATTTACTTGCCAGTTTAAAAAAGCCTCTCTTCAAAATCAGAAAGCTTAATCCAGCCCTGCGTTGAGCTTCTGTTCCGCCAGCCCTTTTTTTCCGTTACCGCGCCCCAGAAATGCTCCCGGTCAAACATGAATATCGGCACATATTCTGGGTGAAAGGCCACCAGCGGATACCTACGGCGGGAGGACTTGTCGGTCGCTTCCAAAAGATACTCTTTCCCATCTTTAAAAAGCTCTACCCACGCGTGCAGTTCTCCCTGAAACAGGCCCACAACAACGCGAGTGTCATAACCAAGACTGGTCATCCAATCCGCCAAAAGGATGGCATGATCCTCACAATCCCCCGCCATTCTAAGGTAAGTCTCGGGGCCTGTCTGCCAAATATCTTCATTTACCGTTATTTCATCGTCACGCGTATACCGGACCCTCAAACTCACCGCCAGCAATGGCAGCCAATATTGACGTGTACGAAACGGGATAAACCCGACGAGATAGGCATTAGAGGGGTACACCTGCCCATCCGTGCTTTTCGCGAACCAATTAATTTTGGTCGCATCAGAAGAAGACACGGGCAGCTCCCCCGAGAATCCATCCCGGCTTAAAAACGCCCCGGGGTCCGCCAAATACGCGCCACACACCCCCGCAGGGATAACCCGCCCTTTGCGGGGAGAGGGATCAACCGGCGCTGTCAGGGCTCCTCGGACGTTATTCAACTCGGGATAAAACACGGCGGGGAGATAATTATCCAACGCCCAGTAGAGCCCCACCAGCCCTATTAAAATACCGGCGATTGACTTTTCAAACGAGGCCAAAGAATTGTTCATTCCCAGGAATTATCCTTTTAGCCCCGCGGAAACAACTATGGCTATAAAAATCAACAGCGCCGCGATCAAGACAGCGGCTGCGAGGTTGCCTTTTTTAATTTCTTCCTGGAAATCAATTTTCGTAAACACTTTTTCATCAATCAGCCGGACGGCAAAAACAGCCAGCCCGATCGCCAAGACGGTGTAAATTAAATTGATCACCAAAGTCATGATCATCGGAATCGTCATGCCCATACGCGCTCCTCATGTCTATTATGTTGGAATATATTTACCAAGACCCCCCGCCTCCCCCGCCGAAACCGCCTCCCCCGAAACCTCCCCCGGAGGAAAACCCTCCCCCCGAAGAAACGACCTGCGGGGACGAATAAAAGCTGGCGCCCATACTGTTCAAAGAGCTGTTGAGGTCGTGAATAAAATGGTCATAAACAAACCCCCTGCCGTAATCCCCTGTGAACCACTGCGGGGGCTCCGTGAATAACCCTTCGAATTTTTTCGCCCATTTGGTGCTGATCCCTAAACAAATCGCGTAAGGCAACATCCGTTCGAAGATATCCTGCTGCCCGGCCCTTTCGATCTGGTCTTTTTCCGTCCGCTGCAAGAATTCCTTAAACCCTAATATTTTCGACATGATTTCCACCCGGCCCAGAGACTGTTTGGGCATGACGAGCCCGAAGAGGAAAACAATCAGACCCGACAACATAAGCGCGGTCATGATCCAGAAATGATCCGAGCCGGTCATGATCCCCGCGAAGAACAGGGCGACTCCCAGGAGGGAATACAGCACCACAACACCCTGGAAATTTTCCGCCAGATATCTTTTGGCTTTGAGTTTCTCTTTAATCCCCGCTTCGATGCCCGGCAAACTTCTGTAAAACCTGTATTCCAGGTCGGATAATTTTACCGCAGACATCCTTAATCCGCTGCCGAAGACGCTCTTTAAAATTTTCTTTTCATAAGACTTGAGGGTGGCATCGTCCTCGAACGTCTTAAGCATGATCAGGTTGTAATCTTTCCGCCTCAAAGATTCCTGGCGTTGGACGATTTTGATATACCCCCGGATCGCCAGGTCAATGATCGTCGATGTGATATCCCTGGGGTCAACTCTGGAATCGATAACAGCACCCATTTCCGCGGGCGAAAGGCCCTCCGGCGCTTTATATTCGACAACGATGCTTTTGTTCAGTTGGGGGTCTTTGCCGAAACGCCACCAAAGGTTCAACATGGCAAAAAAAACGAAGACCGGGATCACGATCGGCCAGGGGCTCACCGGATCCTGATACGCTTGATACGGGGCCGTTGGATAAGTCACCGGCGGCCGGGACGGCGAAGGCGTGAGGATCCCTTTCGGCAACCCGACGACGATGGTAAAGCCCTCATAGGGGGCGTAATCTTCGCTTTCAAATGCGATCGCATCCTCCCCGGCGATCCAACTCCTGGCGTTGCTGGCCCGGGTCCCCCGGACCCCGGTATACGTGGCGAGCTTGATTGATTCTTTAGAAACAGCTTCCGGTAAAGACACGGAAACAAATACGTGCCGGATAAGGACGTCCCACTGCGAACCGACGGCGTTCCAGTACAGTTCGTCATGGTCTTCAAGGAACAGGATCGCCCCGTTCACCCGATATGTGATGACGTAAACTTGCCTCCCGGAAACTGTCCGGTAAGGGCTCCCGATCCTGATCCGCTTGAAGTTCGCGTCATTTTCTTCAACATATTCCCGCCGGGCTTGGTTTTCATCCTCAACGCTCAAAACCTCAAATTGTATGTCATACGGGCGCCCGTTCTCGTCATTGTAACCCGTCGGGATATCCCGGTAAATGCCGTGTTTAGACTCGGGACCGAAATCGGCGCTGATTTTCTCGGTCACGACAAGACTGCTGTCTTTTTGTAATTTTATTGCGATGTTATAGTCTTCAATGCCCCAGGCGTGAGCAAACCCGCACGCCGCGCAGAGAAAAAAAACCGCCAGAATCCACCCTCGTTTCAACATGAACGAACCCTCATCAATTTTGCAGGTCGAGTTTCACTTGCGGCGCCTCGCGCTCTACGTCCGGCACGTTCAACTGAAAAAACTCCCTGAGTTTAAAATGAAACGCGCCGGCGATAATGGAGGCGGGGAACATCTGGATCATCGTGTTGAAGTCCCGGACAACGGCGTTATAATAACGCCGGGCAGCCTGGATGGTCTCCTCGACCTCGATCAGGGTCGTGTGCAGTTTCAAAAAACCGTCGTTCGCCTTCAAATCAGGGTATTTCTCGACAACGGCAAACAGGGATATCAAGCTGTCCGTCAAAGAATTTTCCTCCTGGCCTTTCTCCGCGACACCAGCCGCGCTCATTGCTCTCGCCCGCGCCTCAACGACAGACTGAAGCGTCGTTTTTTCGTGTTGAGCGTATCCTTCGACGGTCGCGACGATATTCGGGATCACATCATACCGGCGTTTCAGCTGGACGTCGATGTCTGACCAGGCGTTGTCGCCCCTGATTTTAAGTTTAACCAATCCGTTATAAACGCTGACAGCCCACAATGCCAGAGCCAGCACAACACCTAAAATCACAATTCCTGGACCCATCTCCTCCCCTTTCTTATGGATAAATTTTTCCCTCAAAATCCCGTTGCTATTGATTTTAAAATATCCGCGGACCTTAACCGGACGAATCCTTTGAAAGCGATTGCAAAAGCATGATCTTCTGCCATATATTCCGCGACAGCCCATGCGTCAGGGACTCGATGTCATTCACGACATCGACGACTTCCGTGTCAGGGAAATGCTGAACATATACCGAGGCGATTTTACTGATCATGGCCAGCATCTCGCTGCAATAATTAAGATAACGCTGTAACGCGAACTCCGTCATCGTCCGCTGAGGCGATGATTTCGTTTTTTGATGGGTCCGGAGAAGAGACTCGGGATCTTTGGTCAGCTGATGCATGTCGATCACGTGCGCCAGGGCCCGCAATTCATGAAGGAGGGACAGGACTCTTTTTCTTTTCATTCGCGTTTCGAGCGTCGCCAGGAAAAAAATGCCGATCCCAAAGAAAACAACATCGTTAATACCCGACTCCAGAACCTGGATAAATTCCCCCAACGTTAAGGGATGGTTGATCAGTTTCAGCGTCCCGACGACCGGCACAAAACTCGCCATGATCAGCACCAGCAACGCGCCGATCAGGATGCGGAAATGCCACAAGGGCCTGGCCACCCAAAGACTCCGCTCCTGGGCTTCCTGTCCTGTCTTATACAATTCTTCGACGACTTTTGTGAGTCCTGCCTGGGGGAATCTTTCCCGGACTCTTCGGGAGAGGAGGTCTAAAGCGGCAACGATCTTTTCAGAATCCAAGTGGCGGTACATATCCGTTCCAATTTAGGGTTGGATAAAATTTCAGCATATTTACATCCTGTTGTCAATTATTAAGTTGAAGGGGCCCTTTAGGCCGGGGGCCGGGCCGCGCCCATGCTGTTTTCTTCATCGCGCTCAGGATAAGCTATCCCGAGAGACCTGAGCAAAAGCGCCTCTTTAAAATACCGGTTGACTGAACCTGTTGACGATTCTAAAATAACTCCCAACAGTTCTAGTCAACGGAACGCCCAAAAATACTTTTTCTACTCATGTTATTAAACTACACCCTCATTTTCTTTATTTCTCTATTTACTATCGGCCTGGAATTGTTTTTAACTCAAGTCCTCAACTTAAAGACATGGAATCACGTGGTCTACATCATCATATCCTTCTCTCTGCTCGGCTACGGGATCGGAGCCAACACCTATTTACTGCAAAAAGAAAAGGTGGCTCAATTCGACAAAAACCGGTTCCTGGGGGTTTGCCTGCTGGCCTTATCCGGCTTCAGCATCGCATCGACCTTGGCTCTCTCTTATTTCCCGATCCAGGTGGAATACATCATTTTTGTCATGAGCCAATTTAACGCGCTTTTTATGCTTCTTCTTTCGTACTGTGTCGTTTTAATCCCGTTTGTTGTTATCGGGTTCATCGTCGTTTTCCTCTTCTCCTCTGCCCCAGTGCGTAGCTACAAATTATATTTTTTCGATTTAATCGGTGCGGCGACCGGGGCTTACTTGTTTTTTCTGCTCATCAACACATTGGCTGTTTTCCGTTC
>ERZ795059.4385-NODE-4385-length-13243-cov-5.404231_pt1 | contig 13243 bp, 15 predicted proteins | sample MGYA00375143_ERZ795059 | MGnify/ENA primary metagenome ERZ795059 (study PRJEB30188, sample SAMN05720168) | activated sludge metagenome | isolation source: Anaerobic digester | place: USA | collected 2015-01-07 ... | reverse complement strand
CCCAAAATATAATGAATCCTTATTATGTTTGTTATATTTGGAGAAGGACGGCATAATGAAATTTAGAGAATGCTCATTTCCTTTCAGAATTGGAATTAACGGAGATATAGCATCATGTAATACTTTAGAAGAATGTATAAATAATGAAATTAAATTTCTATTTTATACAGAAAAAAAATCTATTAGTGCTTTTCCTGAAGTAGGAGCATCTCCAAATGTATTTGGATTAGTTAATGACCAATACTTTGGGCTTAAGAATGCAGTATTTCAGTCAGAAATTGAAAGAGCAATTAAAGAAAACATCCAACCTATTAAAGATGTTGTTGCTAATATAACATGGTTAGAAACAGGTATCTTAAGGATTGATTTTTCTTATACCCTAGTTAGTGGAGAGAAATACCAATACTCCTTAAACTATTATACAACAAGGGAGCAATAAAATGAACAACGTATCAGCTCCGAATATTATTACTGAAACCGCAGATCAGATTGCACAAAATATTCTCACACAGTTTGTTAATCTTGTCAACACAAGACATCCAGATAATCCAATAACAGAATTTGGCCCTGCGACAATTACAGCTCAACTCGCTGGAGCAATGAGTTTAGATGTGTATTCAAACTATGTGGTTGCAAATACTGCTATTCCAGCATTAAAACCAGCCTTTTTTGCTATATTGGGAACAACCAAACAAGATGCTACAAAGGCTACTTGTGATATTACTTTCCATTTAGATTCTCCCCAAATTATAGATATACAAATTCCATTGGGAACAAAGGTATCAACCAATGATGAAGCCTTAATTAATCAGATTACTTATATTACTACAGAAGCTGGTACAATTCTTGCTGGCGATCTGTCTGTTACAGTTTCCGCTCAAGCATCGCTTGCTGGAGTTAGCCAACGCATCAAATCCAACGTTTTAACCAGAGCCTTGACTTCGGCTCCATATATTACTGAAATCTCAAATACGGCCTCGCAAGGTGGGTATGACGAAGAAGATGACTACCAAGCAGCGGAACGATTACAGGGTATCATGCAAACGTATTATGTTGCTGCTAGTCCAAGTAGTTATGAAGCCTTAGCCGAACAGGTACAAGGAGTGTACAGGGCGAAATGCTACAGAGGAACAGATTACTTTGCTCCCGAACAATTTGTTGCTGGACATTCTACAATAATCATCCAGGGTGATTCAGAAGAAACAGATGAACTTTTAGATGATGTTTTCGATTATCTCGATGACAAACGAACTGCTGCCAACTATACCCATGTCAGGAAACCTTCTTATATTGACATTGATATAACCTGCGATGTGAGAATCCATACTTACAGTTTAAGTGTTGTAACAGAAAACATATCAGATAAAGTTTTGGAGGGGTTTAAAGATTGGGAATGGCAAAAGAATATCACTCCTACAGATATAAGAAATTTAATTCTTTCCGCCGAAGGAGTAGTAAGTTGCAGATTGACAGAGCCATCTGATGTCATACAAATAGGGAAGTTTGGATTACCTAAATTAAATAATCTGGTGGTAAATCAATGGGCGTAAATAACTACAGGGAAATATTTTATAATTATCTCTGTCCAAGATCGTGGTGTGAAAACGACCAAGAGTTTATCTTATGGGATTTAATAACTGCCGTATCCACTTCTGGAGGGCAAACTACTTATGATATAATCTACAATCTCAATAGAATAATAGACATAGACCAAACTCCTGCGAAGTTTCTACCATGGTTAGCATCTTTCGTAAATTTCCCTTTAAATTATTTTGCTGAATTATTCTCATGGGATTTAACCAAACAAAGAGCTGTAGTTAAATGGCTTTATTCGAATCAACGATACACTGGTACGAAAAAAGGCATAAAAGATTTTGTAGAAACATTTATCGAAGGAAGCCTCGTCCAAGAAATTAAAGAACCATGGAAAGATGTATTCATATTGAGCGCTTCTGATTTATCAGGAAAAGATAGGCTACAAAACTCTTCGTACTATAGAGACAGCGTTTTACACATATACGTAACAAATTCGCATGAAAACGTTAAACATTTATTAGAATGGTTAATTGATCCTCACATTAAATATTATATAACTTCCACCTCAATGTCACAGTTAGATAATCTTGTAGACACCGAGATTTATGGGGACTTATATATATATAAATGGGGGGAGGCAAATACAGGGGATGTATTTTATTTATCAGATACAAATAGTAGAATATCGGATTGTGGTTTAATATGTGGTCGTGCAATGATATTCTACTCCAATTATACCCAAATTGTGCATGGTGATATAGAAACATTCTACCCATTAGTCGACACCATTTGGCAAATCAAAGAAATAGCCAATAGTACAAAAATTATATATGACCCACTATTAATATCAGATGGTGGTTTCTCCACAGGAGAAGTTTTAACAGGTGCAGAATTAATTAGAAGTGAAACTCCGTTGGTAGGAGAAGACTGGGTTTACTTCGGAGACATAGACTTTCAGGAGGCATAATGCCAGCTACTAGAGGAATTGGTTTTTATACTAGCGTTGTAACTGCGCTATCTCGAATGAATGATGATATTTGGTTGTGTGTAGGACAAGCCGATCCGTGGGATGGTGGAGTCCCGCCTTTGGAAGATGAAGAAGGAGTACCAAATCCTATCCTTTATAAGAAAATTACCAATGGAGTAAAATTAGTTAAACAGGTACTTGTTACTGATCCTTGGGAATATACCTACAAAACAATCGTAGATGGTTCACCCGTAATCAGATATTTCAAAAGTATTACAGAAAATGAAGCAAGGGATGACCATCAAAAGTTGGTGCTATTCTTCGGTGATATTAATCCTGGAGATGGTGGACTCTCTGAAATAACCTTCCGAGCAGTAGGTTTCTACCAAGGGATAGTCCCTGCAACAGGACACGAAAGCGATACTGTTCTATTACCTGCGGATATTACAAATACAGGGAATACGCTGTTAGTACAAAATTATTCATCTGCTGCGGTAGTTAATGCCGATGGTAGCGGTGAAATTAAAATTATTGTTAATTTGAGGTAAAAATGAGCAGAAATTATAATGATGTTAATTTAGAAGTTTCACCCTATTCCAGAACTATAGAGCAGGAATATGCAAAGGGATACAGAGAAGTCCTAGGCAAAGAAGGTTTACCTGTTTCAGGACAAGACTTTAATAATGCCTTGGCTTATGATAAGAAAAGATTATCTTCTGCGTTAAACGCGCTGGGGATACATGAAGGCACTATTTTAAGTGGTTCTCTTCCTTCCGTAGATGGAACAACAGTTACCATCTTGGGAGATATTTATGTTTGGGCAAAAGGAGAAATCCTTAATAAACCCACAACTACTGAAATTATCCTTACTGGGTCTGGAAATGAGACAATAGGATGTACCGTCAGTAGATATATTATAGATTATCAGGATGATCCTGCCCTTTTAGACCCCTCTACTGCTTACGAATCACCAGAAGGTACAATTCAGCCAAGAACATCTGGTGAACCCTGTGGAGACAGAATCAAATACGAGATTACATTCTCCAAGACAACATTTGAATATCCTTTATGGCACTTTAAGGATGGTATCCTGCAGAATGCCACTGCTCTTCCAAATGAGATTGTTACCATGGAAGAAATCGAGCATAGAACAAGAGATTCAAGTGGTAATTTCTCTGTTAATCCACCTTATTGCTATGTTGTCAAATATAATAACGAAGCATCGACGTGTAAGGTTTACCCCAACGAATATTATGTGGATGGTGTTCGAGTTGGAAGAACACAGGAGGAAGGAATTTTAATTCCACACGCTCTCTCAACAGAATATGTGAATTTTGAAGGACATACATACGACGCTGCAACAAAAACCTACGCTCTTGCTGAATTTCCAATTAAGTCTACATCTGATATGGGATTTACCTGTGAAGGATACATCCAAGTTACAAGAGGAAGTACAGTTGATGGAACTGACGATATTTGTTCAGGAACTTCATCTGGGTATGCTCTTGCAAAACATCTTGCTCCCTGTAGGGATTCACTCCTTGACATTTTAGAGGTTTACACCTCAACTGGAACTTATAGTGATCCTCATGTTGTCGATTACACAATTGGTAACGACCCAGATGATGATTGCTATAGAGATGGTAACACAATTAATTGGTCTCATCTGGCTGCCAATGGAGCTGACGAACCTGCAACTGGAACTAACTTCTGGGTGAAGGTAAGAGTCAGCGTCAACGGAATAAAGGCTTTAAGAGAAGTTGAGACTATCACCAACGAAGCAGTTAATATTGCCAGCACAAACGATAAAGAACTTGCACATAACGACGTATTCGGAAGCATTGATTCCACTGGCATATCAAGAGTAATTATTGGAGATGCTGCGGGTGGTGATGATTATGTAGAAGGAACAGATTTCTACATAATTAATTACTTGGACGATGGGTATACAAATGCAAATGATGATCCTAATCAGGCATGGACGGAATCAAAAAAGGCCAAGATTCATTGGCTAATAACTCCTCCTGCTGGAACGGTTTATGTCTCATATTCATACTGGAGACATACAAAAGAAGGACATTATATTGGAAGAGATTCTTTTGATAACCAGTATCATCCTGCCATCAATATTGAAAATTTAGTAACAAACAAAAATACAGGATACAGGAAATACATTTCCTTTGAGACCTCATGTACAGAAAAACCTGTTGATACTTCTACCTTTTATTTAGACTATGAAGTCTACAGGGGACGCTTCGATCTCGTAGAAGTTATGAGTGATGCCAACTTTACCAGAATCCCTGGTCTCCCCGCAGAAGAACCAAATTTCCCAAGCGGGCATTACACAGGATTGGTAATAGCAAGATTGAGAATCCCGCCTGATTCACCAAATATTATAGTTGAAAACCTGCCTGTTGAATGCAATAAACAGTTTAATATCAGGGAAATGAAAGAACAGGTAGTTGATTTAAGAGACGAAATACAACAGTTAAAAATCAAATTAGACACTCAAGCAAAAACAACCAGAACTGATACAGAAAAAGGTTCTTGGGCTGATGATTGTATCAACATTTCTTTCCAGGCCAGTAACGGTGGTGACCCACTCTTTAATACTGGTGGAGTAGCATATAATGTGCGTAGTGACCCTAAGAAGGCCATCAAAACACTCAAATTCTCCTCAAGGACTGCAAATGATTTAACTACAGATAGTGGTTCTTCAACAGTAATAAGTGGAACTAAATTCATTTCCCTTACAAGATCGCTTGCATCTCAAGCCAATACAGATGCCTCATTAAAACAATTAAGGGCTTCCACAACGATGAGAATCAATCCTTATGGATTAACTCATCAGGATGGCCCTTACATCTCACTTAATCCTAATTCCGATAGCTGGATAGAAGAAGAAGTTATCATCAGAAACTTCGATGAGAATGTTCCTCTTTCCGTAGAGAATCAATCTGTTTCTGGAAATGGATTCTTTGATAGAAATACCAATGTAATGATTGGTTTCACACAAGATATTACCCAACTGGTAAACTGGAATGCCATCAATAGAGATGGAAGTGTGTCACCAGAAAGTTTTAATAGAAATAATATAAACTCTGGTACTTGGTTATTAAATGACCCATCAACAACAGTTGTTGTAAGAGATAATGGAGATTTACTCAACAGGACTATTAACAGGATCGTTACCTTCATCCGTCAAAGAACCATAGAAGTAACAGGTACTAAATACGATAATTTTGACGATAATATCTTCTTACTCTTCGACAACCATCGTGTTAATTTAACTCCAACTGGATCAACAGTTGCAGGAACACAAGCTGGAACAGTTAAAGCAAAAGCTGATGGTTCTTGGACTGCTACTTTTGTAATTCCACCCAATATTCCAACAGGCGTGAAAAATGTTTATGCTTGTGCTGCTGATTCTGGAAATACAGCAGGAACAATCTATACAGCCGAAGCCCAGAAAAAGACTATCGAAAGAATCATTACCCCAGTTCCAGCACTGCCTCCAATTCCTCCTTCTCCAACTCCAGTTCCTGTTCCCGAACCAGATGAACCTATCACTTGGGATAGAGGAGTTCCTTGGGTCGCCCCAAATCCATTAGTTCCACCTGAACTTACTGTAGATGGTTGGAGCAACTGGAGAGCTATCGCAGACCCAATAGGCGAAGAAATCATACCAATTGATGACTTTGATATTGGAGCCATAGATTTATACTTCCAGCATAAAGATTCGGCAGAAGGTGGATTTGTACACATAAGGAAACTCAAAGATGGTGATCCTTCAGACTTGATAAAGTTGGTTAATTTTGTCCCCGCGGAGGTAAGTATTTCAGAAGATTCTTCTGTTGTAACTACTTTCAACCTTGGAGACCCTGTACCATTTGTATCTGGAGAAAATTACTTCCTTGCTGTAGGATCAGAATCAACTATGTATCAGGCTTATATATCAGAATCTGGTGGAACTGACTTACTGGATACTACCAAGAAACTGGGTAATGAATATCCAGGAAATGCAAGAAGTTCATCAAATGGACTCTCTTGGGATATTCTACAAACCTCTGATCTAAAGTTTGCATTGAGACCTTATGTCTATGCCAATTCGGGAGAATGGTATTCACAAAATATCTCTACAGAATTAACATCTTTTTACTTATCAGGAGATGTCCTGTTGAGACCTGGTACAACCATTGACTGGTACTATTCCATCGACAGCGGTACTACATGGAGACCATTCACACTCAATAACGAAGTGGTTTTATCACAAATGGCTTCCCAAATAAAAATTAAAGCTGTATTGTCAACTACAAAACCAAATGTCTCACCTCTAATTGTAAACAGTTTAGTGCTGGATACTAGAAAAAATAATGCATCTTCTACTTATGTTGGAAGAAATCTGCACTTCGCAAACGATAATAAATTCTACAAAGTTACTTACACAGTTGAAGAAGCAAAACCATCAGGAACTACATTAACTCACTACGTATCTATTGATAATGGAGTTACATGGGTCGCATTCCCTGCAGCTTTCAAAACAGAAGTAATTGACGGAGAATTTACCAAATATTATTATGCTAAATCATTCTATCTCGATCCTCCCATATTGAATACGGATGATTTGACTGCTGCTTCTGGTGGTACACTTGCCAATGGAACATATTATTACAAAATCACCGCTGGCAATGAATACGGAGAAACTATAGCTTCTGCAACAAGAAGTATTACTCTTTCAGGAGCCAATCAATCGGTAATCATTGACCTTGCTGATGTTCCTACAGGTGCTACTGAAGTCCGTATCTATCGTGGAACAACAACAGATGCCACAATTAAATACATTCTTACCTCTTTTGGTGCTACATTTACAGATGATGGTTCCGATCCTGATAGTGACATCAACACTCCACCTGCCACACCAACTGCCAGAAGTTATCAAACAGATGTAAGAATAAGAACAGACATGACAACATCTGATATTGCAAAAGAACCAAAAATAAGAATACCTTATGCAAGGATGGAATAAAATGGACGAAAACGAGATGGTGAAAAAAATCAAAGAGGTTCAAGATATAGCGGAAAGAGTTAGAAGGCACGCTAATGAACTGGAAACAAAATATAAAGATTTAGAGAAAAAATATAATGAGTTAACCACTGTTCCTAAAAATAAGAAATCTAAAGGAGAGTAGACTCTATGGCAGTTATACAGGTAATTAACCAAACAGACCAGATTAACAATGCTTTTACTAAAGTAAACGAAAACTTCCTTGCTGTTAATCAGGGTTTGATTAATGTTTCCACAGGACATGACCATGACGGGGTTAATTCCAAAACTGTTGATCATACAAAACTAATCAATATTGGGGTCAATTCTCATTCCGTTATAGACACAGCAATAAATAACTTAACGTCCCACTTAAGTAATACCAACCTCCACGTATCTACTGAAGAACAAACGGCGTGGGATGGAGTAGTTTCAGAAGTTGTAGCCGCAAGAAGTTCGACTGCAAAATCCACAGTATATGATACCCTGGATGATCGTCTTGAAGCTATCGAATCTGAATCTTCGCCAGCAGCCCATGATGGTTTATCAGGACGACACACGGCAGCTACTGGTAATGGTGACAACGATTCACGCCATAAAGCTGATGCTATTCAGGATACTACTGGTGAACGTACTGTTCAGGAAGCTCTTGATGATCTCGAAGGCAATATATCCACACTAACCTCTAATAAAGCCAACAAGGCAACAATCATTGCAGAAATCAATGCTTCTACTGAAGCCACTTTAATCGAAAAAGAACACGTTGAGCAACCCGACTTAACAGATGATGATATTGGTGCAGGTAATTACCGTATAATGGGTTTGGAAGATGCTCCTGCCGATGTGAATTTACGATTATCAGCCTTAACCGTAGGCGCGCAATTACGTAATTTATTATGGAATGGAACATTCACTTATTTAGGTGGTAGTTCAGGCCGTAATCTTACTAAATACCCTGTTGCCAGTAAAGATAATCCTTATACAATCCCTGGTTGGAAAATAGTTTCAACTTCAACTTCAACAGTTGAAGTTGAAGAAATAACTGGAACACCTCCATGGCATGATTATAAAGCAGATGATGTCTTTAGAAATGTTTATGGATACCGACAAATAACATATAAGCCTGCTGTAGGAGATTCCTCGACTCAATTTGTTTCGGCGCCTATACCATTTGGAGATACTGAAGCCACTAGTGAACCTAGACATATTACGGTATCCTTGTGGTACAAAACAAGTACAGCCCTTGCTACACCTCCATTTGACATCTTGTTTGATGGCGTATACACATGCACTTTCGATGTTCCTGCAACTAACGATACCAACTGGCATAAATTCACAGCCAGTGCTCCAATACCAACACAACTAAACTCTTTAATATTAAATTTCAACTGCGCAGATTCACCAAATATTTCCATTGCGCGTATTGGAGTGTGGGATTCAATTCTGTCTTCTGATACTCACCTTGAACCATACGCTTGGTATAATCCAATGTTCACTCCATACAAAGAAGGTGCCACATCAGCAATCTTAGACACACCTCCTGCTGCTGGAGAAATATTCAAAAATGCCCCAGAATTTAAAAAAACTTGGAGAGTAGATATTCCTGTTGACACATCCCTTACATCACCACTAACTATCCCGATCCCTCCTTCGCATTATGTTTACAATGTAAGAGTCATGTCAGATTATAAGGTAACAATACCAATTCCCACAACTCCACCAACAAGCGTAGATACATGGTACTCATATTTTGATATAACATCCGCAACTAACTGGACGACTTCTTTCAACTCGATTTCGTTGAGCGTTCCCACTCCACCTACTGACACTAATCACCTTATTGTAGAAGTCGATTATTGGCCTGCTGAAAATTCATAAGGAGGAATATGGCTGGTAAAAAACCAAAATTAGGATCGGGAGAAAGATTTGAGAAATTAGCAAAAAAAGTTGGATCACCTGCTCTCGCAGCATGGATTGGTCGTAAAAAATATGGTAAAACTAAAATGGCATCTTTAAGTAAAAAAGGTAAGAAAAAATAGGAGAACCGTCCTCCTTTACAATATCATGGGTACGGAATCAAAAATAAGAGGTATTTAAAATGGCATACGATTCGTTGAATATAAAAGGGCGTAGAGTTTTTCAAACCAACGTTGATACTCAAAATACTATCAATGATAGTTTAGACGAAAGAATCACCGCGCTGGAAAGTTTCGGAGCGAAGAATGTAAGGGTAGCATCATTAGCAAACACAAACATCGCGAATAATGTTCTTACAATGGATGGAGTTACTCTTGCTGATGGAGATTTAGTCCTCTTAAAAAATCAGTCAACAGGGACTCAAAATGGTATTTATACTCGTGGAACTGATGACAAACTTACAAGAGTAAGTTGGGCAGATTCTACTGCTGATTTAGCTCAAGGTTTAGTCATACATGTACTCGAAGGCGATACTCAAGCTGATACCTTCTGGCAAATGACAAATGATGCTCCCACTCTTGGGACAGACGCTTTAGTCTTTGCTTCTTTTGATGCTTACGGAGCAACATCAGAAAACACAGCCAATAAAATTGCCAAAAGAGATGAGAATGGCAATTTCGCAGCTGGCACAATAACAGCTAATCTTATTGGAGGTGTTACTGGAGACTGCTCTGGTAATGCTGGTACGGCTACTAAATTAGCATCGGGGTCGATATTCAAATCCACCGAGCAGACAGGAACAGGTGAAGCACAAAATATTGCTCATGGTTTAGGAGCAACTCCTTCGCTGGTATTCGTTTCGCCCTCTCTAGTTGGAACTGATGGTGTAACAATTGTTGAAGGAGCACATGATGGCACTAACTGCGTTGTTACAGCGACTACTGGTGCTAAATATTTTGTCATTGCAATAAAGTAGGTGTTAGATGGGCGAGACCTCAGTCCAAGACATTATTCTTGATATGATTAAAGAACACGGACAAAAACTTGATAAAATTCTGGAACAAACAACTAAGACCAATGGTAGAGTAAATAACCATGATAAAAGACTGGAAGACCTCGAAAAAACTGAACACAATCCTTTAACTTGCCCTGCTAAAAATGACATTAAATGGGTTAAACAATGGTTTTGGGCAATCATTACAGGAGCAATTACTATAGCCACAACACTTGCGGTCTTGGTAGTCAGGGCGGTGCTAAAAATATAATGAGAAGAATAGAAGCAATCATAGTTCATCATAGTGGGGGTTTCGCCGAAGATACATCAAATGGTAAACAACTCGCTGAATTAACTACCAATAAACAACATTTACTCACGCGGGGGATCAAGTCTCCCGCTGAGTATCATGTTATTATTGCTCGAAACGGAAATATATTAACTCTTGCACAAGACGAACAGATTCTTGGTCATTGTGGTGATGATAACTGGAATATAAAATCTTTAGCTATTTGTGTAGAAGGTAATATATCCCAACAGGGTTTGACTAAAAAACAATACGAATCTTTGCTTTCAATGGTGCTCTTCTGGTGCCGTACATATAATCTAAATATCAAAAACATTTATAAACACAGTGCAGTTATGGCAACTGATTGCCCAGGTTCGAGATTCCCGTGGGATAAAATGAGTGCAGATATTATCTATTCGTTGAAGGCTGCGCCTCAAATTATTGAGTTAAAGTTAGGATCAAAAATAGCGCATGTTTTTTACTTTTTTGATTCTCACCCGTATGAAAAGAATTTGACAGTTGGAGCTTTTCTTAGTTGGGGAGCAATTTCTTGGCTAAGCAAAAATGATACTGTTTTACTTGGTGCTTATACAACACCAAGTCAGAAATATTACAATAAAAATGGTAATATCAAAATAAGAGATTTAGCAAAAGCCTTGCACTATCAGGTAGTATGGAATGTAGTAAATAAAAAAATTACGTTAAAGAGGTAAAAATGGAAGAAACAAACTTTTGGGTTCAACTCTTTACCAGTCAGGTTTTTCTTAATGCCTTCATAACAATAATTTCTGCAATTGTTGTTTATTTAGGTATCAGGCTTAGAGCATGGCTGAATGTTAAAGTCGGCAAAGATAAACTTGATAAAGCGTTGGAAATGGCTGAAATTGTAGCCAGTGGTGTTGAACAAATTGGCAAACAGTTAGGATGGGATGGCGAGCAGAAGAAGAAAGAAGCCACAGCCCGACTTCAGGCATGGTCAAAAAAGATGGGAATCACTTATACGGATGAAGAATGGAGTATGTTGATCGAAAGAGCTGTGCTTGTATTCACTGGTTTCTGGGATTCCCTCAAGAATGAGAAATCTCCACTTCCCAAGGAGGATACATCTGTAGAGCTCCCGACAGATGCGTTAACACAACCTTAGTTTACTTTTAAGGGAGTTGATTATATATAAAAAGCCTAGCTATATAGCTAGGCTTTTTAATTTAGGAGGTGTTATGCTAAAAATAGGTGATTTAATACTTGGTCATGATGATCTTTACGGGAAGGTAGTGGGTTTTGTTATTATAAGTGATTTTGTTGTCGCCAAAGTTGAGATAACTTCGAATGTTTATGAATATTGGTTTTATTAGAATGCCTGTGATAATCTGTGTACCAAGATTTCAGACAATGTTTCGTACCTATTGTGTATGAAATCTTGTTGATTTGGAGGAATATTCGTATCAATTAAATCTTTAACGTAGTCATCAATATCCGCCATAAGAAGATGAATCAACTCATGTATAATAGTAGGTGTGTAATCAACCGTATCTTTACTAAACATAATATGGGCTGATCTTGGAAGTATTTTGTAGTGCATTTCAGCATTAGAAGTGGTATCTTGACCAGAAAAATCATAAGAGATATTCCAGTCTGTCAATCCAAAAGCATCTGCCCATTGAGCAATGCAATCTCCTACTTCTTTATCTCTATTAACCGATGTTGTCTTGGATTTCTTTTCTGAATCGTTCTTCACTGGAAGCTCCTACTTTTTTGTATGTTTGTTCATTATTTTCAACAACAGTAGTTGGTAAACTCATAACCCCGTAATCCGATGCAATAGCTGGGTTTTTATTAACATCAATATATTGGAAAACATACCCAAATTCTTTTGCTATTTTTTCTACTATGGGGCGAAATGATTTACAAGCCTTGCATGATGAAGAAGAAAAAAATAATATTATTTTATTGCCCATGATCTCCTTTGAGAATACTTTGAATTTTATATGCTATTTTACCAGTTTGATTACAAATCCAACTCTCCCAATTAGAGAAGTTTTTTTTCATAATAAAAGACATTTTATGGTAAGGAATATCTTTTCCTGCTTCAAGTTGTATGTGACAGATTCTACAAACGGGGATGCGGTTGAAAACTAGAAAAAGATTCTTCCCTAATCTACCTAATATATGGTGTTCTTCACAAGCTCTTTGACCACAAATCCAGCAAACATCTCTTCTTGGGAATGGAGGGAGAGTTTTTATCTTTTTGTAAAGATTATATTTCTTTTGATTCTTGTCACTTAACCTCTTCACGGCAATTACTTTCTAGTTTTTCAGGAGAAAGGTCTGCTTGAAATAGCATTTCTGGGCCAAAACTAGTTAGCCATGACAAGATAGTATGTAACACATCTATTTTATTTTTAGTTGTAAATTCCAATACCTGTGTTTCATCTCTGACAATCTTAATCGTTCCATCTTGATTGTAAATAACAGGACAAATCTTGATGTTATTTTCTC
>ERZ795059.4382-NODE-4382-length-13249-cov-6.648552_pt1 | contig 13249 bp, 7 predicted proteins | sample MGYA00375143_ERZ795059 | MGnify/ENA primary metagenome ERZ795059 (study PRJEB30188, sample SAMN05720168) | activated sludge metagenome | isolation source: Anaerobic digester | place: USA | collected 2015-01-07 ... | reverse complement strand
ATCTGCTTTTTTCATCCAGATTGGCAGGTTCCATTCCAACACTTCTTAATATAATATCAATCCATTCTTTAGTGTTAAAGGACTTTCTTCCTGTAAAGAGTTCATTCATTTCCATGTTCGGCATCTGTATGGGTTTAAGTTCTCTTAATACAAAGGGACTGTCTTTTGCCGATTCATCGTAGAAGTATTCAATTGTAAGGATACACCATATGCCTCCTGCAAGGAGTTTTTCAAATTTTTTGATATAATCAGGAGAGGTAACAATTTCTTTGAGTCCCAGATTTGTTAAAACTGCTTCATACCGGTCTTTTTTTTCATTCAAATGGACAGTTACTTTATCGATAACTTTATAACGTCCTTTTTCTCTTATATGAGATTTAATCTTTTCAGCTTCATCTGTTCTGACATAGTTATCAGAGAGAATTCCCTTTACTTTTTCAAGCCCCCATTTTACCGTTTCTTCCACATCGGAAGAACAGTACATACCAAGCAGATATTCAAGGACATAAGTAGGAACGTTGGCTCCTTCTTTTATAAGTTTGGTAAGATCTTTTCTTACTACTTTACCGGGGAAAAGAGAGAGTAATTTTTTATTAATGTCTTCCATTTACATCACCATTCGTCAAATTCATTTCCAAAAGCTATATGCATATCATAAAGTACTTTCTTATATTCTGCATATTCATTTGTGTTTTCTATGAGTTCTTTTAGTTTTAATTCTACAGGCTGGCCATTATAATCTGATGAGTCACTTTTAAATCTGAAGATACATTTTTGTTCTCTGTTTCTCATATCATCTTCTTTTGATTCGAAGAGGAGTGTGTTTTCGTCAGATATTAAAATTCCATCTTTAGTGAAAAATCCGCATTTTAATTTTCTGGGCAGCACCTTGTCTGATAGAGGTTCTTTTTGCACAAAATTGACCGGGAATTGATTACTTGTAATTGATGATTGAGTCTGGATAATATCGACTTCTACTTTTTTTGTAGTGCTTTCTCTTTTACATTTTACTTTGATTACAGGAACTACTATTTCCTGGAGGCTTGAACCGCCATGGACAAAACGACTTCCTCCTCCCTGGGTTTTCAGTCTTTTTATGGATTTTGCTATTAGAAAATCATAATCTCCTGAAATATTTAATTCAGAAGAGGTAAATTTCTTTGTAGGGCTTATTTCTATGAGATCTTTGCCTATTAAGAAACGGCGGTTCTTTTTTAAGATTGTTCCACCTGTATCTGTGATTTTCTTGAAGTCTATGTCTTCCGGTTCTCTGTGCTGGTATAAAAATCCGTGATCACTTGTTATAATAATATTGGTTCCGTTAAAATTAACTATATGTTTGATGATTTTTTCCATTCGTTCAAAGGTTTGCTCAACGGCATCGAATACATTTAATTCTGTTTTGAAATCATCACCTGTGGCATCTATTGTGTCATCGTAGATATAGATAACATTATATTTTTTTGCAAATTCTCTTCCTGTGTCACGGGTAAAAGAGAGAAAATTATCAGCTTTTATGGCTGTGCAGGATGGATTGAAATTTTCCAGGACTTTCTGTCTGTCATCAATGGACTGAATAGACTGGCCATCAATAAGGAATCTGTCTTTTTCCATATCACAGGAAAGCTCTTTATGTGGAAGAAGAGCTGCCATACCCAGAGCAGTATAGCTTGGAAGCATGGATAACATAAAGGAAAGGTCTCCTTCAAGTTTATCTTCTTTTAGAATTCTTTCATAAAGTTCTGCTCCTGTTTCATAGCGGAAAGCATCGGAAATAATAACAAAAATCTTCTGGTCTTTTTTTAAGTAGGGATTTACACAGGTGTCAAAAAAGCTATCCTGTCCCGGTATTAACTTTGATTTCCATTCTTTGCAGGAGTCTACATATTTCTGCCATTTATCATTCAGAGAAGGAAGAAATACACAGGAATATATATTTTCTATAGTGCTGTCCAGTTCTTTTAAAAGGGTAGTTTCTCCCTGATTTTTGGAATAGTAGATATATTTTCTGTAGAGAGTATCGAATTTATAAAGAGATTTACTGTAGACAGAGAGTCCTTCGTCAAAGGAATTAAAGTCAACTGCCATATTTTTAATTTTATAAATTTCCAGAGCCATATTCAGTGCTTCGTATATCTTTTCATATTCTTTATACCAGAGGGATAGTTTTCTTTTCTGGATTACGGAGATAGCTTCGTCTATATTTATAATTTCTTTTAATAATTTATTTTTTATATCCTGTATGATTTTTTGTTCTACAGATTCAAGAATATCACAGTCTTTCAGGTCTCTGTAGTCATATGTAAGGAATTTATTTTTCAGTCCGCTTTCTTTTTCTATTTTAACTACCAGAGAGATAAGACTTTCTTTATTTTTTGAACTGTCCATCCATCTGTTAAGGAATATAATACTGTCCTGTGACAGTTTTGTATAACTTTCTTTTACCTCTGCCTTTAAAGAGGAGTAAAAATGGAAGAGGATAATTTTTATGAGAAGATCTTTTATTGTGGGGTTATCAGTTTTATAATGAAATGTCTCGTCTATCATTTCCCAGAAATATTCATTTAATCCGTATTTTTCTATGTTTTTCCATGAGTTATCACTGTCTTTATCCATTTCTGTAAAGAGACTGTAAAGTATCTCTTCTATCTGAGGAATAGTGCCTGTAATGACAGATATCATCTTTAAAGCAAGTCGTTTCTGTTCATCATTTTCCGAGATCAGACTTTTGAGTTTTTCTATTCTCTTCTGACTTTTAAAGAAAGAAATATGTTTTTTTATAAAACTCTTCATTTCAAGGCCGAGTTTCAGATCCTGTATTATCATTGAAGGGTGATCTGCAGAAAAAGAGATATTTGCTATGAGAAGATCTATAAGCCAGTTTGTTTCTGCCGGAGGTTCGCTGTAAGGGGCATAGATGAGGAATTTTTTATCCGGCTCCTGGCAGATAACTTTATATTTTATATAGAATTCATTGTTTTTTATTTCGATTTTTTCTATATCAGACAGGTCAATGTCCTGATAAATCTGTCTCATATCTCCTTCTTCATCGTACCAGAAGATAAGACGATGATTTTCAAATAACTGGTTAAGTCTTTCTTTTATTTTGTCCATATTTCATCTCTTCAGGAGTGGATTTCACTCTTCAGTTTTATTATTTCCTCCTCTGTCAATCCTGTTACATCTCTAATTATTTCTTTAGAAAGTCCCATTTCAAGGCTTTTTCTCGCTATCTTTACTTCTGCTTTTTTTCTGCCTTCCATAATTCCTTTCTCCATAGCTTTCATTCGTGCAGTCTCAAGAATACTTTCTTCATCACGGAGTATTTTTAATTTTTCCTCATAAACATCTCTCTGTTCCATAGTTAAAGGCAGATGTTTTAACACATCGATGATTTTTTCTATTGTATCCAGTTCATGCAAAGGAATGGGAAGAACTTTGTTTTTGTTTCTGTGTTCTCTCATAACTTTTTCATAAATACTTTCTTTTTCACTATTATCCATTTTCAGGCTCCTTGTCTTTTCTAATGAGACAGCATTTTCCAAATAATTGACAGGATTTTTTTTCTTATTTCCATTTATCAATCAACATGTTTATCTCTTCAGAAGGTAATCCTACATATTTACAGATTAGTTCTACTGATAATCCTTCTCTGAGCATATTTTTTGCAACCTCAATTTTGCCTTGTATCCTTGCAGTCTCTAAAGCCCCATCCTCATCACGAAGTGCTTTTAATCTTGATTCATAGATTTCTCTTTCTTCATCTGTTAAGGATATTTTATCCAGTATTCTGGTTGCTTTTTCTATTGTATCTATTTCTTTTAATGCCACAGGAAGATTAAGTTCAGTGAACTTTTCTGCATATTTCAAAAAGTATATCCATCTATCAAGAGTCTTTTTTAAATCCGGCAGTTCTTTTGTGAATTTTTCAAGTTCTATGAAATGAATTTCAAGCTGATCATGAAGGTCTTTACCGGTTTTTAAGTTTTTTATACGATAAATACTGTGATAATCTTTTTCTTCCAGTCTATTGAAATTCAAGATATTTATGCTTACAGTTCTCTTTAAATTATTATATTCTCTGCCTTCTCCCAGTTGTGATGAATACAGCCTGGCCCAGTAATAGGTTGCTCTTTTATTGTAATAATATTGATCTGCTATCTGCATTTCAATATTGTAAAATTCCCCTTTATCATCTTTTGCTCTTATATCCAGTATTGTCAATTTGTCTCTTTCATACTCCTTACTTCCAAAGGGATTAAGTATTTCTATTGATGCTATTGGTCTTGTCTGATAGTCTTCAAGTATGGAATTTAAAAGAGATATGAGTATATCTTTATTCTGTTCGTTTCCGAATATCAGTTTGAAAGCAAAATCAACACGTGGATTTATTTTACACATAAAATTCACTCCTTTTCCAGTCCTGCTATGGTAGCAAGGACATCTTTGAACTTACAATAGTTAACTCTTACTCCATCGTCAAGGTCAATGGGAATATATTGTTTTGCCATATGGTCCAGCTTTTTATCATATTCTGCCAGGTCTTTAAGGATTTTATTGATTTCCTTGATTTCCTTATCTTTTTTAGTCTTTTCTTTTCCTGAAAGAGTATCCGAATCTATATCCTTTTTAATCTGAACCTTTCTGTATTCCTGTTTTGAAGCGTATTCTCTAAGATACTCATTTAACACTTTGCTACAGAGATCAGGTGTGTAGCGGTGCATATAGATTAAAGCCTGGAAATACTTTTTCGGAGACTGGAACATCCAGTATATAGGACGTTTTCTATATCTTTTTACATGGTCGCTGTAAAAATCTTTTTCAAAATAGGCTCTGATGGATTTTCCGAGTTTTTCTTCAATAAAAGCAAGGTTTTCGTGGAAAGTACCCTCTCCGAAGGTTATTTTCAGGAATTTATTGAAGAGTGACACTATGTCATTTTCAAAATATTCGTCTGAAAGGATTGGGAGGATATTATCTTCATCAGGGTTAAATGAAGGAGCTTGATTAATAATTTTTATATAATTTTCAACTGTTTCTCCCTGATTTGCAAGTATAAGCCCTTCTTTATCCGGGGAATATCTTCCGAAGATACATCCCACACTGTAGGAGATGAACTGTTTCATCACTTCATCCGGTTTGAATTCAAGTTCTCCTCTGTCGTTAATGAAGGTTTCATCTCTGAGTATAGTAATGTCTTTTAATTCTACTTCGGGAGTAAGTTCATCCTGAAGGCCGTATATTTCTATGAATATCTTATTTAATTCTTCTTCATTTCTGTGAAGGGTGCAGAATTGGGATTTCATAGAGGATTTCCAGATTTTGTAGGCTTCTTCTATTTTTTCATTTTTACAGAGAATAAGGGAATTACTTTTAAAGTCCCAGCTTGTTTCACGTGAGTTCCAGTCAGTTCGAGAGATGGATATGTTTTGTTCTGAAAGAGTGTCTATGATGATTTTAAGGGGTTTATTTTCTGTAAAGATTATTGGTAGAGATGATATATTTCCAACCTGATAATTTAACGTTGGATTTAATATTTTAAGAAAATCACAAGTTAATTTTGAACATAAAAAAGCTGTAGTATATTTTATTTTATCTTCTTTTGGAAACAAGGATGAGCCTGCCACGTCGAAAAGAAACCCTTCAGGTGAGAATCTTACCCCGAAGTTTGAGGAACTAATATCAGTCCAAGTAATAGTTTCTTTAAAATAAAAATTTGGATCTCTCAATCTGTAATTTGTTTCTTTCTTGATTTCTTCACCATTATTCTCCATATTTATTATATGAAAATTATTTCCATACCATTTTCTAAATTCTCCTCCCTTGTTATAAGGATACCATTTTTTCTTTTCTATTAGTATATCTGAATAATGACTAAAACCAATACCTATTTTATTAAAAAATACTTCGTACCAAAATCTCACAAATTTATCATTATTACCTGTTTGAATTCCTGTTTTTACATCAAACAATTCCCTTATTTTATTAGCTTTTTCAAAAATTTCCTTCATTTTATCACTTGCCCAGTATGCAATTGGATTTCCAGGAATTTTTTTAAAATCTTTCTGATTAGCTTTAAATCTATAATAAATATCAGATTTTTTAATCGCATTCAATGTTTTAATAGGCTGATTTTCTGCTCCAGTAAACTCAGATAATTTAATATAATCACCTTTTATATCAAGGTTGTTATTCCTCAAAGTAAATGTACATATAGGAACAGTAGCCTCAGCAAAGCCAGAATATTCAAGTTGAATTAAATTAGAAATCACTTTGTTTTCAATTAAAAATACTCTTAACCATTCATAGAAGTAAATAAACATCCAAACAAATGGGGTCATAAAGCCTAATATACTATCATTTTTTCCCATACTACAACATTTCAGGATAAAACATGCAAAAATATCAAATTTTGTTTCTGGATAATGTTTTTTTACAAATTCATTAAGACTTCTTTCTATATATTTCAAATTCATATAAGGCGGATTAGTCACCACACAATCATACTTCTGCCATAAAAACCTAGCCTGCTTCCTTAAATTCTCCTGTACAACCTCAAAAAGACTCCCTCTATCTTCCTCCAGTCTCTTTATATCTTCCTCACTTACCCTGATAAGAGAACCCAAAACCTTCGCATTCTTAAATATCTCATACTCATCAGAATCCATAAAAGCCATAACATTCGGTACAATCCCTTTATCAAAAAACCTTCGATAATAACCTCTTGCCTTCATCATAAGAGCAAAAGAAGCAAGGCTTGCCGCTCTGTCGTCTATATCAATTCCATATAAATTCTTTTCCAGAATTAAAGAAGGTATTTCACTCTTACTGTATCCCTCTTCTTCATATATTTTAATTAAAAGATCAAAGGCATAGACAAGAATATGACCTGAACCGCAGGCAGGGTCAAAAATCGTTATTTCTTCAGGCGAGTTTATCTTTCTTGGAGGTATTTTATCTTTATCAGCAGGTTCTATATAAAATTCCATAAACTCTTTAAGACAGGAATCCGGCCTTGCTTCAAGCCATAACTGCCCTAAAGTATTATCAATCATATATTTTACAATCCATTTAGGAGTAAATAACTGTGTGGCTGCAGGAATTTCATCAGGTTTATATCTCTTCTTTGCATTTATTACTTCATCCTTTTTCTCAGAAATATAATACTGATAAAGCCACCCTATTATCTCCACATCTTCACAATCATCCTCAGAAATATTCTTTACAATCTCATCTCTCACAGAACCGGCCTTCAGTAGATTCTCAGGAATAAGGAGTTCCGTATAATCATCAATCCATTCAAACATAAAAGGCATAATTTTATGATAATAATTGCACACCCCTGTAATAAGCATCCTGTAGACTTCTTCTTCAGGATCTCTACTCCTTATCTTCCCGTCCAGAAGATCATTTATCTTATTCCTGTCCAGGCGGAGTTCTTCATCAATAAGTCCTCCCTTTGCCTGTTCAAGTATTTCAGGGACTGTCCTTCCCGGCAGAGGAGACAATATTCTTGATTTCGTATAACCCTTCAGTTCCATAAATCTGAGTGCCACAAAACGGTTAAACCATATGTAAGAGACCTTTTCTATTACTCCATCAAGACCAATAGAATCAATTTCTTTTTTAAGATCGCCTATCTGTTTTTCTCTGTATTTTATTTCTATATCTTCACCTGTGAGGTAATAGTTTATTTTCACCTCTGTCATTTCTCTGAGGCGGTTTCTGAGCTGTCTTGCAAAAATTTTCAGGTTATTCTTATCCATTTTGTATCCTTTCAATCTTCAGATTTTTAGCTAAAGACTATAGAGATATTATCTGCTTCTATAAGGAATCAGAGATAAATTTTCCTTTTATTGTTCACTTCATCAAGGAGCTTTTCTCTTAAATCCTTTACATAATTTTCTACATCATCTGCTGTTTCAAGAGTGGTTTTTTTATAAGAGAGCTTAATTTTTTTAATATTTACTATCTCATCAGGGATTACGTTACTCTTTTTAGCAAATTCAGCGGCTATTTTCTTTAACTGCTTTTCATAAAGCTCATCAAGTTTCCCTGACTTATCATTGATTACAGGAATAAGTTCTTCATTAATGCCTTTTTTAATAAAATCTTCGAAAGGTTTCAATATCTCTTTCTGCATATCCTGTGATATTTGTTTGTAATCTTCATAATCTTCCAGTTTAAGGATATAACTCCGTGCTTTTTCTATAATTCTCTTTTTTGCTTCATCAATTAATGGAGTTAGAGAAGATTTCAAATCTTCCAGGAGATTTTTTGATTTCTGCATATAGCCAGTTCTGTAAGGTTTCCTGTCTTCCATTACCATCTTAAGAGATCTTATTTTTTGTTCATCAGAAACTTTTTCCAGGTTAACCTGTTGAGATGAGATAAACTTTTTTATGTCATCATAGATCTGTTTCTGAGGACTGTTCATAAAGCCAGTAACAGGCTCTATAACATCTTCATTAATGTCGAGTATATGCCCCATTTTATCTTCGATTTTATCGTAAAAATCATTCATACCTGTACGGGCGAGTTCTTTTAATTCATCTACTAGCTCTATTAATTCTGTTAAAAAATGATATTCTGAGGACTTACCGATAAGGATCTCCAGTTTACTTATTTCTTCCTTCAGTTTATTTCTGAATTCTTCATAAACATCTTTCTGGTCATTTACAGTGAGTGATATATTGAAGAGTTCCTGATAAAATTCTTTTGCTTTAGCAATCTTTCCCTCATCGACTTTACTCTGAATTTCTACTGTAATACTGTCAAATTCTTTTGAGTTTAAAAGCTTTTTATAGATTTCTTTATAATCCTGTAGCTCTACCGAGTTGTAATTTATCATAAGTTTCTTTTTAGAATATAACCCTGCAATTTGAGACAGAATTGCAGGCTGATACCAGCCGTAGCCGTTTCCTGTAAAATTTTCTATAATATGTTTTACTGTAACCCTTCCACCGGGTCTTTTTCTTTCAATAAAAAATCTTACTTCATTTTCTCCTTCAGTGAGAGTTCCGAAGAGGTCACTTCCGCTGAAGAGTATTTCCTTAACATCATCTTCCTTATAAATTTTAGTACCGAGCATTTTAAGTTTCGGAAATGTAACTTCCACAGCTTTTTGAAAAGCTTCATTAAGGCGGTTCTTTACACCTGCCATATTGCTGACCTTTATTTCTTCTCCATTCAGATAAAACCTGGCTTCATTTACAAGATCTTTTACCTGCTCAATCAGCTTTGCTTTTCTTTCATTGTTCTGTGAACCTGTCTGATCGAATAAAAGCCTCTTTCTTTCGCTCATAGACGGCGAGGTTTTTTTAATATATTTTTGAGTCTGAATAATGAGTATCAACTGATTTCGCAATTGATTTCTCGTATTTTCCAGTTCAGGGAGTCTGGCTATTATGTCGTTAGATTTTATACTTTCGCTTTTCAGATCCATATCAGTAAGGTTTTTTTCTTCAATATATAGAGGTGTAATAAAGTGAAGACCGAGAAAATGCTCTTTGCTGTAAGAACGATAATCCATTTTCTTTGTAAAGCTGTAGCTCTGTTTTATCGGTTTATAATCAAATTTAGTATCTCCAATGATTTCATTAAAGATTATTTCTGCCAGGAATGAAGATATTTCTGTATCTTCAATATCGACCTCTTTAATTTCTTCCTGTATATCTTTTTCTTCATCTGTGAGATAATGATAAATGCCTCCTATATTCTGTATGTAAATATTTCTTTCCAGTTTTTCAAGTGAATTTTTTATGTTTTTTTCCAGAGCTATTTCATCTGTATCAACACTGTCTATAAGTAAAGTAGTAATATGCTGGACATTTGTTTTAAAGTGATCAATATATCTGACCAGAAAGAGGGCTTTCAATACTCGAAGGTCAAAAGGCTTCAGTATATCGTTCTTTTCTGCATTGTTTAAGCCCAGAACAGCTTCTGTTTTAAGCACTCCTTTTATAGATGAAAAAAAGAGGTCAAAGGGGGCAATTGATGAAATTTCTTTACTGCTTAATTCCATTGCGGCAAGCTGATATACTTCAAGCATTGATCTTTCACCAAAACTCTGATGTTTACCGAGAAGGGCATTGTGCCTTCCGAGCTGTATTATTGCATCCTGCATCAGTTCATACTGATAGGGCAGAAAAGGATAATCTGCTATAAAACTTTCTTTATCTTTCACCTTTGCAAGGTTCTTGCCTGCTTCTTTAAAGTGGATCGATTTAAGCCTGGTCTGATTGCTTTGATAGAATTTATCCAGTTTCTCAGATCCTTCGTCTGTCTTGGCAAGGAGTCTTTTCTGAATAACTTCGTCTACGTTTTTAGAGGTGAGGTTTAATTTTGTACGAAAACGGCCCATAATCTTTGAGAAATCCTGGCTCTGATTTTTAGTTATGTCTCCAACTATTGCTTCCAGATTATGCTGTGATGAAACTATAAGCCATGCTTTCCCTTCACAGATTGTGCCGAAGGTTTCGGCAATTGTCTGAAGGTTAAGCATTAAATGACTGTCATTGGATATATACTGGCCTACTTCATCTATAAGGAAAATAAGCCTGAATTTATCCGGCTGTTTATCTATATAGTCTTTTATTACATATGCGAAATCTTCAATGGAGAGGCTTTTCTGACTTTCTGTTACTGTTCTGAATACTTCTCTTCCATCTTCCTGAGAGATATTTTTCGTCATAGAAAGGGCCTCTATAAATTCAGTGATTTTTAAGTCAATTACTCTTCTATCTTCCTCCCAGGTTTCTCCGTCAGATACTTTTTTGTAATTTTCTTTGAATTTTTCGTATAGATTCAATTTATCAAGATTTCTTTCAAATTCTGCAATATTAAGATTTCTGTGATAATAACCCTGAAATTCATTAAAGACTTTCATCATTACAGAGAGAACAGGTTCTTTATGGTTATTTATCTGATCTGCTTTTTGATCTATATTAAAGAGAATAGTTTTTACAGGTATGGAAGATGCAGATTTTATATTTGCAGCAAGCTCAAAGTCTCCATTTTTAATTTTATTCAGGAAGATATCGACTGTTTTCTTATTATCTATTTCTCGATTTTCAAGTAGATAGGATAAAATCTTGAGAAGATGTGATTTACCGCTTCCGAAGAATCCGCTTACCCAGACACCTGTATCACGGCTGGCCTTTGATGATATGTCCTTTGTATAAACCCTGAAAAAATCGTCTAATTTTTCTTCTACTTCATTGGTGATGACATATTCTTTAACTTCCTGGGTTATATGGCTGTAATCGTCAGCTTTGATTACTCCTTCGATTTCTCTTGCTATATCCTGTTCAAATATGTTTTTTATTAACATCTTCTCGCCACCTTCTTAATTATTTATGTCAGGTTAAATGCTCTGTAGTAGTTTTCAGCTTTTATTTTTCCAAAGAGACTGAGAGACTGGCCTGTATAAATACCGGGATAAAAAATTACTACAGGTATATCTTTAACCCTGGATTGCAGGTTGTTTAAAAGGTTATGTACTCTGATATACGGATATACCAGGCCGGTGCCTGTTATAAAAAGAAGATTTTTACTGCTGTCTTTTACTTTTTTTTCAATGGCCGGTCCTATTTTTGTTCCCGTATCAAGAGCACCTTTAAGGTTGTCCATCAATTTTTCCTTTGTAAATTCCGGCTCTTTTTTTATAAATAGATCGAGAAGTTTTCTCTCTTTAAGTATTTCGATACAGAGGGAATATAAATTTATGTTTAAAATGCTTATACCGTCTTTCAGGAGTCTTTTTTCTAACATTTTAATTTCATCTGATACGAAATATTCAAGCTGTGGTTCATAGGCAAAAATATAGAATGGGATTTCATTGCCGGTACATCTGCTGGTAAGAAAGTCCTGAGTTTTAAATTTTTCATAGAGATCTTTAAATCTCTTTATAGTAATTTTTTTATTCATTGGAAAAACGCTCTCCATTGTTTTTTATTTCAGTGTCTGATAGAAGGAATATTTTTAAATATTTATCGGCATGTTTATCGTGCTTATAGATTAATCTCAGTAATTGCTCATCTATATAGGGTCTCTGTATTTGTCTTTCTTTTACACTATTTAAGAGACCTCCCTGTTCAAGGATTTTTAAGATCATATTTTTTGTTTTTTTTGCTGTCTTATCTGTTATTGGAGAGAGTAATTCTATTTCTTCTTTTGTTCTTATAAATTTTTCATAGTCCATGTCCAGGAGAGTGTAATCAAAGAGTAAGTATTTTTCCCTGATTACTTCAACGATAAAGTCGTAAATTATGTGGCTTGCTTTGCAGATTGCATAGATAAGAGTAAGCTTTGCCATGTCTTGAGTTGCTGTTACCAGATATTCAAGTAAAGGAATGGATAAGTTTTCCAGTCTTTTTTTCAGTTCTCTGTATTCTCTTTTGGTAGTGGCCAGTGTATTTTTTTGAAGTATATTTTCTTCAATGACTGTTTTCTGGACTTCTTCCCAGTTTTTAAGTTCAAGATAAAGTTTTGATATTTTTATTGATTCGTTTGGAAATAATGAGGCACCGATGAAGGATAGATTGTATTTCATAATGATAAAATTAAAATTCCATATCTTTTGTTAAATTAAAATTTTCACCTGATGGTGAGGTTTTATCTCCGATTGAGATAGTAAAGTTATGTATTTTAATTCAACAAATTTTTTTTTAAACCTTCAAAGTATAGTAATTGATAGCATAGACTCTTATCTTATAGCTGGATTAAATCTTTATAAATTAGCTAGGAAATTCAGTTTATCTTATTGATTTTACTAGGTTTTTTTATAGTTTATGTAAGATAAAATTTTAAGTATTTCTTATGCTCTTCAAAACCATTGTAAACACTGGGTTTGCAATTTTAACAATGTCATTAAATGAGCATTTAACGACATTGCATAAAAGAATCGTTTATACCAGGTAAACTCTTTGTAAAAATGGACATGCAATTTTTAATAAAACCCATATAAATACTCAATTATCATAACTTTTTCATGGAAGATTTACCCTGTTTGTTTAATTATCCTTATTTTTAGGTTTATTTAAAGCCTTGTTCCTTGCTTCAATATCATCAAGTAGAGTCTTTATCCTGTTATTATATTCTTCCCTTTCCGCCTGCAGTTCATTCCTTAAAGATTTCTCCTGTTCCAGGAGGGCCTTTTCTTTCTCAAAGGACTGCTGCTCTATTATGCTCTCTATCTGCACCTTATATCTCTCCTCTGTCTGGAATAATTTCTCTTTGTTTTTATTTA
>ERZ795059.4378-NODE-4378-length-13257-cov-8.756022_pt1 | contig 13257 bp, 8 predicted proteins | sample MGYA00375143_ERZ795059 | MGnify/ENA primary metagenome ERZ795059 (study PRJEB30188, sample SAMN05720168) | activated sludge metagenome | isolation source: Anaerobic digester | place: USA | collected 2015-01-07 ... | reverse complement strand
AGATTGGATGGTGTGACTGGAGTTCAGACGTGTGCTCTTCCGATCTTCTTCTCACTGGAGTGGGAAGCGAACAGTATTATGCAGAAAAAATACTGGAATCCTTCAAGGCAAGAATTGATCACGCACTTGAATTTTCGATTAAAAACCGCGTTCTTCTTATTGAATCATCTGACGGGATTCCGCTTGACATTTCTTTTGGAGCACTGCCTTTTGAAGAAGAAATGATATTGAGATCATCAAAATTTGAATTTATGAAAGGTGTCAGCTTAAAAATATGTTCTGCTGAAGATCTTTTTATTATGAAAGCTTTTGCATCACGCCCCAAAGACTGGCTGGATGCCGAAGGTATTGCAAAAAAGCAGAAATCCTCGCTTGACAGAATTTATATCATGAAACATCTTGAAATATTGGCTGAATTAAAGGAAGAGCCGGAAATAATTACTAAAACTGAAAAAATACTGGGTATGAAATGAGTTTGACAAAAGAACAGATGAAAGCTGTTGTAGATCAGTGGAAGAATGCCGCTTCTGAACTTAGCAAAATCAAGGATGACGAACTATCGCAATTAAGATATGACTGGAAAACAGTTGATGCCCTTCTTGAAATTGGCGTAAGAACAGGGAAAAGCTCAAAAACCAGTGGACTTGTTGAAATGCAGCGACTATTTTCCGTTCTATTAAAAAAGCTGGAAACCCAAACCAGCTAAATTCCACAGAGGCAGGGTCTTAAAATTTGTAATCTAAAATTGTTTGAGTTAGGATAATTCGCTTTTGTTGATTAACTGTGTGAGGTGACTGATCATGGCTAAATTGTATGAGTATCAGGGCAAGCAGATACTTAAAAGTGTTAAGATCCCGATCCCTGAAGGTGGTGTGGCTGGAAGTGTTGATGAAGCAGTAAAGCAGGCAAATTCAATTGGTTATCCTGTTGTTGTAAAGATTCAGACCTGGTCAACTGGAAGAAATGCAGTGGGTGGAGTGAAGTTCGCTGACAATGATCTGCAGCTTAAAGAGCATGTGACAAGAATGCTTGGAATGAAGATCGGTAATTTTGCGGTTGAAAAGGTTCTTGTTGAAAAGAAGATCGCGATAAAAAGAGAGTTTTTTGCCGGATTTATTCTTAACGACACAGATAAATGCCCGATGCTCCTTTTCAGTTCCCGCGGCGGAAGCGGAATAGAGGAGATCGCAAAAGAATATCCGGAATCTGTTGCAACGATGAAAATAGATTTCTTCAATGGATTTAAGCCCTTTGAGGCAATATCGCTTGTGAAAAAGACGGGTGTTGACTCTGCCGGTGCGGCTGAAATCGGTCCGGTATTAGTCAAGATGTATGAAGGGATGAAGAAGAGTGATGCAAGATCATTTGAAGTAAATCCTCTTGTCCAGCTTGAAGATGGCAAGATCATGGCGGCTGACTGTCATGTTGTTATTGATGATTATGCCGTTTACAGACATCCTGAGTTCGGCATCGAAATAGCCAGAGAATTTGACAGACCGCCTACTGAGCTTGAACGGATCGCATATATGGTTGAAAAGAACGACTACCGCGGGACATTTTTCTTTTTCCAGATGAATGAAGCGAACGAATTTGAGAATGTGATCGGTTTTCACGGTGCAGGCGGCGGCGGTTCAATGATGTCGATGAATGCGGTTTCGGAAAATAACTGCAAGATAGCAAATTTCTGTGACACATCAGGAAATCCTCCTGCTTCAAAAGTTTACAGAGCTGCAAAAGTGATACTCAGTCAGCCCGGAATTAAAGGATATTTCGCTTCAGGAAGCGGCGTCGCTTCTCAAGAGCAGTTCCATTCGGCAAGAGGTTTTGTAAAGGCATTCCTTGAAGAGGATATTGATATTCCATGCTCGATCCGGCTAGGCGGTAATTCAGAGGATCTGGCAATTGAGATCCTTGAACAGTATCTTGGAAATAAATCAGTAAATATAAAGGGTTTCGGCAAGAACGATTCTCCAGATAAAGTTATGAAACACCTTCTTGAAGGGATGGAAAAAAATGGCGGAGCAGGCCATAAACTTACCCCGTTTGTTCTTCCTGATGTTTCAAAATGCGACTATTCGTTCCAGACTATGACCGGAAGCATTCATGTGGAAACTGCAAAATGCGAAACATGTACTTCAAAAGCGTGTATCGAAAGCTGTATTCCGAAAATACTGAAAGACGAGAACGGTTCGCCACGGCTTGCCATTGACATAAAAGAAGCAAAGAAAGGAAAGTGTATTGAGTGTCTTGCATGTGAACTTGCATGCATGTCAAAAGGAAATCAGGCGCTGAAAATAGTTCTACCGATCGAAGGACTGAAAGAATACCGTGAAAAAATTTCAGAGGGGAAATAGTCATGGCAATAATAATTACAAAAGAAAACCGCGTTATAGTTCAGGGGATCACAGGTCGTGAAGGTCAGGTCAGAACAAAGCTTATGAGAGAATACGGCTCCAATGTGGTGGGCGGTGTCACTCCCGGAAGAGGAGGGGAGACAGTAATGGACCTTCCTGTTTTTGATACAGTGGAAGAACTTGTTGAAAACATCGGCGCAGTTGATACTTCCGTCATTTTTGTTCCGGCACATCTGGTCAAAGATGCGGCGATAGAAGCGATCCTTGCCGGAGTTAAGCTTCTTGTGATAGTTCCGGACAGGGTTCCAGTGCACGATGTCATTGAAATTGCGGCTTATGCGAAAAAATACGGAGCGGATTTTATCGGTCCGAACACGCTGGGAGTTCTTTCAGTCGATGAAGGGATACTCGGAATGATAGGCGGAAAGGCATCTTCAGCGAAAGCATGGTTTAAAAAGGGTAATGTCGGTGTCACAAGCAGAAGCGGTGGTATCACAAGTTCAATAAGTTACTATCTTTCTCAATCGGGAGTAGGACTTTCAACCATCGTTCATGTCGGTGGAGACGGAGTTATCGGAATGCCCCACAACAGAGTGATGGAGCTTTTTGAGAACGATCCGCAGACAGAGCTTATCGTAATGTTCGGAGAGATCGGAACTTCGCAGGAAGAGGCGGTTGCCGAAATGATGAAAGCAGGAAAACTCACAAAGCCGGTTGTTGCATATATCGGCGGAAAAGGGGCAAAGAAAGGGACAAGATTCTCACATGCCGGAGCAATAGTCGAAGGAAATAAGGGTTCATGGGAAGGCAAGGTGGCTGCACTCAGGGAGGCCGGAGCACACATAGTTGAAAATTTTCAGGAAATACCTGCAAAAGTTCTCGAAGTTCTCGGAAAGAAATAAGATCACAATTTTTTAAGAATAGTCATTCCACTTTTTTGACATAAACCAAGTCACTGATATAATTCTTTGTTGTTAGTGAAAGAGTAAAGGGGTGTTTATGAAAAGTTTTGTGATAGTGTCAGTCGTTCTTCTTGCTTTGCTTAATTCTGCAGGTTGCGAGAACAAGAAAAAAGATACAATTTATGACGACGGAAACACTGGAAACAGCGGGGATAGCGGTGATTCAGGAGATAGCGGAGATACAGGGCTTCCGGACAATAACACTTCTGATGATGACGATATTGTTAAAAAGGATGATGATACTGTGATGTCTGAAGATTCAGATCTTTTTCAGAATGGTGATAATGAAAATGATGAAGAGACAGTTGATGTTGACAGCAGTGATGATATTGCAGTTCCTGACGAAGATGCTGAAAAGAACGATGACGGAGGGAGAGTGATGACAGCCGTGATCCTTCTTCCGGGATATTCTTCAATCCACGAAGCAGGGAAACCTTTCCAGATAAAAGGTGAAGTGAGTGACACAAAATATCCGCCGGATCAGTTGAATGTAAAATGGGAGATAAAGAAATATTCAGGAACATGGACAACTCTGGTGGAAGATAAGCCGGACAGTTCAGGTATAACCGAATTTCAGCACACTATCCCTGAAAATGATGCCGCATATTTTGCATTACGCCTTACATTAAAAGCACCCGATGACACAGAATTCATGTCACAGGAAAAAGTTTTTGGAATATGTACATATCCTTTTGGAAAGATTCAGGATTTTAATGATCCTGTTCTTGGCGAAGGATGGATGCTGTCCGGAGATGCATACCGCGATTCAGACGGTTCAAACGGGTGGCTTGAACTGACAGGAGATGATTACAACAAAAGAGGAGTTATATACAACAATCTGATGAAAGTGTACCCCGGTGACATAACTATAAAACTGGATATCAGGACTGGTCAACCTTCAGTTCCTGGGGATTCAGGAGCAGACGGATTTGCGATGACTGTCTTTGATTCAGAAAATGCTGTTGCACTTGCCGATTATGTCGCCGCTGTGAAAACCGGCGGCTGTCTCGGATACGGAGTGGCAGGTGAATATTGCGGACTCGGAGGAGAGACGATAGTTGATGCTTTCCATATCGAGTTTGACACATGGTATAACAGCGAACAGGGTCTTGACGATCCGACAACTGAAAATCATATTGCAGTAAACTTAAACGGAGATCCGGGGGGACATCAACTCTGGAAGAACATTTTTCTTGAGGACAGCTTGTGGCACAGCATAGAAGTCACAACATCAGGAAGCAAAGTTACAGTCAAAATGGATGGGAACACCTTGATAGATAACGACATTGAAGGTTTTTCATTCAGAGGGGGATACATTGTTTTCAGCGGTTCGACGGGGGCTGCAAAAAACCTTCATTCAGTTGATGATCTTGAAATTGTTCAGGAATGCAGAGTGCCGTAAATATTTAATGTTATCAGGGAGTAAGAAATGAAAAAGCATGTAATTGTTATCGGTGCAGGACCGGGTGGTCTTACAAGCGCTATGATCCTTGCGAAAAGAGGATTCGATGTGACCGTTTTTGAGAAGGATGATCAAGTCGGTGGCAGGAACAAAGAGATCCGGCTTGGAGAATACTCTTTTGACACTGGCCCCACATTTCTCATGCTGAAGAATGTTCTTGATGAAGTTTTTATGGAAGCCGGAGCTGATGGTGAAAAACTGTTGAACTATCAGAAGATCGAGCCGATGTACCGGCTCGTATATGATGAAAAAGATTCAATAAATCCATCAAGTGACCATGAATTTATGAAAAGTGAGATCAAAAGACTTTTTCCAGGTCAGGAAAAAGGAATGGAAGAATATTTAAAGCGCGAAAAGACAAGGTTTGAAAAGATGTTCGCATGTCTTCAGAAGCCGTACGGATCAATAACAGATTACTTCTCAAAGCAGTTTATCAATGCAATTCCCCATTTTTCGCTCGGTAAATCTCTGATGGATGTTCTTACCGGTTATTTTAATGAAGAAAAAGCCGCCCTTGCCTTCACATTCCAGGCAAAGTATCTCGGAATGTCACCATGGGAATGCCCCGGGGCCTTTGCTCTGATATCATACATCGAACACGCTTACGGAATTTATCATGTCGAGGGAGGGCTTTGTAAAATTTCTCATGCAATGGCCGATGTTGCAGTTAAGAATGGTGCAAAGCTGCATCTTTCAACACCTGTTAAAAAAGTTATCACTGAAAATGGCAAGGCAGTCGGAGTTGAACTTGAAAACGGTGAGAAGACGATGGCTGATGAAGTCATCATAAATGCCGATTTCGGCTATGCCATGACTCATCTTTTTGATGAAGGAGTGTTAAAGAAATATACTCCGCAGAAAGTAAGATCAATGAAATACTCCTGTTCGATCTTCATGCTGTATCTTGGAATAGACAAGGTTTATGACATGCCGCATCATGCAATTTATTTTGCAGATGACTACAGGACCAATGTCGATGACATCTTTAAGAATCTCAAACTCAGCGATGATATGTCGTTTTATGTTAGAAACACTGAAGGAGTAGATAAAACCAACGCTCCGGAAGGGCACAGCGCTCTTTATATCCTTGTTCCAGTTGCAAACCTTGAAGCTGATGTTGACTGGGAAAAAGAGAAGGAAAGATATACAGAGCTTGTCATTGACACAGTTATAAAAAAGACAGTTATGAAAGATCTCAAAGATCATATAAAGGCACAGAAAGTGATAACTCCTCTTGACTGGCAGAACGATTACAATGTCTATAACGGAGCGACTTTCAACCTTGCGCACAATCTTGGACAGATGCTTTATTCAAGACCGCATAACCAGTTTGAGGATGTTGAAAATGTATATCTCACAGGCGGCGGAACACACCCCGGAAGCGGACTTCCCACTATCTATGAATCAGGGAGAATATCTGCAAACATGATCTGCAAAAAATACGGTGTCAAATACGAATCAATGAATACTCTGGTGTAGATCTTTATTTGTTGGCGTTCACAGGGACGATTACTGTAACGATCCTGCTTGAAAGGAATGATCCGTTGCCAAGAACTGTGACAAGTGCTTCAAATTCAAGTGGTTCTTCTGTTGTGTTCTCACAGAAGTCATTATAAAATTTAACATTGAAAAACACTTCAGTTCCCTGTTTTACGGAAATAAATTCAACATCGGTAAAGCTGTCAACACCTTCAGGAGGAACTGCTTTAACGGTTTTTGATGACTTTATGAACTCAGCTGCATTTGTCCCGTTGCATTCCTCATCACTCATTTTTCCGGTTCTGACATTCATATCAATAAAAGTGGTCAGATCAACTATCGCCTCACCGATCTGTGTCGGCATTCCGTTCCCTTCATTGTCCACGGTCTGATAAATGAACGGATTGCCATCCTTATCAAGAGAGCCGGTAACCTGAGCCATCATAGTCATGTCATCAATGGGGTTCGCTCCGTCAGCCGGTTTAGTTTCTTCTTCATCCTGAAATTCATGCCATGTGTTTATCCCTATGAATTTTGCACCGATCGCCCCCATCATTTTCAGAGCATCGTCAAAGGTGGGCCCAAGCTCCTGAGCTGAATCCCATGAACAGTTGGGTGCAATTCCGCAGTCAGCATGTTCTGCATCGGTTATGTAAATATATATCGGCATCGATTTTTTCCTGAAACATGCGTGTCCGATAGATCCCAGATCATTAGTACAATCAGCAGGAGCAAGATTTATAGGAGCTTTAATTGAAAATCCTGTAAGACTTGCAGTCCCGAAAAAACCTTCAGGATTTGCGTTCCAGTAAAGTACAGGACTGTGGAGTTCCGCAATTCCCTGAGCCATTCCACCCTGTCTTTCGCCAAAGTTGTCAAGAGCAGTTTTAAGTTGATCTGTGTTAAGTGTCATTTTCTGCCGCATGAATTCACCGGTATTTGCAAAAGTTATCCTTGAAAGGCCGAAAGCGGCAAATTCATTACCAGGGAATTCAGTTTTTATGGTGTCAATGATCTGAGTTTTTATGTTATCCCTAACTTGATCTATTTCAGCAAACATACTGCCTGAACCGTCAATAACAAACATAACATCAATCGCTTCTATTTTTGTTGAGAATGACAATTCCCGTTCAACATCTGTTTTTCCGTTATATGGAAGAACGACATAGAAAATTCCTGCCGGAATACTGTCTTCTGGATCTTTAGGGTCTGAACCGTAAACAACTTCCGCAAGGTCATCATTTCCGTCGTCATCGGTATCTTTTTTGAGAGGATCTGTTCCCAGTTCCTTTTCCTTTTTGTCAAGCAGTCCGTCGTTATCACTGTCTCTATCCAGAATGTCAGGAATTTCATCTCCGTCTGTATCCCTGCACGGCTGCTCAGGGCATTCTTCAGAATCGGTAAAACCGTCTCCGTCGGAGTCGAGATCAATACAGTCTGCAAGGCCGTCTCCATCACTGTCTATACAACCTTCGACGCCATTTGTTATCCCGTCACCGTCATCATCTTCATCAGCCGCACCGCAGGGACATTCACCACTGTTGCCGGTGTTCCCTGTGTCGCCTGTATTACCGGAATTGCCGGTGTCGCCTGTGTTCCCTGAATCACCTGAATTTCCCGAATTACCTGAATCACCTGAATTACCTGAATCACCTGAATTTCCAAGATCATCATTATCATCATCCGGTCCGCATGACTGGAAACTTAAAATGATCATAAGAGCCAGAAAAATTACGAGAGATTTTTTCATTGTATTCTCCATATCCTAATTATTATTTCGAATCACCTTCAGGAACAATAACTGTTACAAGTCTGCTTGAAAGGTAGCTTCCGTTTCCAAGAACTGTCACCTGAGCGTTCAACTTCATAAAGTTATCGCTGTTATTGATGCAGAAATCGTTGAAAAATCGCACATCAAAAGTGACATCTGTTCCCTGAGTTACAGAATAAAATGTTGTTTCATCCCAATGATCAACACCGTTTACAGGATCAGCAGTGATGGTTTTAGATGATTTGATAAAATCGGCAGCACTTTGACCGTTGCAGTTTTCATCACTCATTTTTCCCGTTGTAACATCCATATCAATGAAAGTAGTAAGATCAATTATTGACTGAGCTATCTGATCACTCATTCCTGATCCGTTCGGACTGGTGGTGTGGGAATTAAAATTTTTACCGTCTCCGTCAAGAGAGCCCGTCATTTGAGCAAAAAGAGTATAAAATTCTTCTGGGTCATGCGTTTCTTTTCCCTGGTCATCAAAACCGGAATCAATACCGATAAATTTTGCGCCGATCCCGTTCATTGCCGCCATAGTCATTTCGACAGTTATCTGAGGCGCTCCCTGAGTGTGAATGCAGTCAATTCCGTTAGGTGGAGTAGGTGTGTAGGAAATACAGTCGTCGTATCTTTCATCACTGATGACAATGTATATCGGCATGGTCTTTTTTCTGAAACATGCTCCTCCGACACTGCCGAGCTGATCGGTGCAGTCTGCTTTCGGGACACTGTAAACAGCAGGTTTGATATATGTCTGATCGCATCCGCCGAAAGCGGCAGGGAGACAGGTTTTGAGTGTTGCAAAATATTCTTCTCCTGTTGCGGCAAGATACATCGCCTGCGTATGCAGCTCATTGCCCTGGTTCCCTTTAAGCTTATCAATTGCACTTTTTACGGCTTCGGCATCATTAGTTATCGGCTGATAAACAGCATAAGGATTTTCCCATCCGAGCATTACAAGTCCGTATGCTGCAAAACCAGGTGAAGTGAAATGATCTGCGATAGCATCAATTATTTTGGTTTTTGCTTCCTGTTTAAGAATTTCTATTTCTTCTCCCATTGAGCCGGAATCGTCAAAAACTATTAAAACATCAATTGCTTCAACTTTAGTGGAAAAAGTGAGAGTTCTTGTAACATCTTCAGGGGCATTATAGGGAAGAACAACATAAAAAATTCCTGCCGGAATAGAATCTCCGTCATTAAGCGGATCTGACCCGTATGCAATTTCAGCAAGGTCATCACTTCCGTCACCGTCAGAATCTTTGTCGTAAGGATTTGTTCCCTTTTCTTTTTCTTTCTTATCGCTCAATCCATCGTTGTCAGAATCCCTGTCAAGATAATCAGGAACATCGTCCTTGTCAGAATTTTTGCATGGCTGAGATGGACATTCTTCTGAATCGCTATAACCGTCACCGTCGCTGTCGGTATCAATATAGTCAGGCATTCCATCGCCGTCTGTATCTACGCAGGGACATTCTGAACATTCAGCGGAATTTGGAATTCCGTCGTTATCTTCATCGGCTGTTTTCCATGTTTCAGTTTCCCATTCTGTCTTCATCAGTCCCGGACCGCATGTTTCTTCACCTGAATTTCCTGAGTTCCCGGTATTTCCTGAATCACCTGTATTTCCGGTGTTTCCCGTATTACCTGTATCACCGGAGTTGCCTGAATCACCTGTGTTACCTGAATTGCCTGAATTGCCTGAATTGCCGGTATCACCCGTATTGTTGTCGTCATCTTTGGGTCCGCATGTCGAAACAATTGACACAAAAATTAGAATTAAAAGAAAAGCAAAAGATCTTTTCATGGAACTTCTCCTAAAATTATTACTTACTCATCCCTTCAGGCACGATGACTGTTACAAGACGGCTCGAAAGATAACTGTTGTTCCCAAGAACTGTAACCTGTGCCTGAAATTTCAGAAAATTGTCAAAATTATTAATACAGAAATCATTGTAGAACCGTACATCGAATGTTACATCTGTTCCCTGAGTTACAGAATAGAAAGTTGTTTCATCCTGACCCGAGACACCGTCAGCAGGGTCGGCTTTGATCGTTTTTGAAGATTTTACAAAATCAGCGGCACTTAACCCGTTACAGTTCTCATCGCTCATCTTTCCTGTCGTAACATCCATGTCTATCCATGTTGTTAATGAGATAATGGCTTCGGCTATCTGATCGCTCATTCCGCTTCCGTCAGCATTTTTTGTGTGTGTGTTAAATGATTTTCCCTGTGAATCAAGAGATCCGGTAAGTTCTGCAATAAGTTGAAACCCTTCATCCGGAGCATCTCCTTCACTGCAGCTTGTTCCCTGATCATTGCAGTCAAATTCAGAATTGATCCCTATGAATTTTGCACCGATCCCGTTCATAGCGGCTATTGCTTCTTCGATAGGTACTCCTTCAGGTTGACCGATTGCCCATGCACAGTCATCCCACTTCTGAAGGAACTGCTCGGGAGGACATGTCTGAAGAGATTCATCGGTGATCATAATATAAATAGGCATGGATTCTTTTCTAGAACAGATCCCTCCGACACTTCCGAGTTGACCTGTGCAGTCAGCTTCAGGCCAGTTTATTATTTCATCGGGAACATTTACGTTGAATATTTTTCCACAAGTTCCGTTAAGACAAGTCCTTAAAATACTGCTGAATCCTTCACCGGTAGCCGCCTGATGAATGGTCTGCACCTGAATTTCATTTCCGCTCCCGTCACACTCTGTTTCATCAACTTTTGATTTTACTAATTCAATATCATCGGTTACAACAGTTCGCAGATTCCATGGTACGGTGTTGAAGCCGTAAGCTGTGAAACCGGGACTTGTGAAAGCGGCATTGATCTTATCAACGATCTTTGTTTTTATCTCTTTTTTCAAATTGTTGAATTCGTCGCTCATCGAACCCGATGTGTCAAACATTATTGCAATATCAATAGCTTCTATCTTTGTTGAAAAAGTAAGGGTTCTTGTAACATCTTCCGGTGCATTGTAAGGAAGAACGACATAAAAAATTCCCGGAGGAATGGTGTCTGTGTCTTTTAGCGGATCTGATCCGTATGCGATCTCGGCGAGGTCATCGCTTCCGTCACCATCGGAGTCCTTGTCGTAGGGGTTGGTCCCCATTTCTTTTTCTTTTTTATCACTCAATCCGTCATTATCACTATCCCTGTCAAGATAGTCAGGAACATCGTCTTTATCAGAATTTTTGCATGGCTGAGATGGACATTCCTCTGCATCGCTGTATCCGTCACCGTCAGAATCGAGGTCAAGGCAATCCGGAAGCCCGTCGCCATCGGAATCGTTACATCCTTCTACCTTGTTTGGAATCCCGTCTCCGTCAGGATCATCGTCAGGATCTCCGCAACCACATTCAAGAGCTGTGTCACTTGTATCACCGGTATTGCCGGTATTGCCTGAGTCTCCGGAATCCCCTGAATTGCCGGAATTTCCGTTGTCATTTGTTTCTCCCGGATCATCTTTAACAGAACATCCTGATAAAGATACAACTAGAAGAACAAGAAAGGTGATAATGATTTTTTTCATTTTTTACTCCAACACTATTTTGGTGCACTTTCCGGAACGATTACCGTCACAAGTCTGCTTGAAAGATAACTTCCGTTGCCAAGAACAGTCACTTGAGCTTTGAATTCCATGTAGTTATCATTGTTATTGATGCAGAAGTCGTTATAGAATCTCACATCAAAAGTTACATCTGTTCCCTGCGTTACTGAGTAGAAAGTTTTGTCATCCCAATGATCAACACCGTTTACAGGATCAGCAGTGATGGTTTTAGATGATTTGATAAAATCGGCAGCACTTGCACCGTAACAATTATCATCACTCATTTTGCCTGTTGTAACATCCATATCTATCCAGGTTGTAAGTGCAATGACTGCATCAGCTATCTGACCGCCGATCCCTGTACCGTTTGAGTTTTCAGTGTGATAAATGAAAGGTTTGCCAGTTGAATCAAGAGACCCGGTAAGCTGTGCGTATAACTCAAAGTCTTCTTCTGCCTGATAGGTTTTCTTGCTGCTGTCGTCAAAACCGGAGTCAATTCCTATGAATTTTGCCCCTATGCCGTTCATTGCAGCAATTGTCTCTTCAACTGAGTGCGGTTCAGGATTAGCCCATCCCCACATGCATCCATTGTTCGGGTTCGGTGCGTATGTAGCTAAAGGACAGGTTGTAAAATATTCATCGGTTATAACAATGTATATCGGCATTGTTTTTTTCCTGAAACATGCTCCGCCGACACTTCCGAGCTTGTTGCTGCAATCCTGCTTGGGAATATTAACATCCTCTTTCATCATAGTGTTTCCCATTACTTTTGTATAATACTGTCCCGTGATCCCTTCGCCCGTGGTTGCCTGATATATTGCTTCAGTTGTCATTTCATTTCCTTCATCTGCATCAAGTCCGTCAACAGCCGATTTTATTTCATCAGTTGAAAGTGTCATTGTCTGATGCATCTTGTACATCGTTTCATATCCGAAGCTGGTCAGACCGTATGCTGCAAACCCCGGCGAAGTGAATTGAGCAGCAACAGCATCAATGATCCCGGTCTTGATCTCTTTCTTAAGATTATCAGCTTCAGGATCCATTGATGCACTTCTGTCAAAAACTATAAGCACATCGATTGCCTCTATCTTGGTTGAGAAAGTGAGGGTTCTTGTGACATCTTCAGGAGCATTGTATGGAAGCACAACATAGAAAATGCCTGCCGGAATTGAATCGGCATCGTTTAACGGGTCTGAACCGTATGCAATTTCCGCAAGGTCGTCACTTCCGTCACCGTCAGAATCCTTGTCATAAGGATTAGTGCCCCCTTCTTTTTCTTTCTTATCGCTAAGTCCGTCGTTATCACTGTCCCTGTCCATAAAGTCGGGAACATCGTCCTTGTCTGAGTTTTTGCATGGCTGAGATGGACATTCCTCAGAGTCGGAAATTCCATCTCCGTCAGAATCAATGTCAAGGCACTCAGGAAGTCCATCCCCGTCAGCATCGTTACACCCTTCAACGCCATTCGGGATGCCGTCTCCGTCATCGTCAGCATCATCAGCTCCGCATGGACATTCAACAGTCGAATCTCCTGAATCGCCTGTATTTCCTGTGTCACCGCTGTTACCTGAATTCCCTGAATTTCCGGTATTACCTGAATTGCCTGTATCGCCTGTGTTCCCTGAATCACCTGAATTTCCCGAATTACCTGAATCACCTGAAT
>ERZ795059.4374-NODE-4374-length-13271-cov-12.839664_pt1 | contig 13271 bp, 11 predicted proteins | sample MGYA00375143_ERZ795059 | MGnify/ENA primary metagenome ERZ795059 (study PRJEB30188, sample SAMN05720168) | activated sludge metagenome | isolation source: Anaerobic digester | place: USA | collected 2015-01-07 ... | reverse complement strand
GTGCGTAGAGGCCCGGCTTGATGTTCGGGTCGCCTTCCCACTCGCCGGGGATCGCCACGCCAACGCTGGTGATCGGCGCGAAGAGCGTGTTGTTGTCGAAGGCGAGGCCCCAGTGGACGCCACCGAGCGGGCCGCCCGTGCCGAGCGGCGTGCGCCACACGACCTTGCCAGTGTCGGGGTTGAACGCCCAGACCGAACCGGACTTCTGACCGGCATAGATCAGATCCTTGCCGTCAGAGCCCTTGCCGATGATCATCGATGCGCCGAAGTCGACGTCGCGATAGACGGTTTCGGGCGGGCGCACGCAGTTCAGTTGTTCAGGCTTCGGGTTCGGGCCGCAGCCGGCGTTGAAGATGTCGTTCGGCGTGGCGTGGAAGCTCCACTTCTCCTTGCCCGTCTTCAGGTCGATCGCGATCACCGCATTGGTGTTCTTGTGCGCCGGCGGCGAGTTGCTCTCGCCGGTGCCGAAATAGATCAGGCCGCGCTTCTCATCGACCGAGGGCGAATTCCAGATCGGCGCGCCGGACGGCCCGAGCAGCATCTGCCCATCGCCACGATCACGAGTCGGCGTTGCATCCGGCATCGTGTCATAGCGCCATTGTTGCGCGCCGGTCTTGGGATCGAGCGACAGCATGTAGCCGTGGTTGGTGCAGCACTTTTCCTTGTTGTCCGCGGCGACCATGATCTCGAACTGGGCCACCGGAACGATCAGGCGGTCCTTCAGGATCACCGGCGTGCCAGTGGTCATCGAGTAGGAGTACGAGGCGACGTTCTTCGTCCACATCGCCTTGCCCGTGCGCGGGTCGAGCGCGTGAACGACGCCGTCCTGGCCAGCGATGACGAGCAGGGGGGTGCCGTCAGCCAGCACGCCGTACGAGGTCGAGGTGCGCAGCGGCGCGCCGGTGGTGGAGGAATAGATCCACTGGATGCAGGGTTTGTCGCCGCCGATGTCGAAGGCGAAGACCTTGCTGATGTCGGTCGCGGGCCAGAACAGGTTATCGCCGACGATGGCGCCTTGCGAACGCATGGTGGAGCCGCCCGGAATGGCGATCGACCAGGCCAGCTCCATGTCCGCCATCTTCGCGGTGGTGAGGCCGGACTGTTTCGCGGTGAGCTTGCGGTTGTTGTCGTGCGTGAAGCCGAAGCCAACGGAGGTTGCGTCCGAAGGTCCTCCGAGATCGACGGCGGCGCGTGCGCCCGTGCACATCATCGCCGTGGTCCAGTCGGCAGTCGTTGTGCTGTGACCAGCTGTCAGCCACGAAATCAGGTCAGCGCGCTGCTGGGTCGAGAGCCCTGCGCCCTGAACCTTCATCTTGCCTTCGGTCAGCGCGAAGTTGAGCACGCCCTCGTTCATCGCGGCGAGGTTCTCGCGCGTCGGCGACTTGGTGTCGGGATTGTCGTGACACATGGCGCAGAAGGTCTTGTAGACCGCCTCGCCCGGATTGGAGCTGACGGCGCCGGCCACCTGCTGCACGGCCGATTGCGACTGACCCGTTTGCACTGGCGCCGCAGGCGGGGCTGCGGGAGCGGCCGGGGCGGCGGCTACAGGTGCTACGGGCGCAACCGGCGCCTCCGGTGTCTGGCACGAAGCCAAGACGATCATGGACGCGCAGCTCATGGCTGCAGCCAGCAAGGAATGACGCATTGTATCCTCCCGATCGCCCACCGCTGCGTTGTGTTGCGTGTGAGCTCAGATTTTGCGGGAACCTGCCCTAGCGAGAGCCGATTTGCAAAGGACAACGCGGCGTCATGCGCGCGCTTTTGTTTGACCTGATGCAACCGGGCGCCACATTCCTAGTGCAGTGTGGGGGCGGTCCCGTGGGGAGAAAGTCTTGAAACGCTTTGCGGAAGCAGGTTTCGCACTTGCGGCGTTGGCAATGCTCAGCGCCTGCGGCGACAGCAAGCCGCAGGATACCGCCGCTGCGCCCGCGCCTGCGCCAACCGGCGAAAATCCCCCGGCCATCGAAGCGCCCGCTCCGATGGATTATGCGCAGGCCAGCTCATGGCTCTGCCGTCCGGACCAGCCGGACGCTTGCGAGCAAGTCGCAACTGCCACCGTCGTCGCTGCTGACGGCAAGCTGACCAAGGACGACTTCAAGCCGGCAGCCGATCCCGCAATCGACTGCTTCTATGTCTATCCAACCGTCTCGCGCGACCAGACCGCCAACGCCGACAGCAATATCGGGCCGGAGGAACAGGAGATCGCGCGCCAGCAGATCGCGCGCTTCGGTTCCGTCTGCCGCATCTATGCGCCCGTCTATCGCCAGGTGACGCTCTCGGCCCTGCGCAAGATGCTCGCCGGCGAAGATCCGGGCAGCAATCGCGAGATGGCCTATGCCGATGTGAAGGCCGCATGGCAGCGCTATATCGACCACGACAATCAGGGGCGTGGTGTCGTCCTGATCGGCCACGATCAGGGGGCAGGGCTGCTCACCCGCCTGATCGCCGCGGAGATTGATGGCAAGGCGCCGTCCGAACGGCTGGTGTCTGCAATCCTTCCCGGCACGGGCGTGGAAGTCTCGTCCACCGGCAGCGTTGGCGGATCGTTCGACAGCATCCCGCAATGCCGCACCGCCACAGACACGGCCTGCGTCATCGCCTGGTCATCCTTCCGCGCCAACCAGCCGCCGCCGTCGGACTCGCTGTTCGGCAAGGCGCAGACCGATGGCAACCGCGTCGCCTGCGCCAACCCCGCAGAACTCGACGGCTCCGGTACGCTCAAGCCGCTCATGCCGGCTGGCCCGATCCTGCTCGACGAACTCGCGCCGCCGCCACCGTGGGCAGGCGACGCAGCTGGCATCGACACGCCGTTCGTCTCGCTCCCCGGTCTTCTGAGCGCGCGATGCATCGACAGGGGCGGCTTCTCCTATCTCGCCATCACCGTGAACGCCGACCCGGCCGATCCCCGCACTGACACGATCAACGGCGACGTCGTCATCGACGGCAAGGTCCAGCCGCAATGGGGTCTCCACCTCATCGACATGCACCTCGCCATGGGCAATCTCGTCGACATCGTGAAACATCAGGGCGAAGCCTGGCTGAAAGCCAAACCTGGCAGCGCACTGCCGCCGGAGTTTCACAAACCGCAATAGCCGTCCTATCTTTGACGGATGACCGGCTGGAGCATCAACGCAGCAGAACTTCGCATCCCGAGGCGCTCGCGCGTCGCGGCGCACCGGATGATCGTCATCGCCGATCCCCAGCGTCAGGCCGTGCGCCAGCTCAACGGCCTCGCCAGCTGGCTCGATCCGGTCAGCGGCGGCTGGCTGCACAAGCCGATCGGCTACCTCCCGTCAGACCGTCTGCGCGGCTACGACACCGCCGCCCACCCGCGCACCTTCATGCCGATCAACGGTTGCGCCCCCGGCTCGCGCCTCATCGACCCCGCCATCAACGCCGGCGCTATGCGCGTCCTCGCGTACAATCTCTCAACTGCAGATCTCGAAGCCCGCCTCGCCCCCGCGCTCGCCGCGATGAAGCGCATCAACGCGCTCAGCGACGGACCAGAGGGCGGAGCAGGGCTGCGCTATCCCTTCCTCGGCTTCGGCCGCAACTCGAACTCGTTCTTCTCGACCATGCTGCACGTCATGGGCTTCGACGAACCAGCCTTCGCCAACTCCGCCTTCATCGTGCCGGGCGCGCGGGGGCTGCTCCTGCGCAAGGATGTGCTCGCGCAAATCCGTCAGTCGAGCTTGGCGACAACCGGCGCCAGAAACTCCGTCACGGCAAATGCCATCGCCTCGACGCCGCGCGCGGTCGGGTGAAGCCCGTCCTCCATCAGCAGGTCTGACCGCCCCGCCACCGGGGCCATGAAGTTCTTTAGGTAGGGCACGCCATACTGCGCCGCCAGATCAGGATAGATCGCGGCATAGGCCTGATCCTGCGGATCAAGATTGTTGTCCGGTATCGCCACGCCGATCAGCACCGCCGGAATCCCATCCGCCTTCGCCCGATCCAGGATCGCCGCGAGATTCTTCTTCGGCCGCTCCGGCGCCAGCTTCATGAGAAAGTCGTTCGCCCCCAGCGCCACCACCAGCAGGTCCGCGCCCGTGCCCTTCACGCTCCAGTCATAGCGATTGAGCCCATCCGCCGTCGTATCGCCCGACACGCCGGCATTCACCACCTTCGCCTTCACGCCCTTGTCCGCCAGCATCCGCTCGACCACCGCCGGCAGCGCCTCGCTCTCGCTCAGCTCATATCCAGCCGTCAGGCTGTCACCGAGCATCACGACTGTTGGGATCTTCTCATTCGCCATCACAGAGCCATCGCTGGCGACAGGCGGATTTGCAACAGGCGCGGCTGCTTCCCGCACCGCCGGCGGCTGCCCGCACGCGGCCAGCAACAGAAGCGTCAGACCGAGAAGCCGATACAGCTCAATCTCCTGTTTGCACGTCCGGCGCAGCCTATGGCAGCGCCTTGAACTCGGTCGACTGTATGAATGACCGCATCATCGCGACACGGCCAACGCCATCCTTCAACGCCTTCGATTGAGCAGCCACCGCACCCACTTCCGGCGCGCGGCCCAGAGCCACGTGATAAGCCGCCTCCACATAAACCTCGTCGCTCGACTGCTGGTCAGGCGTGCCGTCGATCTTGTCCGCCTCGATCTTCGCGAACGCATCGCCCAGTTCGTTCGTCGGCCCGTGGTCGTCAAAGCCCACGCTCTTGAGCTCTGCAGCAATATCGCTCGCGCACGGCTTGCCGGTCTGGTTCTGGCAGAAGCGCTGGACCAGGTCCGCATTGGCGCCCAGGCTCACCTCGGCCGTGGCATTCCGGGAATATTTGACCAGCGCTGGGCCGCTCGCAGGCTTGGCCGTCGCCAGCTGCTGCGCAGGGTCTCCGCACGCGGACAACGCCGCTGCTGCGGCCACAACAATCAACCATCCAGATTTCATGACCGATCTCTCTGCCTGCTCCAGCGGATATGCCCGCCGGTAACCGCGATGCTTAGCACGCACAATATTCTAGCTCCGAACGCAGCAGCGACAACTGCGCCATCATTACCTGTTTCTCATCGACAACGACGCCACCCCGCACACGCCTACAAATCCAGCGCCGCGCTTAGACTTCCGGCGACCGCACATGCTCCGGCCGCACGCCAACCGCCAGAAAGCGCGCCGTCAGCCCCTGCAGCGCCGGAACGGCATTCACCAGCCGCAAGATCAGCGGCGGCTTCAGCGCCGCCCCTGCCGGAGCAAGCGCCGGGCTGATGATATTCTTCTGCATCACCACCTGCATGCCCTGCGTTACGCGCATCGGAAACTCCCGCCGCTTCTGTACGGCGGCCAGATCATCCTCGCTTACCGGCCCCTTCGCCAGTTTTCCCGCCAGCAGATTGGCCGTCGCCACCGCATCCTGCACCGCGATATTCACGCCCACGCCGCCCACCGGCGACATCGCATGCGCCGCGTCCCCAATGCACAACAGCCCCGCCCTATGCCAGCGTTTCAGCCGGTTGATCGCCACGGTCAGAAGCTTCACGTCATCCCAGCTTTTCACGTCTCCGACATGCGCACTCAACACGGGCGCCAGTCGCGACGCCTCGCTCCGGAATGACTCCAGCCCGCGCGTCCTGATCGCGTCATACTGCCCCTTGGCGATCACAAAAGCGCATTGCCAGTAATCGCCGCGATCGATCGTCACCATCATCTTTCCCGGCTCAAGCCGCACGAACATGTTGTCTGTCTCGCCGCTCTTGGCGACACGGAACCACAACACATCCATCGGCGCGGCAATTTCCTCGACATCAAGCTTCGCCGCTGGCCGCACAATCGAATGCCGCCCATCACAGGCGACGACCAGATCCGCGCGAATCTCGGTCGGGCCCTGCGGCGTCATCGCCGTCACGCCAACAACCTGCTCGCCAGACCAGATCAGTTCCTTCGCCTCCGCATTCATCATTACCTTGAGATGCGGATAGCGCTGTCCCTTCTCACGCAGGAAGTTCAGGAAATCCCATTGCGGCATGAAGGCGATGAACTGGTATTTCGCGCCGCTGCGGCTCACATCGGCAATCCGTATCTTCGTGCCGCCAAACAGCCCGTCCAGCTTCTGGATACGGTCATGCCTGATCTTGAGAAAGTCATCGATCAGCCCAAGCTCGTCGATCATCTGCAGCGTCGAAGGGTGCACCGTATCGCCACGAAAATCGCGAAAAAAGTCGCCATGCTTTTCCAGCACAATGGCATCCACACCCGCACGGCCGAGCAAGTAGCCCAGCATCATCCCCGCCGGTCCGCCGCCGACGATACAGCAGCGCGTCGTCAATTGTTTTGCGGAAACATCGGCATTCATTCGCAGATTCCCGCTCCGACTTATGCGCGATCGTTCGAACTCTTGATTGGCCATGATCTTGCCTGAAGCGGCTTCAGGCCGCATCTAGTTTCTGACAATCACGCGCAGCGAACCTTTCCGCCCGCAATGACGAGGACGCCTTGGAAGCAGCGCTTGAACTCAACGATGTCTGGCTGACGCTGCCGGCCGCGTCCGGCCCGGTGGAGATCCTGAAAGGCGTCTCGTTCAACGCGATGCCGGGCGAGAGCGTGGCCATCGTCGGTCCATCCGGCTCGGGCAAATCATCGCTCATTGCTGTTTCGACCGGCATCGAGACGACCACCAAAGGCGAGATCACGCTGCTCGGCGAAAAGTTGACGGGCAAGAGCGAGGATGAACTGGCCCGCCTGCGCCGCGGCCGTGTCAGTCTGGTCTTCCAGTCCTTCCATTTGCTCGGCACGATGAACGCGTTCGACAATGTCCGTGCGCCGCTGGAAATCGCCGGTTTGAAGGATGTGGATCAGCTCGCGAAATCCGGCCTCGAAGCCGTTGGCCTCGGCGCTCGCATGGACCACTTCCCCGGCCAGCTCTCCGGCGGCGAACGCCAGCGCGTCGCGGTCGCCCGCGCGCTCGCCAGCAATCCGCGCATCGTCTTCGCCGACGAACCCACCGGCAATCTCGACCGCGCCACCGGCGCCATGGTCGCCGACATGCTTTTCGCCATCTCGAAAGAACGCAACGCGACGCTCGTGGTCGTCACGCACGACGCAGAGATCGCGGCAAGGGCGGATCGCGTCGTGGAAATGAAAGATGGCAGGGTAGTGTAGGGTGCATTGAAAATGCACCGTGCCCACGAACGCCTCTTTGTGCGGTCAAACCCGACCCCCACCTGACCCCCCCCCCTTTTAGGGGGAGGGACCATGATGCGAGAACTTGCCTGTCGGCTGAGGATGGTGAGGCTGCAGGGTTCCTCCCCCCCTAAAAGGGGGAGGTCAGGTGAGGGTCGCCCTCAACATCACCAATCAAATTTTGTCGTGCCGCTCCTCCCGACGAAAGTCGGGACCCAGGTTACGCACACCAGAACAAGCAACCCTACTTCGCCGCTTCCACCTTCTCCAGATACGACACATGGATCTTCGCCTCGAACGCGCCGATCTGGACTTCCGAGCGGTTGCTGCTCGTGTCGTTCCACGTCTGCGGATCGAAGCGCACGAGTGCGACCTGCACGGTCTCGTTCGGATTGCCGCGCGAAACACCGCCGAGCACGATGCCCGTCTTGCCCTCATCGGCGTTGATCTGGATCACGTAGCCCGTATCTTCCGGCTTGAACGTGCCCGAGGGCGACTTGATACGAACATGGTCGCCGGCTGCGAACGTCACGCCCTGATAGACGATAGACGTAGCGGCGAGGGGGATGCCCGATGTCGGCGTGAGGTCCGGTCCGGCAGGCGTCGAGGCGCAAGCGGATACAGCGAGCAGGGCAAGCGCAGCGAAGGCAAATTTCATAATCGTCTCTCCAGATACGCTGGGCGTAGAGGCGTTCCCGGTTGACGACAACTTGCGACCAACGAATTTTGCGTAGATGCGGTTACAATCATTTTGAAGGTGTCGGTGGGCGTCGCCAACCGCGCCATCGTACCCCTGCGAAAATCATTAGTCCGACGATGCCTACGGCCGACCAGCACATGGCCTGCAGGAGAGCATCTTCGGCGGCGGATCTGGCAACAAAAGCAGCGTACGCCATCACAACGCAAACAACCAGACAGAAAGCCAAGTCGATCCACGAGAAACCCGGCAAAGCTCTGCGGATTATGCTGATTTTTGGCGAGACGATTTTCACGTCTATTAAAGCGACAATCCACATTGCCATAATCATAGTCGCAGAAGCGGTCGCTGGATCGACGTTAGCTCTCAGGGCTGTGTTCAAGCCGTACATCGCAACGCCGACGACGGCATAGTAGATGCTCACAGCTCGCACAGTACCGTCCTCCGGCCGCACAGCTGCGCCTTAAGAAAACTCGATACAGACACTAGGCAGTAAGCTCAACCAAATGCAGACATTGCTGCCTTTTGCTCGTGCAAGTGTTATCCAAATTCATGGCGGCTGATCTCCAGACAGTGCACACACGGGCATGGCTACGCATAGCGCGGCGAGAGCTGGCGGGCGGGCTTGGCGGCTTCTGGACATTTCTCGCTTGTCTCGCTTTGGGCGCATGGGCGATCGCCGCGGCCGGCTCGATTACCTCGTCATACAATGCGGGCCTCGACCTGCAGTCGCACGAACTGCTCGGTGGCGACGCCGCCGTATCGATCTCGCAGCGCGAAGCCACACCGGAAGAACGCGCCTGGCTGGATGCGCGCGGCACGGTGTCGGAAGCAGCCCAGGTCGACCTGATGGGCCGCGCGCCGGGCAAGACGCTGCAGATCGACGTGCGCGGCATCGACGACAGGTTTCCGCTCGTCGGCAAGTTCGTGTTCGACACCGAAACCACGATTGGGCAGGCTATTGAAAAGCGCGGCGAACGCTGGGGCGTCGCCGCCAGCTCCAGCCTGCTCGAAGCGCTGAACGTCAAGATCGGCGACCAGATCACGCTGGGCGATATTCCGGTGGAGGTGAGGGCGCTGCTGATGCGCGAGCCCGATCGTATCGGCGAGCCCGGCATGTTCGAGCCGCGTGCGATCATCTCGGTCGACGCCCTGCGCGAAGCGGGCGCGATGCAGCCGGGCCAGCTCTTCCGCACCGCCTATCGCATCGTGCTGAAGCCCGAAGCTGCCGCCACATTCGAGCAGGATCTCAACGACACCTGGGAATCCGCCGGCCTGCGCTATCGCGGCACGGAAGACGCCGTCGATGGCCTGCGCGGCCTGCTCGACATGCTCAACACCTTCATGACGGTGATCGGCATCGCGGCTCTGGTGGCAGGCGGCGTCGGCGTCGCGCAAGCCACATCGTCCTTCCTCGAAACCCGCGTCGATTCCATCGCCGCCCTGAAAGCGCTCGGCGCAGACGCCGGCACGATCCGCGCAGCCTACGGCCTGCAGCTCGGCATACTCGCAGGCATCGGCGCGCTGGTCGGCGTGGCGCTCGGCGCAGCATCGCCCTGGCTGCTGCAGATGATCGCCGGCAGCGCCATCCCGCTGCCCAGCGACATCAGCATCTTCCCGCTGCCGCTGTTGAAAGCCTTCGTGCTGACGATGCTCGCCGCCGCTGTCTTCGCCGTCCCACCGCTCGGCCGCGCACGCGCCACACGCCCCGCCGCACTCTTCCGCCGCGAGGGCGGGGAGGAGATGGGCCCCGTCCCGATGTTCGAGCGCATCCTCGCCATCATCGCAGCGATCCTGCTCGTCGCCGTCGCAACCCTCGGTTCAGCCCGCCCGCTGGTAACGCTCGGCCTCCTCTTCGGCGCGGCGCTCGCCTACTTGATCCTCACCGGCGCAGCCGTGCTGGTGAAACGTATCGCGCGCCGTGCAGCAAAAACCGCACGCGGCTATCTCCGCCTCGTCCTCGCCAATCTCGGCGGCCCCGGCTCACTCGCCCCCGTTGTAGCCCCAGCCCTCGGCCTCGGCCTCGCCCTCATGACGCTCGTCGCTGTCATCCAGACCAACCTCCTCGGCCAGCTGCAGGACACCGCCCCCGCCAACGCGCCATCCGTGATCTTCCGCCAGATCCCCCACGCCAACATCGACGCCTTCGACGCGCTGATGAAAGAGCAGGGCGTCGCAACGAACGATCCCAAATCCTACCGCCGCGCCCCCGTCCTCCTCGGCCGCGTCATAAGCATCAAAGGAAGCAAGCTCGACGAATCCACCGTCCCCCGCGAAGAGCGCTGGGTCACGCGCGGGGAAACGCCGATGACCTTCATGCGCGCCCGCCCGCCCGAAGCCCTGTTACGCGCCGGGGAATGGTGGCCGCAGGACTATTCCGGCCCGCTGCTCGTCTCGGTCGAAGACGGCGCCGCCACCGGCCTCGGCCTCAATGTCGGCGACAAAATCGGCTTCCGCATCTTCGGCCGCGAGATCGAAGCCACCGTAGCGTCCATCCGCAAGGTCGACTGGGCGGGATTCGGCGCCAACGTCGCCTTCATCCTGTCTCCCGGCGCCCTTGAAGCCATGAAGCCCTTTCATGCCGCGATTGTTATAATTGCGGAAGACAGAGAGAGCGCTCTGGTTGACGCTGTCTCGGCGCGCTGGCCGGGCATTCTCGCCTTCCAGTTGCGCCGCACGCTCGAGACCGCCGCCGATCTTTTCGGACAGGTCTCGATCGCCGTCACCGCGCTCGCCAGCGTCGTCACCACAGCCGGCGTGCTCGTCCTCTTCGGCGCCTTCGCAGCTGCGGCACGAAGACGGCGTCGCGAATCTGCATTGCTGAAAGTCTTTGGCGCATCGCGGTTTTCGATCCTCGCGCTCTACGCGTTGGAGTTCGCACTCGCGGCATTTGTGGCTGTGCTACTAGGCGCCTTGATGGGTGTGATCGCTGCTTACCCAATTGTGATCATGGTCTTCGAAGTGACGTGGCGTTTCGATTGGTCGCCTGTGCTCGCGGGGGGATTAATTGCCGTGGTTTCCGCTGCAGCAGGCGGCGCCATTGTCGGTTGGTCGACATTATCCCACCGCCCCGCACGAGTATTGCGCTCGGCATGAAGGTCGGTATGTTCCCCCCAGCGTCAGCCTGGCGCCTTGTTCTCATAAAACCGCCCACAGCAGTTTGTGGAGACGGGGGCGGAAATCCGTCACGGGAACGTTTGTAGGGTGCACGGGCGTACGGGGAGGAATCATGAAGAAGCTCGTTTCTATTATTGCGTTGGCTGCTGCTCTCGGCGCTTGCGAGACGACGGGTGCGTCGTCGACCGATGGCGTGATGGCGACAGCAGCCGCCAGCACCGCTGCGCCGGCTGCTGCGTGGAAAGCCAAGCGTGGTCCCGATGGCGTCCACCCGGACCTCAACGGCGTCTGGCAAGTCCTGAACACCGCCAACTACAACATCGAAGCTCACGCCGCTCAATCGGCTCTGCAGCTTCGTCCTGGCCCGTACGTTCCGGTCCCGGCTGCAGGCGTTGTCGCGCTCGGCGCGGTCGGCGCTGTTCCGGCTGGCATCGGCATCGTGCAAGGCGACGGCAAGATCCCGTACACCGCTGATGCGCTCGCGCTTCGCGACGAGAACCGCGCCAAGGCTGTCGAGAACGACCCGGAAGTGAAGTGCTACCTGCCGGGCATTCCGCGCGCCAACTACATGGACAAGCCGTTCCAGATCTTCCACTCGGACAAGGCCGTGTTCTTCGCTTACGAATACGCCGGCGCTGTCCGTAACGTGTTCCTGACCGATCCGGGCGAAGCTCCGGTCGATTCGTGGATGGGCCAGTCCTACGGCAAGTGGGATGGCGACACGTTCGTGATCGAAGTGACGGGCCTGCTGGGCGACACCTGGCTGGACCGTTCGGGCAACCTGCACGGCTCGACCACCAAGGTCACCGAGCGCTGGACGCCGACCTCCGACTACACGATGCGCTACGAAGCGACGATCGAGGACGAAGAGACCTACACGAAACCGTGGAAGATCGCCTTCAACCTCTACAAGAAGGTCGGCGAAGACGCCCAGCTTCAGCAGTTCAAGTGCGTCGAGTTCGTTGAAGAGCTGATGTACGGCCACCTGCGCAAGACCCCGCTGCCGGGGCCTGCTGCCGAGCGCGCCAAGCGCGAAGCTGAAGAGCGCGCGAAGGAGCAGTAGTTAATCGGCGGCCGGGAATCGGGGCGGAAGCCCTGATCCCCGGCCACTGATAGCCGGTCATTGCTTGCGTTGAACAAAGCGTGAGCAGTCTTCGGCGGGTCAGGCGGCCTCCGCTTCAGGGTGGTAAAACTCGGGATGAATCTGGCTGTTGGCCGGAAAACCGCCGGGGAAACCTGAAGAAGTTCGGCGAGCTGTGTGACAGTGAAGCTCTTGAGGACGGGGGAGCCCCGGAGTAAAAGGGCCATAGTTTCAGAGGGCATGGGGACACGGCGAGTGTTGTCCGGGCCTTGAAAAAATAAGATCCCTGGCGGCGCCCACCGCAGGAGCTGGAGGAAGAAAAAATGAAAAAGACCCGTCTGGTGGTTGCCGGCCTCGCGCTCGCTGCCCTGACCTCGATCGGCGCCGGCACCGCTGCCTACGCCCACCACGCCTTCGCCGCCGAATTCGATGCTGACGCGCCTGTGCTCCTGAAGGGCAAGGTTGTGACGGTCGAGTGGGTGAACCCGCACACCTGGATTCACATCAACGTTCCGGACACCGATGGTAAGGGCAAAGCCAAAAAAGGCACGACCCTGAACTGGGCCATCGAAGGCGGCACGCCGAACACGCTGCTCCGCACGGGCATCAAGAAGGACTCGCTGAAAGTCGGCACGGAAGTCGTGGTTCGCGGCTACCAGTCGAAAGACGCCCTCTGCGACATCCACCCGAAAACGAAGAAGAAAACCTGCAAGGCCAACGGCCGTGACGTGACCTTCCCGAACGGTTGCAAACTGTTCGTCGGCTCGTCGGGCACCGGCGCTCCGCGCGATGGCTCGGACTCGACGGAAGACAAATCCGCCACGGCAGCAGCCTGCAACGCCGCTTAATCGCGACACCGCAGTCTAGAAATACCGAAGCCCGCTGTCCCCAAGACAGCGGGCTTCTCTTTTGCGCAAATGCACGGAGCAGGGCGCAAGCCACCCACCACCGCCTTCAGTTCCTCGCCCCGCTCCTCCCGACGAAAGTCGGGACCCAGGGGCGGCTAGTCCCGCTACCCAAGACCACCCCCAAACCCGTAGGGTGCATCAAAGATGCACCGTGGCAGGCGCCGGCGGCGCGGTGCATCTGAAGATGCACCCTACGAAGCCGGAATTGGGGGATAGAGGTGATGCAGAACTGCAGGACAGAGAATTTCCATCACTAGAAATATCAACGCTCTGCCCGCCCAAACTGTAGGACGACCCTCCCAAATCCCGCACCCCCATGGCCCAGGGTTATACTCCCACCCATGGGT
>ERZ795059.4362-NODE-4362-length-13304-cov-8.409314_pt1 | contig 13304 bp, 9 predicted proteins | sample MGYA00375143_ERZ795059 | MGnify/ENA primary metagenome ERZ795059 (study PRJEB30188, sample SAMN05720168) | activated sludge metagenome | isolation source: Anaerobic digester | place: USA | collected 2015-01-07 ... | reverse complement strand
CGACGCTCTTCCGATCTGAAGGTCCGCTTGGGATGTACGCAACGCACTAAAAATGATTCTGCTTTCAACAGGCCCGTGAGGAACGCCTCTATGGGGCGGCGCTCGGTGGGTACGGTATCTGAGCGTGCACCGGGTTCAATTCTCACCACCGGCCGGAGGTATCCACCTTCGGGAAAAATCGGCGGGTAGTGAAACAGAACCACTTCGTTGGCGGAGTCATCTAATTCATGAATCAGTTTCCATTGCATACTCTCTGGAAGATGGCTTGCCAGATGATCTCTGAAGTTGGACATCAGGACGTTGACAATAAAATCCCGTGTCTTTTCGCTCAACATTTCGAGATACTGTTTCCATGCCTTGGCACTATCCCTCTCAGGTCCATTCGTCACGCCGAAGCGGGACCGGCTGATGACAATATCAATGTCTTCAGAGAATCGTTGAATCAGCCCCCATCCCTTCGATAGTGACGTCCCGCCTTTGAACGTTAGATGCTCACCAATGCCGGGCAGCGAGAAGAGCTCCTTGAGTATCCAGCATACCCAGAAATCTTTCTCGATGCTGGCAGCGGGCAGCCCCAAATCAGCGGCAGCTTGCTCGCAGTAAACACGTCGTTCTTCAGGTGACAAGAGCAGGTAACGGTCCATGATTTATGTCCTCTCCTGCCCAACGATGGCACGGATAACCTGACCGATCCAAGCGGGTGCATACCGGATGTCACTGCGAAGTATTTGCTTTTCTTCTGCCGTGAGTCGTTGCTGCAACAGTGAAAGAATGGCATCATCCACATGCCGTTTGCCAAGCCATCGCAATGCCTGAATCACGGTGCCGCTAATGCGGCCTGCTGTTGCCATGTTGCGCGGTGTGGTGCGCTTAAACAGGATTTCACGATTATCAATCTTGATGTGACGGGATGGGCCGTCGGTGAGGAATACCACCTTCATGGGAATTTGATCTGAAAGGCCTAATAGGTTGGCGGCGTATGCCCCTGACGGTTGCAAGCGGACGGCATCCCGTCCCTTCACTGCTTCTGCAATCGCCTCTACCGAAGGTGCGAGGACTCCAAGTTGGGGGTGATGCTTGGGCCGGTCATAGAGACCGCGCGACAGCCGGCGGATATTCCCGCGTTGCAGTTGCCGCGCGAGCGCCATGTCCACCGCACGGCGGCTGCCCAAGTCAAGAAAAGCGTCCGGCGTAAAGACCCAGCCTTCGGCTTGGGACTCAATCCGCCGTATCACAGCGGCATCCACAGAATCTGGTTGCTTCTTTCCTGCCATCTTGAGGGAAATTATATAGTATATTTCCCTCAAAATCAAGCGGTGTTTTTTTGTGGCATTGACTCGTCAGAATGCGTGTATTAGCCTTGGGATATGCTAAATTCCATGTGTAACTGTTGGCGATCAGAGTCGGGACCAAGGCGGAATAATGCCGTTTATGTCTCCCCATATATCTTTACACATCACATGCGATTTCTCTCGCAACTGCTCCTTGTTGTTCTGAGTTTATCTCTATTGAACGCACCTGATAATCGTACCTTTAAACATGTGTTGGTCGATATCGGAACGGGTGAAGTCATCTTTTCAAATGAATGATAGAGTGTCGTGACCGGCCCCAGCGTAGGTTTGCGAAATGTTGCCTGCGCTTCCTCTGGCTGATTATATTCTCTCTCATGAAACTGTTTAAACGAGTATCACTGATTATTGTAATCACACTTCTTGTACTCACCCTTTTCCTGGGGGGTGGCGTGTTCTGGGTACTATGGGAATCGCGGGATCTTGGCGCGGGCTATTGCGCAAAGCTCCTTGCAACCGGCGTCTTCGTGCTTGGGCGCAGTGCGGAATCCGTGTGGGAACAAGAACTTTATATCGCGCCTTTTGGCGGTTACGAGGTGGATCCTGAAGCCAAAACGGTGACCGCATGGCTCTTTCCATCCGCCAAGCGGACTGCCGCATACCGGGAGGGCCTTGGGGTTGCACTGGCGTTCAACAATGATATCCAGGCCCTGAAAGCACAAGCGCGCCCCGGCCTGATCCCCAATCTCGAATCGCTTAAGGATCAGCCGTGGCCTATGGGTGATGCGCCGAGTGGTCGTCCCAAGCCCGAAGGGTACGATGAAGCCAAGGTGGCAAAAGCGGTGGATCGCTTGTTTTCCGAGCCAAGACGTTTCCTTACGCGCAATACCCGCGCAGTCGTGATTGCGTATAAGGGCGAGATCATTGCGGAGCGCTATGCACCCGGTTTTGGCCCGGATCAACGGCTTGCCGGATGGTCCGCGGGAAAAAGTATATTTCACGCCCTTATGGGCATCGCGGTGCGGGACGGCAAGATCAACGTCAACGATCCCGCGCCGGTTCCCTCCTGGCATGTTCCGGGCGATCCCCGCGCGGCGATCACCATCGACAATCTCCTTCGCATGCGCAGCGGAATCGATTACAGTGACTTTGATTTCAACAAACGCCCAAAACTGGAGGAACTGCTTTTCGGGAATACCGGCGCCGCCGAATATTACATGTCCTGGCCGCTTGCCTATCCGCCGGACACGCATTTCGCCTATGCCAGCGGCAGCACCAATCTCTTGAGCTGGGTGTTGCGGCAGGCCTACGGAGACGAGGCCTATTATCAACTTCCGTACAAAGAACTTTTCTCCAAACTCGGCATGCGCAGCGCACTTTTTGAGGCCGATGCCGCCGGAACCCTGATCGGCTCCTCCTTTTTCTTCGCCACCGCGCGCGATTTCATCCGATTCGGACTGCTCTATCAAAACGACGGCGTGTGGCAGGGCGAGCGCATCCTGCCGGAAGGCTGGGTCACTGCTGGACGCACCCCCTCGCCCAAAGGGCCTGATTATTACGGTGCGCACTGGTGGTTGTCCACCGCCGGAGACCGGGCCAAAGCGAAGGAGCGAGGCATTCTCCTCCCCGAAGACGCCTTTCAGGCCAACGGGTACGAGGGACAGAAACTCCTGGTCATCCCCTCCATGCAGCTTGTACTGGTCCGTTTGGGGCTCTGTCACTTTCATGACTTCTCGCTCCTCGACGAAATTTACGACCTGTTTGAAGCCTTTCCGGAAACCCGTGTTTCGGAGGCCCGGCAGGATGACCCGCTGAAGAAGCGATAATAATGAGGAAGAAACGGATGATTGTTGGATGCATACTTCTAGTAACGATTGCCGCAGTCTTGTTATTGGCCGTTTACCTGCTGCTTCATCAAGTGCATGGGCAGACCTTCGACTCGGCCGGGGTGAACATTCATTACACGGATCAGGGGGAAGGCGTTCCCGTGATTCTGGTTCACGGCTATACGGCCAATTCAGACCTCAACTGGCGCTTGCCCCGCATTCACGCGAAACTGCGAAAACATTTCCGCGTCATCACCATGGACGTGCGCGGCCATGGTCTGAGCGGCAAGCCGCACGACGCCTCCAAATACGGCATCGAAATAGCGAATGACATCCTGCGCCTGATGGATCATCTCAAGGTCCCCAAGGCCCATCTGGTCGGCTATTCCATGGGCGGTTTCATCACATTGAAATTCGTGGCCATGCATTCGGAACGATTAATCTCCGCGATGCCCTGCGGCGCCGCCTGGATGGCCCCCGGCGATCCCATGTGCAATTTAGCGATTGAAATTCACGCGGAGTTGGCGGGGAAAAACGGATCTTCTTCCAGCGTCGGCAAAGGGCTCACCTCCCTGCGCCGGAGGCTGCTGGGACTGTTCATCGACGTGGAGGCATTAGGCTGCTTGGCGGAGGGATTCAAGGAACTCGCGGTAACCGAAGAGGAATTGCGCAAGGTCACGATCCCCGTCATGGCCGTCAAAGGCGGCAACGACCAAATTGTCCCCAGTGGACGCCCTATAAAAGGCATTCTGCCGGATTTTCAGGAAATCATCATCCCCGGCGGGCGCCACAATACCGTCATCTTCAATTCAGAATTCCAGAACGCCCTCATAAAGTTCCTGCTCGATCATTCCCCAAAATGATGTTTCTCTGATTCATACTGCTATCAGCCGCCTTCCATTAAACTGAATGCTATCGGAATCAGACGTTGGAATTTGTATTCCATACCATGCTTTCGCTGATTGCTGACACTTGACCGCTGACCGCTGACCGCTGATCGCTGATAGCTGACCGCTGATAGCTGATAGCTGATAGCTGATCGCTGATCGCTGATAGCTGATCGCTGATAGCTCTGCCATCCTAGGATTTATCTTTCCAATTCCACCACTTTAACTTCTCAGCATTCCGCCCCCCTTCGGCAAAATACACCGCACAGCGAAATACATACAACAAGCAACGATCCTGAACCGTACCCACATGCTTATTTGAACGTTCAAACAATTTCTCCGGATTTTTCCCCTTTAAATCATTCACCGAACAAATGCCGATATTCCGCAAATCCTCAGCAATCGATTTTCCTACTCCGGGCATTACAGTCAATGGATCGTTTGATTTGTTCAACATTTTCAGCCGCACTCACAAATAATTGTTGTCGCATCGGTAAAGTAACTAAAAAATCTCATCCTGATCAAATATCCAAAACGTGTGTTATACTCATGTCTTCAGGAGGTTGTCCGTTATCCAGGGAAGCTGTTACTTATCGGAGACCATGCCATGAACATCATCGTGTTCGGTGGAGCGGGCGATGTGGGCAGCCGGGCCGTGGAAGACCTTGCCCGCACCGAAGGGGTGGATCGCCTCGCGATCGCGGATCGCGCCGGGGCAAACGCCCGGCGCTTGGCAAGCTCAATCAAGAATCCAAGTGCCCAAATCGAAGTAGTTGAAGTGGACGCGCGTGACCCAGAAGCCCTGAAGGCGGCGATGCGCGGCTACGATGTGGCGGCGTCGGCGCTGGGCCCGTTCTACGAGTTCGAACCCAAACTCGTGCAGGCGGCGGTCGAGGCGGGGGTTCACTATACCAGCGTGTGCGACGACTTCTCCGCCGCCCAGGAACTATTCGAGAAGTATGACCAGCCCGCGCGGGAGCGGGGCGTGATCATCCTCACGGGCCTCGGCACGAGTCCCGGGCTCACCAACATGGGCGTGCGTCTGACGGCCTCTGAAATGGATGTTGCGCACCGGGCGGAAATCTTCGTGTATCAGCCGCTCGACGGCGGGGGGGAGGCGGTGCTTCGGCACGTACTGTACGTGATGACGGGTGATGTGGCCGAATATACCGGCAGCCGGATACAAAACGTGCGTGCGCTCAGTCAAAGCGTAGTGGTGAACTTCCCGAAATTCGGAGAGGTCCGCCTTTGGAACATGGGACACACCGAGCCGGTCACCCTCCATCGCTTTCTGCCGAGTCTTAACGAAGTGAAATTCTACATGGGATATGGCCGCGGTGCGGGATTCTTCGTGTGGCCCTGCCGCCTCCGCTTGCTCGAAAATCCGCGCGTACAGTCCGTGGTCTGCCGGGTGCTTGCCGCCATTGAAACGCTGATCCCCAAACGGGGAACCGCCATCGGCGCGGTCCGCATCGATGTATACGGAGAGCGAGAGGGGCAAGAGGTGCTGGCCACCATTTGCGGCGTCGGCAATATGCGCGAGGCCACCGGCCTCTCCCTGGCCGTAGGCACGCGCATGCTGGCGCGCGGCGAGACCACCGTCACCGGCGGAGGCGTATTTGCCCCCGAGGGCTGCCTCGACCCAATGCTCTTTTTCCAACGCATGCAGGAGAGAGGAATCACGGCTTATCGTGACTTGGACATGTCAAACCAGGTAGCCGGTGCGAAATCCCCCGATTAAAAACTGGGGATGACCGAAAAAATAGCTCACAAATTTTTGCGCCTTTCGTGTTAGATGTTTTGGAGTTCTTTAACCACGAGATAGTGCAATCTGATCAAGGCACTACTTCCGTTGGACCGTACCTCGATGGTTTTTGTCCCTTATGTCCTTTGGGTCGTTTTCGTCCTTGTGCAACGGAACGCTCACGTACCCGGCCATTTAGGATTCTCTGTCCGCGCGCTCTTAAAAATCGCCTCCGCCTGTTTCACGATTTCCGGGTGCTCTGAGGCGGCAACATGTCAGGCAATTGTGAAATTGCCCTTTTATTTAAAGTCACACCGGACACAGGACAAATTACCCACATTTCACGGTTAAACCGTTACCGTTTAATGTGCCCGGAGAAGAAAATGGCCTATTTCACAAATGCCTCCATGTGTTTCGGAGGGTTCGATGGTAAAGTCGTGGAGTTCGATTTCGGCGCTAGTTTTGGGGTAGGGGAGACCGTGGAATATTTGATCCCTTCCAGATTTTTATTTGAATGTTACGAGGCGGCCTGTTATTCTAGATGAATATGGGAAATGTTTTTCTCCAAAATGAGGCGGAAGATTTTTGGATTGGCGGACCATTAGTGAGTGGAGGGAATAGATCATGAAGAATGGATGCATAAATCTGCGAATAATTTATCTTGGGGTTCTGACTTTTTTATTCTTGGTTAGCGGCACAGTCCATGCCACCACCCTACTTAACCTTTCCTTGGAAGAAATGGTGGCTCGCAGCGATTCAATTGTGGCGGGGCAGTGCGTAGACATCCGAACAGAATGGCTTGATCGGAAGGTTTACACCATTGCCACCATCCAAGTAGGGGAAGTCGCTAAGGGGACGGCCGCAAAAGGCGGTAGTATTGAGGTATACCTTCTTGGAGGGCGTGTTAAAAAGCCAATTCCCATCAAAATGCACGTCCCGGGAGAAGCTACGATAAAAAAAGGTGAAGAGGCGGTGCTTTTCCTCGAATCGGGTGGTTCACGGAAACAATTGTATCGTCTTGTCGGCATGATGCAGGGAAAAGTTCCCATTGCGAATGATCCAAAAACCGGGATGAAGATAATTGTCCGTCAGCCGGCTATCAAGGAGGTCCGAATAGTCGATCCCGACGGAGACAAATCGGTAATGGATAGAGACCAGGACCTAGACAGGGATAGGGATCTTTCCGGATCCTGTAGTCTTGAAGGTTTTCTGGGCCGTATTCAGCAGATTGTCCATGAGCAAAAAGATGAAGCCGTAAAACAGAAGGGAGGCGCAAAATGATTAATCCGCGTTACTCCCTTCCTTTCCTTAATATTGTTGGTCATCTCTCTTTAATACTGCTAATTGTTATGCTTATATCTGTTTTTAGTCCCTGTGCCGCATATGGATATGGTAACCTCCAATTTAAAGACGGCCAAAACAACACTGTCAATTCATTGTGGGATGCACGATCTTATAACTCCGCCACCTTTCCCAATGGAATTCCTTGGCTCTTGAATGATCAGGGCGCGAATGGCGCCGTCAACATCACTATCGAAGCATTGCAGGTGATCGTCAATGATGCTTTCAAGGAATGGGATGATGGGCCTGAAAATAGTATTCAATTCTCCTATGGCGGTCTCACGAGTAATGGCGGCCCTGGCGATCCTGAAGATCCTGGTCATGGATTACCGCCAAGTCCGGCTTTGGATGGAGACAATGTGATTGTCTTTGGTGATTTACCCTCTGGCGCACTGGCCATTACCTGCATATTCACGTTAAGCGACGAATTCACGTTCGACGATTCGGATGAAAACCCGGATAACAACACTGACTTTGGCGGTACGGATGCGAATCCGGATATCGTGGCCGGAACGTATGCGGCTGGCGCTATTCTGGATGCGGACATCATCGTAAGCAAAGACTCCACTTACTGGAGTACTACTGCGGAACGCAAAAAATATGATTTGCAGGCTTCCCTGACACATGAAATCGGGCATTTTATCGGTCTATCCCATTCTTGTATCCGCGAGTGCCTTTCTTCCCGTTCAGTATTATTCCCGTTTGCATTGCTCAACCCAATGGGGCTTGAAATGCGCGATCTGTCGCAAGATGACAGAGCGGCCTTGTTGACGTACTACCCTGAGGCCAAAACGAAGACAGCCTATGGTTCGATCTCCGGCCATATTGACATAAACGGCGCTGCGTGGCATGGCGCTCATATCTGGGCGGTAAAATCCGATGATCGGTCCACGGTGGCGGGCGCGTATTCCGATGCGTCGGGCGATTTTACAGTAAACGGCCTTCCGCCGGGACAATACATTCTCCGTGCCGAACCCCTGTGCGTTGATGAGAACCGCATTAATGAAATCATTGCCGCGCAACTTTCAACCGTTGCCAATTTTCAAGCTGGAATCTACGGGGCTGACGGGCAGGAATCGAATGCCACTCTGATCGAGGTATCCGCCGGAGAAACTGCCGCCGGGCATGCATTCTCGCTGAGCGGGTGGCCATTTTCTGATCCGTTTGAGCCTGATAATACCGCAACCGAAGCACGATGGATCGGAAAAGATCATCGGGAATTGCACCAGATGACTCCCGATAATGACCAAGACTGGTATCGCTTTTCCGCGTTGGGAGGGAATACCTATCGCATCGAAACGTTGAATGTTGTGCTTGAACAAATGGTGGGAAGTTCAAATAACAATACCGACACGCTGATCACATTATATGAAGCCGATGGCACAACAATCCTTCGCCGGAACAATGATGTGAGCGCTGCAAATACCTTGTTAGAATCCGCTATCCTTTTCACTGCCCCTGAAACGGAAGATTATCTGATTAAAGTCACTACTGCAACAGAAGAGCAAGGCAGGAATTACGATATCCTCCTGTCTGAGGTTGCTGTCAACCATCGGTATGTATCGGACGGAACAGGCGCCGACCCTTCCGTGTATAGTGGTAATCCACAACCGTTTACTTTTACGGAACCCATGACGCTGATCATTGCCGTAGACGGCAATGCCCCACAAGAAATCACCCTTGCCCCGGACGCTGACACGGCGGCGGAAGTGGCCGCCGCGATTATGGATGCAACGGAAGGCGTTGATGCCTCAGATTTTCTGATGAATGGCCTGCACTATGTGCGGCTTATCTCGAAGCGCTCCGGATTGTCCGCCTCGCCCGCAGCGTGCATTCAGGTGATTGGCGGGTCCGCCAACGGCATCCTCGCGTTTCCAACCACGTTGCAGATTGCCGGGAACGGTACCGCCGGCGCACCGTGGGCCAGCATACAATACGCCATGGATTCCGTGTGCGGAAGCATGAACGCTCCGGAAATCATTCATGTGGCCGCCGGAACGTATTATGAGAACATCACTTGTGATCCGTTCGAATCACTCGTAGGCGGGTACGATTCCGCTTCATGGCAGTTTGATCCAGAAAACTTCCCAACTGTTCTTGACGGAAGGGATCTCGGAACGGTCATAACGGCGGCTGACATGACGGAAATTCGATCTCTCACGATACAGAACGGCTCGGCAACCTATGGCGGCGGCATCAACTGCACAACGGGTGAATCCCCGCATATAGAAGGCAATATTATTCAGGACTGCCGGGCCAACAGGGGCGGTGGCATCGCCCTCTCTAAATTTGCAGATGTTACTGTGCTCCGGAATCATTTTTTAAGGAATGTTGCTACGGGCTGGCCCGAAGATGGAGGCGCTTTAGCAGCGGTGAATACAAGCGCATCCGTTGTCGGGAACATCTTTATCGAAAATACCGCAGGATGGGAAGGTGGCGCAATTACAGGATACAGTGCGTATGTATTACCCAGGAGTCTAATCGCAAAAAACCAGTTCATTCGTAACGCTGTTGCGGGATCAGTGCCTGCTGGTGGTGCTGTAATGAGCGTTTTTTGGTATTTTGCCGCTATGGATAATCTTTTTTTGGAAAATAGTGCGAATGGTACAGGCCGTGGCGGCGCTCTGGCGGCCGATAGAGGCGCCAATATTATTAGTGGCAATATCTTTGCAGGGAATTCGAGTGACCACGAAGGAGGGGCTTGCCGTTTCTTCTCAAATGGGCCAATAATAGACCGTAATATTTTCGTTGGCAATGTGGCGCCACGTGGGGGGGCTGTAAAGTTTAGTTCGTATTCACCTGAATTTCGTTCCAATCTATTTGTAGGAAACACATCCGCACAAGGGGCGGCCATATCCTGTGAATCGCCCTATTATCTAAATGACAAACATTCAAACAATACCATCTGCTTCAACGATGGTCATGGCTTCGTTACTGAAGGAAATGGCAGCAGTGATTCCGATGTTCGTTGGTATAATAATATCATCGCATATAATAGCGGAATTGGATTTTATGAATCTGTGGAAAGTTGCCGCCCGGGCCTTCTTAACAACAATTTTGCGGGGAATTTGCAGGGGAATTATTTTGACTATGATACCCAGGCAACATATATCCTTGCTGCCGATATCAATGCACTGGTGAATAATGGTCAAAGCCCTGTTGATGATAATGTGGATTGGGATCCCGGTTTTCTGCCGGCCCCTGCAGGGGATGCCGATTCTATCGAGTATTTTACGGAAAGCTTCCAGAGTGTTCTAACCGATAACGATGCCATGTTTGAACCCGGCACAATGGAAGGCCTGACAATTAATCCGGACACAACGCAATGGCGGCAGTTCTACATAATTTCCAATACCGAAACCTCTCTTACCGTGTGGGGAGATATGACAGCCGTCGCTTCGGCGCCCTGCCATTACCAGGTTTTTGATTATCATCTCATGGAAACCTCCCAAAATATTGACGCAGGTTTCGATGTGTCGAGCTTTTCCTCTCTGGACATTGATGGGGATTCCCGCCTGATGGGTTTGAATTGCGATATTGGCGCTGATGAAACTGATATTTCTTCCGAAGGTTCTGAGGAAGGCCAGGCAGAAGGCGAAGGAATCAGCGAAGGGGAAAGCGAAGGCTTCTCGGAAGGAGAGGGTGTATCGGAAGGCGAAGGTGGTGCAGAAGGCGTAAGTGAAGGCGCATCGGAGGGCGAAGGTGGCGCAGAAGGCGTAAGCGAAGGCATATTGGAGGGAGAAGCCGAAGGTCAGGTTGAAGGAATGACCGAAGGCATGCCCCCCGAAGGTTCACCGGAGGAGGGTTACGCAGAAGGCGTAAGTGAAGGTATATTGGAGGGAGAAACCGAAGGTCAGGAGGAGGGAGGAGGTGAAGGAGAAGGCACTCTGGAAGGGGAAGAGGATCCGTTGTTGATTGTTCAGCAGCCGCGGGGCGCATCATTGTATACGGGAATGTCGTGGGTGGCCTCAATTCTAGTAGATGGGGGTACGGGAACGATTGTATATGACTGGAAGAAGGATGGGATTTCCTTGGGTTGGCCAAGCGCGATGGTGCATGTGGTGAACCCGCTGGTGGAAGAGGATGCCGGAGTGTATCACTGCACGGTAAGTGATGGGGTAACAACGCTGGAATCAGAGGAGGTGAGTTTGTTGGTATATCCCGTGCCGCCTTCAGGACAGCACGTTGTGGATCAGAATGGGGACTGGGTTATTGGTCTTTCGGAACTTTTACGAGTGATACAGTTTTTTAACAGTGGTGCATTTCATTGCCAGGCTGGCTCGGAAGATGGGTATGCGCCGGGAGCAGGGGATCAGACGTGCACAGCGTACGGAGCGGACTATAACCCTCAGGATTGGCGTATTACCTTGACGGAAGTGCTGCGCATTATTCAGTTTTTCAATTCGGCGTGTTACCATGTGGAGGCAGGATCGGAGGATGGCTATGCCCCGGGTGCGGGGTGAGGATATGCACGCGCGCAATAGGTGACAAAGAAATCACGGATTCCGGCGGCCTGTACCTCGGTATTTTTTGTCCTGTAAGTCCTTTGGGTCGTTTTCGTCCTTTTTCTTCAGACCGCTCACGTACCCGGCCATTTAGGATTCTCCGTCCGCGCGCTCTTAAAAAGCGTCGCCGCCTGTTTCACGATTTCCGGGTGGTCTGGAGCAATGTTTTGGGTTTCGGAGGAGTCATTAGAGAGGTCATAGATCTCAATGTCCGCCTTGGTTTGGGGACGGACCACCTTAAAATTGCCGATCCGGACGGCTTGCTTAAACCCGCCTTCGTGGAATTCCCAGTAGAGGTACTCATGGGGTTTTAAGGTATCGGAATGGCCGAGGAGCACCTGCAGAATGGATTGTCCATCGATGCCTTGGGGCGGGGTAGAGCCTGCAAGTTCGGCGGCGGTGGGGAGGAAGTCCCAGAACGCCCAAGGAAAGGGGCTGACGGTGCCGGGGGTGATTTTCCCAGGCCAGCGAACGAGCATGGGGACACGGATGCCGCCTTCATAGAGGTCGCGTTTGATGCCGCGGAAGGGTCCTGAACTCTTGAACAAGGCGGGATCGGCGCCTTCCTTGTGGGGACCGTTGTCGCTGGTGAAGAAGACAATGGTGTTATCGTCCAGGCCGAGGTTTTTCAGTTGCTGAAAGATGCGTCCGGCGATCCCGTCCAGGAAGGTAATCATGGCTGCTTTGTTTTTCTGTTCCTGGGGCCAGGGCTTGTCGGAATAAGGCGCATCGGACGGAACTTCCATCCCAACGCCATCCTCCCGCAGCCGCTCATTGTTCCCGTGGGGGATAGTGGGGGAGAAGAACAGGAAAAACGGATGGTCCTTGTGGCGGGTGATGAAATCGGCGGCTTTCGACGCAAAGAGTTCGGGCGTATACACGCTACGTTCCGTGGATACGCCGGGTTTACCCTCGGTGTTGCCTTCAAGGCGGATCTGGGTTTCGTTTTGCCATAGATATTCCGGATAGTAATTGTGCGCATGTTTCTGGTTGAGGTAGCCGAAGAATTCGTCAAAACCTTTTCGCGTGGGGATGCCCGTGGTATCGGGTTCACCGAGCCCCCATTTCCCGACTAGCCCGGTAGAATAACCTGCCTTTTTAAGGACTTCCGCGACGGTGGTGTCTTCGGGCCGAAGCGGGACCAAGGCGTTTCCACGGACCCAGGCATGACCCGTATGGAACCCGGTCATAAGGCAGCACCGGGATGGCGCACAAACAGTGCTCCCGGCATAGCAATCGGTGAAGCGCAGCCCCTCGGCGGCCATTTGGTCCAGATTCGGGGTCTGGAATTGGGTTTGGCCGTAGCAGCCCAGGTCACCATAGCCGAGGTCGTCGGCGAGGATGAAAATGATATTCGGGGGGCGCTGTTCGGCGCCTGTCGCGGACCGGGATAGGGCCGCCCAAAGGATTCCACCCAAAGTCACCTGTTTAAGCCAGTCGCGGCGTGTGGTCTCCGGCATTTTGAATTCTCCATAGCTTGGCTTTCATACCAGGGAACAGTGTACACGATGTTAAAACGAAAAGGAACGGGCCGGGTTAAAGTCCAGAACTCGGTATCGGTATCGGTATCGAACTGTGGTCAGGATTGGATGGCTTGTCGAAGAACAGTAACGATATCGAAACAACCCGGACCCCAGATCTTGACCCCAGACCCCAGACCCCAGACCCCGGACCCCGGACCCCAGACCCCAGACCCCGGACCCCGGACCCCA
>ERZ795059.4360-NODE-4360-length-13309-cov-4.637242_pt1 | contig 13309 bp, 14 predicted proteins | sample MGYA00375143_ERZ795059 | MGnify/ENA primary metagenome ERZ795059 (study PRJEB30188, sample SAMN05720168) | activated sludge metagenome | isolation source: Anaerobic digester | place: USA | collected 2015-01-07 ... | reverse complement strand
GAAATATTTGTACTTAAGATGCCGGTGGTCAGGTTGGGCGATCTGGCCGAAGCGGTGATTGGGAAGGTGTGCGGCAGGCATGGAATACCGGTAAGTGAAGTCGGTATAAAGACTATTGGCCTTAGACCGGGAGAGAAGATGTACGAGGAGCTATGACCGAGGATGAAGCCCAATATGCAGTGGAGTATGATGATATGTATACAATACAGCCTATTATCGGAACTATGAAAGCACTCAGTGTATGTCATAAGGGCTACAGATCTGATTTTGAGAATAAATCGAGTAAAAGCATTATTATAGAATTGCTTTTACAATATTAGCTTTTATGGGGGGGGAATTGCATGAACAATAAGGCGTTATCAATCAGTATACCGATATTTGAAAAAGAATATGACGGGGCTATAAAACCTAATTACCTATTCCATAGACCTTATAACAGAATACATTCAAGGTGTATAGAGTATCCATGGTGTGCATCAAATTATAATGGAGAAACAAATATATTGGATGTGGGAAGCGCAAAATCAGATTATTATTGGATCAGATGGCTTGAGAGCCTTAATGCCAATGTATACCTGACTGATTATGATACTATTGAATATAAAAGTGATAAACTTAAAAAGATTCAATGCGATATAAGAAATATAGGCTGTGACAGCAACTATTTCGATGTCATATTTGCAGTGTCAGTACTTGAACATATCGGTTTGAAAGACCCGCAGGTAATCTGTGAGAATAAACCGGAGACGGATGATTTTGGGGATATACAAGCATTTCAAGAATTGATTCGTATATTAAAGCCGGGAGGGAAAATATTTTTAACAATACCATTTTCAAATGAGTTCAAACTGATTTTCAAAGAACAGGCAAGATGCTATTCATTAAGCACAATCAACAGATTCAGCCTTCCTAATGTTAAAAGGACAAGTTTGGATATTTACCAGTACTTGCCGCTTAATAAGAACTTACAGGATTACTATGATTTGACGAAAGGCAGCATTCCGTATTTTTGCGAAATACCAGGACTTTATTGCTGGAAAAAAATTGACGATTTCACTGATTGCCTGCCTCTTCATAAGTGGTGTGTAGATTGTGTGGCTCTGGCTATCTATGAAAAACTGGATGATTATGATAATACTAGTTTTGAATCGTAAAGGAGTGGATACAAATGGCTGTTTATGTGCTGCCTGAGTTAAATCATGCAGAGGGTCAGCGTTATGCTATTTATGGCACCGGTGAGGTTGCAAAACAGTACTGTAATCAGTTAAGAAAGAATTTTGGTTATGATTCAGTTGCATTTTTTATTGAGTCTCATCCGATAGGAAAGGAGTTTATGGGTGTTCCTTTGTATGATCCGAATGAACTGCTGCAGTTGGATTATAAGGGATATAAGTATATCGTTACTTCTTTTGCTTCAATGAATCTGATGATTGATACACTGATTTCAAAAGGGATAAGCTCTGATCAAATTCTAAGGGCCAAGGGAGCAAAAACGAATGTTTATATAAGAGATGATTACCCCATGATACGGGAAATATGTTATTACCCCAAAGTGAATAGGAAAGAGAAGCTATTGGATATATACAGAAGGGTAAAATGGTATATGCCTAAGAGCGGGGAAAATAGTGCCTCAGTGTATATTGATACTGATATCAGAGAAGGGGGGAAGCCGGGAAATGTCGTATTGGTATCGGATTCTGATATCCAAGATTATCTGAAGACAAGTGATATTGTATTGGTATGGGATAAAGAGAGTCTGGACGATGATGTGTTGAAGGAGTATATATCAAAAATATACTGTGTTGATGAAACCTTCTACTCTGTTGTTGAATCCAATATATACAGGAAAGTATATTACCACTGCCTGTCGGCTTACAAACAGGAGTACTATACTCAATTGTCCAAAATCAATTATGAGAATATGTATATAAAAAATAAAGATAAGAAGGAAGCATATATATTTGGGACCGGACCATCTATAGAAAATGCATATGGATTTGACTTTTCAAATGGTTTTAATATTGTCTGCAACAGCATAGTCAAGAATAAGGGGCTATTGAGAAAGATAAATCCGGATCTTTTGGTATTTGCAGATCCCGTATTTCATTTCAGTCCTTGCGAATATGCCCAAAAGTTCAGAGAAGATGTATTGGAGACTGTCAGTGAGTTTGATTGTTATTGTTTGACGCTGAACTTCACAGTGCCTCTAATGCTTGCTCATTATCCGGAGCTCAGAGATAGAATTATAGGTATACCAATTAACAGCAGAATGAATTTTCCCGACTTGGAGAATTTTTATGTAAAGAGTTCTGCCAATATACTTACATTGTTTATGATACCTGTTGCCTCATCAATATGTAATGATATAAACATACTGGGATGTGACGGCCGTCAGAAGGGAGAGACATATTTCTGGAAGCATAATAATGATACCCAGTATAATGATTTAATGAAAACAGTATTTGATATGCATCCATCCTTTTTCCGGGACAGAGTATACGAAGATTATTACAAGGAACATTGTGAATATTTGCAGTTGCTTATTGAATATGGTGAGTCTCTCGGAAAGAAATACAGATGTCTGACACCAACATATATCCCAGCTTTGAAAGAAAGGAGAACGGAATGCATAAGGTAATTGCATTAGTACCTATGAAGGGTCACAGTGAAAGGGTTGCTGATAAGAATCTGCGTAATTTTGCCGGAAAGCCGCTTTTTTTCAGAATACTTGAGACTCTTGAAAAATCCAAAGAGGTAAATGGAATCTATATAGATACTGATAGTAAAGAAATAGCAAAACTTGCTCGGGATAATTTTGACGTCAGCATTATATGGAGGCCAGGCAGCTTGACAGGTGATTTTGTGACCATGAATAAAATCATTGAATATGATTTGTCTCAAACTAATTGCGAATACTTTATTCAGACTCACGCAACCAATCCGCTGCTCAGTTCTTCAACTGTAGATAATGCGATAAAGAAATATTTCGATATTATTGATAAATATGATTCGCTGTTTAGTGTGACAAAACTTCAGGTACGGTTGTACGACAGCCGGTTAAGGCCTATCAATCATAATCCCGCAGAACTATTGAGGACACAAGACTTACCTCCCGTTTATGAAGAAAACTCGAATTTTTATATTTTCTCAAGGGACAGCTTTAGGTCAGCCGGTAGGAGAATAGGGACAAATCCATACATATATGAAGTTGAGAAGGAAGAAGCTTTGGATATTGACGAAGAGATAGATTTTGTTATTGCGGAGTGTATTTATAAACTTAGGCATCAAATAAAAACTGAAGGAGAAGAGGAGTAGTCCATTAGCGGAGAGAAGGCATTTAAGCACAGGAATTGTTGATATGTGAGGAAGAACAGTGTATGCATTACTTATAGTATGGAGGGATTCCGAATGTCTTATAGCCCACTTATATCAGTGATAATAAACAATTACAACTATGATAGGTATCTGGCAGAAGCCATAGAATCCGTATTAAAGCAGACATATGAAAAATATGAACTTATAATTGTTGATGACGGCTCTGAAGATGGATCCAGAAGTATCATTGACAGCTATTATAACAATTACAAGGATGTGATATTACCGATATTCAAGAAAAACGGCGGACAAGCATCTGCATTTAATGCGGGATTTGCTGCTTCAAAGGGAGAAGTGATATGTTTTCTTGACAGTGATGATTATTGGTTTCCAAATAAACTGGAAAGGATCATACCATGCCATGCTGATTATGGAATTGTACAGCATAACTTGCTGATAAACGGAGAGCGGAAATATATGAATCTGAATAATAAAGCGAATTGGCAGATTCTGATGAAGGAATACGGATATGTATCCGGGCTTATACCTACATCAGGGATTTCATTCAGCCGAAATGTGTTGGACAAGGTATTCCCTCTCCCGGATGATAGAATAAGGTTGGGAGCTGATGCATTCGTGAGGTGGAATTCCATGTATTTTTCGCCTATATATTCACTGGATGAATCTTTAGGATATTATAGAGTGCATGGAGGTAATATCTTTTATGAAAAATTCAGCAAAGAAGGTATCGGTGAAATAGTCAGTCATATAAAAAGTTTACTAAATGAGAAACTCATATCTCAGGGCTATCCGCGAATACCCTTTGATGAGCATGATTCTCTTGATATATTATTTAACAATTTAGCTATTAAGAGGGGTGAGTCCTATCTGCTTTATGGGACTGGTTCATTAAGTGAGAAACTCACTGATAGTGTATTGAATAAAGGAGGCAGCATATTATTTTATTCCGACTCCAATGAGATGAAATGGGGAAACACTTTTTTAGGTAAAATGATTATCCCGCCTCAAAAGATAATGGATTATAGAAGCCAATTTGATAGAATCGTTATAGCAAGCAGTTATTTCGCTGAAATTCTTACTTACTTGGAAAAAATAGGCTTTGACCGAAATAAGGATATTGTGTTTTCAGATATATTGTAACTATGAGACAGATTAATTATTAATATTGCATTTAGGAGATGTAAGAATGAACAGGATTGAATTATTTAAGGAAGAATTTATAGAGGAGAACAAGGATTTGGCCTTGGAGGTACTGGCAGCAAGCTCCAGAATGGGAATAAAGCTGGGATGGCATTATCTTTTGGATTTGATATGGATATTAAAGAATATAAATTATCCCAAAGGCTCAATAGTATTGGATGCCGGGGCAGGGAACGGACTGCTTCAGTTTATGCTGACAGACAGGGGCTATAAAGTAATCAGTGCAGACGTATTCAATAGAAGCATACCTAAATTTGCCTCAGGCTTATATGAGATCAAGCTTATGGGAGACTCTGGGGAAATATCCCACAGCTATTGGGAGGGAAGGAGCAAAGGCATTACATATCCTAAGGACAGCGGCAACTATATTACTGAGTATAATTCCGATTGTTTTGACAGCAGTTCAGAGGGAAATTTACCGGTAATCCTTTACTATCACTGTGATCTTGCAGATATGAAAGAGCTGTGTGACAATAGCGTTGATGCGGTAGTATCAGTATCCGCACTTGAACATAATCCTCCGCAAAAAGTCAAGGAATGTATAAAAGATATCTCAAGAGTGTTAAAACCAAATGCTTCTTTTTATATAACTATAAGTGCAGTAAATAAAGGTGAAAGCTTCCATGGGCCAAGCCATTCATGGCTGCTGGATGAAAAAGGGATTATGGAAGCATATGAGTTGGAGGAGCCATTGATATCAAATTTCGGAGATTTTGAAAGGGTTTTTGATGCTTTATGCAACTCAAAATATCTGAAAAGGTGGCTGGCTTCATTTTATTACAGCGGCGAGAATAATGGAATGCCATGGGGAGTGTGGAATCCCCAGTATCAGCCTGTAGGGATAATAAAGACAAACAATAAATAATATTTTACAGCATAGAGGTTTAAACAAAAACAGTATGCAGATAATGCAAAGGATGATGCTTAAATGGATAAATTGGTATCTATAATTATTAGGACATACAACGAACAAAAGCATGTAGATAAACTCCTCAGAAGTATTTTTGAGCAGAATTTTTCCAAGGAAAAGCTTCAAGTCATTATAGTAGACTCCGGTTCCACTGACAGTACTTTGGAGTACGCAAGAAAATATCCGGTGGAGCTGCTTCATATCAGGCCGGAAGACTTTACCTTCGGCTATTCACTTAATAGAGGCATTGAGCATGCCAAAGGAGATTATATAATTATGATAAGCGCTCATTGCCATCCTATGGACAAGGATTGGATATCAAACCTGATAAAGCCCTTTGAAAAAGATCAAAAGATCGGGGTCGTATACGGAAAACAACGGGGTAAGGATACCAGCAAGTATTCCGAGCATCAGATATTCAAAACATGGTTCCCGGAAAAGGCTGACAGCAGGCAGAATACTCCTTTTTGCAACAATGCGAATTGCGCAATCAAGAAAAGCCTATGGGAGAAGCACCGGTATAATGAGAAGCTTACCGGACTTGAGGATTTGGAATGGGCGAAAGAAATAATCAAGATGGGATATCTGGTATACTATCAGCCTGAGGCAGGGATATACCACATACATAATGAAACATATTCTCAGGTTTATAACAGGTACAGGCGTGAGGCCATAGCAATAAAAAACATATATCCGGATTTAAAATTCAGTTTTTTTGAATTCATTCGTTTGCTTTTCTCGAATATTTTCATTGATATACTAAACTCAATAAAAGATAAATCTTTATTTGATAATTTTACATCAATCATTGCTTTCAGATTTTTTCAGTTTTGGGGTACATACAGGGGCCACCGTTTTAATAAAGAGGTTGCGGCTGAATTAAAGAAGAGGTTCTATTATCCGGCTAAATAATAAAAAGGAGTGCTGCATATGAGCAAGCTTATTGATATTAGCGTGGAGATTGATAATCAAACGGTTTGCTGGCCGGGGACGGTTACTCCCCAAATTGAATATTGGAGTAGAATAGCCTCGGGAAGCAATATAAATGACAGCAATATATACATGAACCTTCATACAGGAACCCATATTGATGCACCGAATCATTTTATAGAAAGCGGAAAAACAATTGAACAGATTCCATTGGATAAATGCTGCGGGAAAGCATATGTTCTGAGTGTAGAGGGGAATGTCATAAGCAAAGAAGTAATCGACAGGCACAGGGAGATTTTTACAAAGTACGGTAAAATATTGTTTAAATCGGAGAACTCCTGCCGGATTAAGGATAAATTTGATTATGGCTTTGTAGGGCTTGATGAATCCGGCGCCAGGGCAATACTTGAATATGATATTGAGCTTATCGGGATAGACTATCTGTCAGTACAGAAATTCGGAGATGAGAATAATATAGTTCATACATTATTGTTGGGTAAAAACATTCTGCTATTGGAAAATATTGATTTGAGGCAAGTGAATGAGGGAGAATATGAGCTTTTTGCTTTTCCTGTTAAAATCAGGGGAGTTGAAGGTGCTCCTGTCAGAGCTGTCCTGAGAGGGTAAGGAGGGTTAAGAATGAGATATAAAGTGCTGATTACAGCACCGTATATGCAGCAGGAACTGGAAAAATTTCTTGATTTCTTTAAGCAAAATGATATTGAAATACATGTACCTGAGATTATCGAACGGATGAACGAAAAAGGTTTGTTGGAGATAATTGAAGGTTTTGACGGCGTAATTTCAGGGGATGACCAATTTACAGAAAGGGTTTTTGATAAGGCAAAGAATCTAAGAGTGATATCTAAATGGGGTACGGGAATAAACTCAATTGACCTTGAGGCTGCAAAAAAGTATGGTGTAAAAATATATAATACTCTGAACGCATTCTCACATCCTGTCTCTGATACTGCAATGGGGATGATTTTATGCTTTTCAAGGAATATCATAGCCTCAGACAAAGCTCTTAAAGATGGAAAATGGAAGAAAATAAGGGGGAAATCCTTGTCTGAGCAAACTTTAGGCATCATAGGCATGGGAAATGTGGGAACTCAGTTGGCAAAGAGAGCAAATGCATTCAATATGAACATACTGGCAAATGATATAAAGGAAATTCCAAGTGTAATACTTGAGAAATATAACGTCACAATGGTTACAAAAGAAGAAATATATAATAGCTGTGATTTTATCAGCTTGAACTGTGATCTGAATTCCACCAATTATCATATGTTGAATAAAGATACTTTCAGCTTGATGATAAATAAACCTGTAATTATTAATACTGCCAGGGGCGGTTTGATAAAGGAAACAGACCTGATTGAGGCATTAAGAGAGGGAAAGGTTGCCGGAGCAGGACTTGATGTATACGAAGAAGAGCCTTTACCGGCAGACAGTCCCTTGAGGAATATGGATAACTGCATTCTTTCTTCCCACAATTCGAACAGCAGCCCAAAATATTGGGAATATGTACATGCAAATACTTTGAAGAACCTCTTAAAAGGCTTGAAGGGGGAGTAATATGGGCAGAATTGTTGTAATTACCGGAGTATTCGGAGGCATAGGATATGCGACTGCAATTACATTTCACAAGAAGGGCTGGACTGTAATTGGAGTTGACAAGTATTCCGGACAGGATACCGAAGACTGTGTTGATGAATTCTTAAATTTTGACATATCTAGAGTGGAAGATGTAAGAGAAGTCTTCCGGCTTATAAAAGTAAAATATGGCAGGATAGATTGCCTTGTTAATAATGCTGCAATCCAGGTGTCCAAAAGCATTCTTGAAACAACAGAAATTGAATGGGATGAAGTGTTTGCCAATAATGTAAAATCTACATTTATGTGTGTGAAAAATGCTTATTCCATGCTTAAGGAATCAAAGGGATCAATTGTGAATGTTAGTTCTGTGCATGCTTTTTGTACATCAAGAAATATTTCTGCCTATGCAGCTGCTAAAGGTTCAGTATTGGCTTTTACCAGAGCAGCTTCTCTTGAATTTGCGGAGGAAGGTATCAGAGTGAATGCAGTACTACCAGGTGCTGTTGATACCGGAATGCTCAGATCCGGTTTAGGGAGAGGCCATCTTATGGGGGATAACATACATGAGCTTATCGGTCAACTGGGATTGAGGCACCCCATAAAGAGAATAGGGCAGCCGGGAGAGATTGCTAAAGCAATTTATTTTTTAGGTGATAACGAAAACTCGTCCTTTATAACCGGACAAGCTTTTGTAGTTGATGGCGGAGCTCTTGCTCAACTCAGTACGGAAAGCTGAAATCCGCTGCTGTATATATTAGGGGGAAAATATGGTTAGTGTTATCATTCCTGTTTATAACAATGAAAAATATTTGAAACAAGCTATATGCAGTGTCTTGAATCAGACTTGCAAGGACTTGGAAATTATAGTTGTTGACGACGGATCTACAGATAATAGTTCTAAAATTGCAAGGGAATTCAAGCAGGTTAAATATTTACGCCAAGACAATTCAGGGCCATCTTCTGCACGTAATAAAGGCATGGCCGTTTCAAAAGGCGATTATATTGCCTTTTTGGATAGTGATGATTTATATGAAGCACATAAGATTGAAACACAGGTAAGGGTTTTTGAACAGCACATGGATGCGGATATTGTATATAATGACTGTATAGTGGCTGATAAGAATTTGAAGCAAATAAATACCATAAGAAGTGAAGGTATTTATGAGAATGAAAAAGATTTTTTATGTATGCTGTTATTCAGACAGATCATACCGATTCCTCCTTCAATAATGCTAAGGCGCAGATGCTTTGAAGAAGGCTGTTTGTACGATGAAGGGTACAAGAATGCGGAGGACTATGAATATATTATAAGGCTGGCACAAAGATATAAGTTCAAGTATATTCCCGAGCCATTATACATTTATAGAAGGCATGAGGGAAACCTTACGAATGCCCACAGCCTGCAGCAGAAAAAGGAAATTGAGGTGATTAGGAAGCTTGGTCATGAAAGAATAAAAGAAATAGTGGAAGGATCAAGCTTTTCTTCAGCAGAAAAGAGCTTCTTGCTTGCCAAAATATATATCAAGCTGAGTGAATATAAGCCGGCGGAAAATATTTTGATGCAGCTTGCAGAAACCGGCTGCAGCAATCCTCTTATATGGTTCTATCTTGGGAACTGCAGTTATTTTCTTAAGGAACAGGAGAAAGCAGCTGAATACTACCGGAAGGCGATCTCTCTTGACAGCAGACTGTCGGAAGCATACAACAATCTGGCTTGCACCTGTGCAGGCTCAAATAAGGGGAAAGCCCTGGAACTGTTAAATAAAGCTTTGTCCTTGAGGCCCGATTATATGGATGCTGCACACAATCTGATTCAGATTGAATCCGGACAGGCAAATTATAAATTTACAATCAGAGAATTGAGAAAGACACTGACAAATTACGGGAGCATGTAAAATGGAGGAATTCATATGAAAACAGTCGCGGTAATACTTGCGGGAGGAAGCGGGACAAGACTGTGGCCCCTCAGCAGGCAGTCAATGCCAAAGCAGCTTTTGGTGCTTACCGGCAATAAAACCTTGCTTCAGCAGACCTGTGAGAGGATAAATGAGGTTATACCATATCAGGATCAATGTATTGTAACTAATCATAGTTACTATTATCAGATAAAAAAGCAGATTGAAGAGCTTTGCTGTGATAAGCATAATGTTGAGATTCTGAAAGAGCCTCAAAGTAAAAATACAGCCCCGGCTATATATTGGGCTGCAAAAAGAATAGAAAAGCGGTATGGGAAAGATGCAGTTATGATAGTCCTTCCATCAGATCATTTAATCATGAACTGCAGCTGCTTCGTTAAGGATCTGCAAAAAGCTATAGAAAAAGCAAAAGAAGGATCCATGGTTACCTTTGGAATAGTTCCCTCAAGCATTGAGACCGCGTACGGATATATTCAAATAGAAGAAAAGAAAGCAGTAATAGGTGAAATATATAAAATATTAAGCTTTAAGGAAAAGCCTGACTATGATACAGCTGCCGAATATATAAATTCCGGTAATTATCTATGGAACAGCGGTATGTTCGTATTCAATGTCGAAACTTTAATTGAGGAATTCCAAAAATATTGCGGCGGAATATCAGAAAAGTTTGATAACGCGGATAATTTTAATATGGACGAAATAGGCAATGTCTATGAAGAGGTAGATTCTATTTCTATAGATTATGGATTAATGGAACATACCGATAAGGCCTATGTGATTTGTTCGGACTTTGGCTGGAGTGATGTCGGCAGTTGGAAAAGCCTGTATGAAATACACCCCAAGGATAGTAATAACAATGTCCTTGAAGGAAATCACCTGACCATTGATACCTCGGGAAGCTTAATATACAGTAAGGAGCGTTTGATAGCTGCAGTTGGATTAAAGGATATGGCTGTCATAGATACTGAAGATGCAATTATGATTTGCCCTCTGGATCAAACTCAGAGAATAAAGGAAGTTGTTGATAATCTTAAGAAAAACAATAATAAAGAATTTTTAGAGCATAAGACCGTTGAAAGGCCTTGGGGAAAATATACCGTACTTCAGGAGGGGCCCGGTTACAAGATTAAGAAGATAGTTGTGAATGTTAAGCAAAAGATGAGTTTGCAGCTTCATAATCACAGAAGCGAACATTGGATAGTGTTAAGAGGTACCGCTAAAATAACCAATGGCACAAATGAAATAGTAATTCATGAGAATGAATCGACTTATATACCGAAAAGTACTATTCACAGATTGGAGAATCAGGGGCTTATTCCTCTTGAAATTTTAGAAATACAAAGCGGACTATATTTAGAAGAAGATGATATCGAAAGATTTGATGATGATTATGAAAGGACGAGCTATGAGCACAAGAATGTGAGGTAAAGGCATATGAAACTGCTTATTACTGCAATCGGCAAGCGTGTGCAATTAATCAAATACCTGAAGAAGCATTTCACTATAGTGGGGGCAGATTGTTCGATGCTTGCACCTGCATCATTTCATGTCGACCGTTTCTGCCCGGTTTCACCCTGCAATAATCCTGGGTATGTTGAGGAAATAATGGATATTTGCAGGAAATATGAAATAGACATTATACTTCCCCTTTATGAAAAGGAATTTTACATATTGGATTCAGCCAGGGATGAATTTTTGAAAAACGGCACCTTTTTGATGCTATCCGATAGGCGTGTATTGGATATATGCAGTGATAAGTGGGAAACCTATCAGTTTTTTACCAGAAATAATATCAGTACTCCAAAGAGCTTTATTAACAGAGCGGAGTGTAATATAAAATTTCCGATGTTCATAAAACCCAGAAGGGGTATGGGCAGCTGCAATTCATATGAACTTAATGATATGGAAGAATTCAATTTTTACTATGAACGTATACCTGAGCCAATTGTGCAGGAGAAATTATCAGGTGTTGAATATACTATGGACTGCATATCGGACCTGCAGGGCAAAGCAGTATCGGTTGTACCAAGAGAAAGAATAGAAGTAAGGGCAGGAGAGGTTACAAAAACCCGGACGGTTAAAGATATGGAACTGATTGAGCAGACCGTATTTTTGCTGAATAAGCTGGGAAGCATTGGGCCGGCTACAGTTCAGTGCTTCAAGACAGTAGAAGGCGAGATTAAATTCACTGAAATAAATGCCAGGGTTGGGGGCGGTGTCCCCCTTGCAATGGAAGCCGGTATTGATTATGGGAAGCTATTCATTGACTTGATTAATGGCAGCAAGCCGGAATTGCTGCTGGGGAATTTCAAAGAGCTTACAATGCTTAGGTATGATGAGGCGGTGTTCTTATGAAGGCATTAGTACTTGACCTTGATGACACCCTTTATAATGAAGCGGATTTTGTGCATGGCGCCTTTAAGGAAGTGGCGCAATATTTATCAAAAAAGTACAACATTGCTTGTGAGGAGCTATACCGGGCTATGCTGAGGCTGCTTGCCATTAATGGCAGGGGCAGGATATTCAATGATATCTGCGACTCATACAATTTGGATGAGGATATAAATAATCTTGTAGGGATATACAGGAATGCAGCTCCCAATATTTCATTGTATGAAGATGCGGAGCATTTTTTGAAATACTGTCAGGGAAAATGCAAGCTGGGCTTGATTACGGACGGAATACATCATGTGCAGCGGAACAAGATAAGGCTGCTGGATTTGGAGAAGTATTTTGACTCTATTATAGTAACTGATGAGCATGGGGAAGATTTTTGCAAGCCCAGTATAAAACCATATGTAAAAATAGCTGAGGAGCTTGGGGCGGCTTTTGACGAAATGATTTGTATAGGTGACAATCCCCGGAAGGATTTCTGCGGGGCAAGACAGTTGGGAATATATACCGTGAGAATCATAAGGCCGGTTGGAGACCATATGGAGCTCCGGCTTGGCAGGGAATATGAAGCGGATATGGAGATAGCAAGTATGTACGAGCTGAAAGCGGTGATATCATGATTACATGTATAGTACAGGCCCGAATGGGATCATCCAGGCTTCCGGGGAAGGTGCTCAGGGAGGTTCTGGGTTTCCCCCTGATATTGCTGACCCTGAAGCGGCTGGAGAAATCAAGGGAAATTGATAAGCTGATACTGGCAACCTCTGATAAGATATCAGACAATCCTTTGCATGAAATAGTCAAAGGAGAAGGCTTCGAGGTTTTCAGAGGGGATGAGGAAAATGTCCTTAAGAGATACAGGGACTGTGTTCTGGAATATGGCGGAGATATTGTCGTAAGGGTGACGGGGGACTGTCCGCTGATTGATCCTGATATAGTTGACAATGTAATATCTCACTATAAGATGTACGATTATGATTATGTCAGACTGGATGTGCCGGATACTTTTATAAGGGGCTTTGAT
>ERZ795059.4357-NODE-4357-length-13311-cov-8.878772_pt1 | contig 13311 bp, 15 predicted proteins | sample MGYA00375143_ERZ795059 | MGnify/ENA primary metagenome ERZ795059 (study PRJEB30188, sample SAMN05720168) | activated sludge metagenome | isolation source: Anaerobic digester | place: USA | collected 2015-01-07 ... | reverse complement strand
TGTGTTCCATCGGGTGTAAAACCACCACCTTGAACCATAAATCCTTTAATTACTCTGTGAAACACTAATCCATTATAGTGCCCTGCATTAACATAAGCTATAAAATTACTTGTAGTAATTGGCGCATTTACAGTATCCAATTCTATTTCTATAATACCTTTTGTGGTTTCTAAAACAACAATATTTGACATTTTCTCCTCTCCTTTATTATTATATTTAATTGCTAAATTTATTATAGCAACCATTAAAATTACAAACAACATACTGAAAATTATAATTAAATATTTTTTTTTCAAAATTTAACACCCTTCTTTTTTTATTTCTTTTTCTATTTTTTCACAAACAGGGACTAAGTTATTTTGTATAACCGAGGTTATATTATTTATTAAATCCCCTAATACTTTTTCTGCAATTTCTTCCCATTGTTTTATTTCTTTTTCTAATTTTTCATATTCTTCTTTACTGTTTGCTCTTGAAATTAAATACATCTTAAGTTCGAAAATAAAATCTTTTATGTGCTCAGATAATTGTATTAATTGATATCTTAATTTAATTGTTTTTTTCGTATCTTTTATTATTTCTTTTCTTTCTTTTTTTATCTTTTTATATTCCCCTGTGATGTATGGTGCAATATAAACATTAAATCCTTGCCTAATAGAATTAATTATTTTAGAAAGATCTATTGGCTTTGAAATCTTTTTTTCAGAAACTGGAAAAGCCTTATCAATATCTTTAAGATCCATTTCTATTTTCGGATCAATTTTTTTTATTATTTCCATTCTTTTTGGTTTTATTTTTTCTTTATATCTTAACGGCATAACTTGTTTCACATTTTAGCCCCTGATGGGAATTGGACCCACAACCTTTTGCTTACGAAGCAAATGCTCTACCATTGAGCTACAGAGGCATTTGTGGGGAAATCATTTGATTTTTGAAAACTTTGTTTTACCATAATAAAGCTTTTCAAGATTTTTTCCTAAAGATTTTATTGAAACTCTCTTTTGTTCTTGAGTGTCTCTGTCCCTTAGTGTTACTGTTTGTTTTTCTAGAGTCTCATGATCAATTGTTATACAATAATTACATCCAATTTCATCAAGACGAGCATATCTTTTACCAATAGAGCCCACTTCATCATAGAATAATTCATACTTCTGATGTTCTTCTTTTAAAGATTTAAATATTTCTGTTGCTTTTTCTGCTAATCCGTCTTTTTTCATTAATGGTAAGATTGCAACAAAGTAAGGAGATACTTTTGGATTAAGATGCAAAATATTTCTTTCTTCTCCATTTATCTCTTTTGTTTCAAAATTGTTTTCTAAAAGAAGATAGAATAATCTTCCAAGACCAATTGAGCAAACCTCTAAAACATGAGGTTGTATTCTTTTACCTTCTTCTGAAATTGAAAGATCTTTCTTTGAACCTTTGCCGTGTGCTAAAAGATCATAATCTGTTCTATAATTTACACAGAATAGCTCTACCCATTCTTTTTCTGCCCTTATCTCACAATCAAAGGTTTGTTTAGAATAGAAGGCTCTATCATTATCTGGAACTTCTCTAAATCTTATATTTTCATGAGAAAACCCTAAGTCTTCTAAAAACTTCTGAGTTATATAAAGAGCATAGGTTATAAGATTTCCACAAGATATATTTTTTTCTGTAATCTTAGAAATAGAATAGTCTTTTTCCTCTTTGTCTTTTAATAGTTTAAATCTAATTTTATATTTTGAGATTGCTTCTAATGGAATTGGAGTTTCATTAATCTTGTCTGAATCAAAAAACATTTCAGTCTCTAGTTGTTCGAACTCTCTTCCTCTTAATAATCCGTTTCTTGGAGAGATTTCATTTCTATATACTGTTCCATGCTGTGAAATAGTCAATGGTAGATTTTTTCTACTTGTTTTATAAATTCTTGAAAAATCTAAAAATATTGATTGGCAGGTTTCTCCTCTTAAATAACCTGTGTTACCAGATTGTGCACCAACATTAATACTTGCCATTAAATTAAATCTTTTTATGTCTGTTAACTTGCCTTTACATTTTGAGCACACTATGTTGTTTTCATTAATTAATTTTTCATAATCTTCAATAGACAATTTTTCAGGAACTTCTTTTTCTGTAATTTCAGATATTAATTTATCTAAACGATAAACTTGCTTACATTTTTCACAAGTAGCTATTGGATCATCAAAATTCCCTAAATGCCCTGAAGCAACAAAAACATCTTTTGGAAGAATAACAGAACCAGATATTTCTAAAAAATCATTCTTTCTAACAAACTCTTCTCTCCAGAAATTTATAAGATTTATTCTAATTCTGTTTCCCATTGGTCCAAACTCATAGAACCCAGCAAAATTATTTGCATAAATCTCTGCTGATGGAAAATAAAGAGAACGAGTTGCACAAAACTCATTGAATTTTTCTAATCTTGTTGCCATATTTTCACTATTTCATATTATAAATATTTTGTTTACTATATATTTATATAATAATAGAATAAAAACCTATTTAAAAAATAGACTTTTTTTCTATTTCTTAAATACCATCACAAATCTGGCTGCGTGCCAACCGAGCGCAACCGGTTGTGCAGGGGTTTCCGAGCGGTCAAAGGAGCATGGCTTAGGACCATGTGCTTAGTGCTTCGCAGGTTCGAATCCTGCCCTCTGCATTTTAGAATTATTTTTTTTAGCTTCAGATTTATTTACTATACTAAGAAGCCTCTTTCCAGAAACCCCAATTGCTTTTTCATTAAAATTTGCTTTAATATTATTTTCAATCATTTTTTCATAAAAGTCTCTATAACTCAAACCTGCAATCCTTGCGCCACTTGCAATAGATTCTTTCCCATTCTCTATGCCCACAAATGCTTTTTTAAGCCTATATTCTTCTATTGCTTTCTCAATTATAGACCTCAATAATTCCGATTCACTGATTTTTGTTTCATTAACCATATAATTTATGTTCTTTATTGCAGAATCAGACAACCTTATTGTCTTTGACTTCTTTAATTTATATTCTGTTTCTTTAATCATTATCTCTCACCTTTAAATGACTTTTTCACTTTTTCTATATAACTTGATTTTATTCTACCATGTAATTTGTTTATATAATTTATTGATTGCTTTGAACTTATTTCTTTTTTTAAATATAAAAAATAAATAAAATCAATTGAATTAATCGGATTCAAACCTTCTTTAAAACAAAAATTATAAGGATTGCCGTCGTCTATACATATAATTATCTTTTCTTCAATACCGACTGCTATTGTGTATAGTTCTCCTGAATTACTTTGAAGATTATCCAGTAATTTTTTAGGAATATTTAATGGATTTATGATAGATATTACTTCAGTATTTTTTAATTCTAAATATTTTTCCATGTCTTTAGAGTCATAAATTTTGTGTTCGCTATTATTTAATATTTCTTCTTCAACTTTTGTAACCAAACAAATATTAAAATATTTGACTAAATATTTTTCAAGATCAAGATAAGTTATATTTATCCAAAAAGATGCATCCATCACAATCTTTGGCTTTACTGGTGACTCCATAAATATATACTATTAAAGATATATATAAATGTATGCGTTTGTCTTACAATTAGTTATTTGTAGATTGTTCCTGTTTCCATATACCAAAGATAAAGATCAAGTTCTCCAAGAGATAAGTTTGTTTTATTTGCTAATGATTGAAGCTTTTTCTCAATTAAAAGATAATTTTCTTTGTTAAGTGTTTTTGGGCAGGAGATTACTTTATTATCTACTAAAATATCAACAATATGAAAATCAATAATTGCATAATCGAAGAAACCGATATTTCTAAGGAAATGACTAGATTCTTTAAAACCAAGACCCTTTATGTTCTTTACAAGCCATTCTCTTTTTTCATATCTGTCTTTTATAGAAAAAATTTTTTCTTTAATATCTTCTTTATGTTCTTGCGCAACAAAAATAAAATGAGCCCTAGTATTTGGAAATCTGTGACCATGTTGCTTTAGAATCCTTGAAAGCTCTTTTTCTGTTCCTGTAAGAAAAACGTCTCCACACTTCTCTTGAATTTCAATTGCTCTTTTAGCATTAAAGTTTGCAGTCATCAGACAGAAACAAAGTTCTTTAAAAATAGCATGATTGCTTTCCTTTTGAAAACTTAAAAATTTTTTCTTCTTCTTCTCTATGTTTTTTCCTAAAGTGGTTTTTTTTAAATTATTTATTTTAAAAATTAGTGGATTCATTGTCGTCCAAGATTTTGTGTTTTTAAGTGAGTTGGAAATCTATAATGATTTCCAAACACCGTGAAGATTACAAAGACATCTTGCACTTATCTTATAACCATCGCCTTTAAATTCAGCAACAGGTTCGTCTCCTGGATTCAATTTCTTTACATAGACTGACCCGTCAATATTGACTTCAATCCATTTTATGTGGTGTTCTGCACTCATTGGATGTGAAATTTCTCCAACTCTTACAACAACACTGTCTCTTGTTTTTTCAATAATTGGAATATGCTTCTCCTTTAACTGTTCATCGCTTGTGTCGTGATGAAGATCCATGTTTTGACCACAACAAACAAGTGTTCCCCCTCCAGCATCAATTACTTCTACAACATTTCCACATATTGAACATCTATATATTTCTCCTTTTTTTACCATATGTTATTACCCCCTTTAATAATTTTCATCCTGAACTTTAAAATAATTTGTTGAATGACCGCAAGATGGACACTCTTTTGGTGGTTCTTTTCCTTTGTGCATATATCCACATTTCATACACAACCACACAATTTCTACTTCTTTCTTGAAAAGTTTATCTTCATTTAAATTTTTTAATAATTTTTTGTATCTTTCTTCGTGATGTTTCTCTGCTATTGCTATTGCTCTTAATTTTCTTGCAATTTCAATAAACCCTTCTTTTTCAGCAACATCTGCAAACTCAGGATACATTTCTGTATATTCGTGATTTTCTCCAGCGATTGCTGCTTCTAAATGGTCTTTAGTATTTCCATAAACTGTTGGAACATCTGCTTCAACTAATATTTCTTTTGTAATGTTGTGTTTCTTTTTTAATTCGTTTATTAAAACAAATAATTGCTTAGCATGTTCTCTTTCTTGTTCTGCAGTTTCTGTAAAAATATCTGATATTTGTATTAAGTTTTCCTTAAAAGCAACCTTTGCATAAAAAGTATATCTGTTTCTTGCTTGACATTCTCCAACAAATGCCTTTGCTAAATTATCTATGGTTTTTATATCCATAATTTTACCCCCATTTATCAATTAGATGTAAATATATATAAAAGCATAAATATTAAATATATTGTTATATTATATTTATTGGAATAATATCTTAAAAATGGGAAAAATAATGACAGATAAAATTGTAAATGAAATTACGGATTTAAAACTAAGATCGGAAAACATCTATAAATCATTTATATACCCTTTACATAAACTTGGAAAATCACAAAGAGTTTCTTTTTTAAAAAATCTAAAATTAGAAATCGATGAGCTATCTAGATCTGTTGGTTCTCTTCTAGGATATTCTTCAATTCAATTTTCAAAAGAAATCGAATCAGAAAAAATAAAGAACTTTCAAGAAGTCTTTAGTGATCTTTCTGGAAAAATACAACAGCAAATTTTCTTTGAAGAACATTCTACCGAAATTGATAATGATTTAGTAAACATCAAGAAAGAAATATCTTTACCTGAAATTTATTTTAATATAGAACAAATTACAAAAAATCAAATTAATAATCTTATTTTATTCTTAGACTCTGCAAAAAAACAAATTGAATATAAATACATAGATTTAGCTAATAAAAAAAAATCAGTAGAAGAACTTCTTGCCGTACTTGATAAGAAAGAAAATTTAATCAAAGAATTAAATCAGAAAATAGATGATTTAAGATATTTAGATGCTAAAGAAAAATCAAAAGATTCCAGAATTGCAAATTTAGAAGAAGATTTAATAAAGAGTTATAAGGCTTCAGAACAAGATTTAACTATATTTAAATTACACGTCATACAAATAGAAAGAGCATTAGAAGATATAACTAGACAAACAAAACAACTTGTGTCTGATATTAATCATCTAGAAACGAAGATAATTGTTAAAGAACAAAATTCTTTAGAATTAATTAAAGAATTAAAAACTGAATTAATTACAAATAAATATTTATTAAATAAAAAGTGAAAACTATGAGTGAATTTGATCCTTTCTCTGGTGGAGGAAATTTTAATAATTATGAATCTAAGCCAAAAAGCAAACCAAATAATTTAAAACCACTTTTAATTAAAGGAATTATTATTTTTATAGTTCTTGCTGTTATTGGGATAGGAATATATTATTTATTTTTTAATACAGCAAATATTGACTTTATTGTAAACGACACCGAAGGAAAATCCATAAATTCTGCACAAATCAAAATAAAAAAAGAAGGAACAACTAAATTTACTACGATTGGAACAGAAGAAATAATAAAACTTAAAAAAAACACGAATTATATTTATAATATAACTGCTCAAGATTTTTCATCAGAAACTAATCTAAAATTAACTCCAACTGCTGATGAGACAATAGAAACCACTTTAGAGAAAAATATTGCTCTTCAAATCAGTTCAATTACTTGCCCTCAAAAAGTATTCTTAGGTCAAAAAGTTGTTTGTACTATAAATGTAGAAAATAAAAGTCCAAGTCAAGATTATAACACAGATTATTTTGTTTTTTCAGGAGATGTTTCTAACTGGGCAGACTTTAAAGATAAATCTTATAAATTTGTTGATCAATATGGAGACGAAATTAGTACTGCAAGAAAAACAATACTTCCTTTAAGAAATGAAGTTTACTTAGTTAGTTTTAATATTCCAACAGATAAAAAATTAATTGGAAATAAAAAAATAAATGTCAGAATAAAATATAAACTTGAAAAAAAAGAAGCAAATTTTGAGGTTGCCGATTCCCCAACAGTTACATTTACTTCAGATATATCTAAAATAGAGAAAATGATTAGTGGCGAGGAAAAGAAAGCCCCATATTGGGTTGATAATACCAAAAACAATAGCGAAATTACAGATTTAATTTTATCAATTGATGCAAATTATACGAGTGAATACGATTATAACCTTGATCTAACAAATGCAATTATAAGAGATAGCATTAATATCGGAGTAAATGCTAAAACAAAATATCCTGGGCAAATTACTCTTAAAATCCCTGCAAATGCAAGAGCAGGACAAATCAATGGAAAATTAATATTAAACGGGACTGTTTTCCCAGAACCAAAAACAATTTCATTTACTATAAATATTGAAGAACCAGAAAATAAATTTTTATTATCTTTAAGTAAATCTGCTGAAGCTTTAATTTATGATACAAATACCTCTCAAAGTAATGAAAAAATAATTACAATTAAAGTAGATAATCAAAATAATCTAAAAGTAAAATTACAAAATATTATTGTAGAAAACTTATCTACAAATAATTGTGAGAAATGGATTACTGTTCCAGAATTGTATAATAATTATGACATCCAACCAAAGGAAAAACCAGAAATTCCAATTATATTAAAGGCAAACTCTACAGAAATTTCTGAAATAATTGGAACAAAATTATGTGCATTAAAAGTTAATTATATCAATCCATTCACTGATGAAGAAATTACAAAAATACTTAATTTAACAATAACTGTGAGTTGATTAAATGGATTATATTGATTGGATTATTTCAAGTTTTATTTTTTTATTAATGGTTTCTTTAATTTTAATCTCAATATCTAGTGTGATTCCACTAAATACACAAGACGACTTATATTCTAAAAGCATTTTTTCTGGAGTAATTGAAACTGTGCCAATTTATAATTTTAAATTAAATTCTTTAGATTCTGAAATTTATCCTTATGTTATAGATGTTAATTCAGCAGCGGGTGTTGGTCAAAATTTATTTTTAATTGATAATAATAAATATTTTAGTGTTATTAAGAATACAAATCAATTTTTTGATTATAATTTTAATAATCCAACAGATGCAATGGGTATTCTTGTTTTAAAAGAAAATTTTAATGATTTTAATTATTTAGATTCTTTTACTCTTTTACCTGATACAAACATTAATGCTGGCATTTTAGAATTAAAAGAACCAACCACTATTGCAACAATTCCTGAATTTTATGATTTTTTTGGTTTTGTATCTACAACTAATTCTATTATTGCTTATGTTAGTTACACAGATGTTAATAATAATTATTATTGTAAATTTGGAGATTCAACAATAACAATTGGAAAAACAGAAAATGCAATTCAAACCACACTACAAACAACTAATTATTCAAAAACAAATGATTGGCATAAAGTTTATTTTGGATATACTAAAGATAATTTAATTATCTGTAATGCTTCTGAAACAGACAGTAATTATCAAGATGCAAATATTATTCCTAAAACAAATGTTGTTATTTCTACGATTTATAATAATACTTTAATTGATGATTTTTATATTTATTTAAATAATGATTTAAGCATAAATGCAGAAAATATTAATACAAATTATTTTGATGCAAATATTTCTGATAATCTTGCTACTGTTACTCTAACAGATACAAATTTCTCTTCGATATTAGATTTTAATTTCGATGAAAGTTTAATTGTTCCAAATACAAACGGAATAACTTTAATAAAAACCGAAAGTGAAGATAATAAACTTGGGGTATTCCCACAAAGTAAAGAATTTTGGATATTTAAAGATTCTGATGAAAATATAGAAATAACTTTTGATGAAAATACTGGACTTGATTTGGATATTTCTGAAATTGAAGACCTTTCTCTTTGGTTAGATGCTTCTAGTCTTGATTTAGAAGATGACGCGTTAGTAAGCAGTTGGATAGACAAAAGTGAAAACGAAAATCACGCAACACAAGACAATGATGAAAATAAGCCTACATTTAAAACTAATATTTTAAATGGCAAACCTGCTGTTAGATTTGATGGAATCGGCACATTTTTAACAACACCAAACCTTCAATTAACTGATGACAAATATAGTGTTATAACTGTTTTAAAAAATACAAAAAATGCAACCTCTGGACCGTGGTCATTTGGTTCTCAAGGGCTACATTATTATGCCCCTTGGAGCACAATTCTTTGGAGAGGATCTGGGGATGGTGGCAGCCATGTAATTATAAATAATTTTACTACTGATTCTTTTTGGATTAATAGTGTTATTAAAAAAGAGGGGACTGTAATGCAAGATTTAACTTTAGATGCTTATCTTAACACAATAAATAAAATTGGAGCATATGGAGATAGTACAAATACATTTAGTTCATCTAACGATGTTGGAATAAATATTGGTCGTTGGAGCACTAGTGGAATTTTCGGAGGCGATATGACTGAATTGCTGGTTTTTAATAAAATTTTAACAGACGAAAATAGATTATTTGTTGAAAACTATTTGTCTCAAAAATATGATATTGATGTTGAAAATGGATTGGATTTAAATGGAACATCAATTGAATTGATAGATCTTAATTCTGAATTGAAGACCGTTGTAATGGAATTTTTTGATAAAGATACACAAGAAGCAATTGATTGTAATTATTCATATAAGAATAAAAAATTAACAATTAAAGGGTGTTCTTCTGATGTTGTTATTAAAATAAGATTTAGAAATAATGGAATAATACCTACAAACCAAAAACCTAAAATAACTAAAACAAAAGAAAAAATAATTACTAAAGATAAATTTGATTCCTTGTCTGAACAATCTTATTATTTAAAATTATACAATAAAATCTTAAGTTTAGAAAATATAACAAATAGACCTACAACAAAGATATATAAAAATACAACACAATATCTTACAGAAAACGGATTCTTAGAGAATGTGTTTGTAGAAATTAAACCTTTTAATTAAATTATAATCCGAATGCAAATTTTGCAATTAAAATTAAAACAGCAACAGCTATTGCAAAACCTATAACCATTTCTGGGGTTAATGCTGGACCAGCATTACTTTCTTTAAATTTCATAATACCAATTGCTGAACTTGGCCCTTGAGTTGTATTTTTTGAATAGTTCATTTTCATATTTTTTCACAAATTTATACTATTTATATATTATTTATAAAACCAAAAGCATTTTATATTAATCTATTTTATATTCTATAGATAGATATGGACCAAAAACAATCAGAATACAAATGGCTTGTAAGATTAATCTTTCTTGTAGTTATTATTATTATATCTGTTTTTATTTTTATCTGGACAGGAACAATACGTTGTAGAACCATTCCTGGAGGTTGTGAAATCTATTGGGGGATAATGACAATAGTTACTGGCAGAAACCAACCAAGTGTATTAATCTTACACGACCCCACTGATGAAAAAGGACTTGGGAATCCAGAACTCTTAAGACAATTACTTGCAGATAAAAAAGGGCTTGCAATACACCCCTCTATTGCAGATATAAGGTATCTAAATTCAGAACAATTAAAAAATGTAAGTTTAATTATTGTGGAAAAGGCAAGGAAAATATCTACTCTAAAACTACTAACTATTCAAAATTATGCAGCACAAGGTGGTAGAATTATATGGATTGGAGATGCTGGAATCGAACCAGATGATGATGATAAATTATATGTCGGTCCAGGGGTAACTGATACAAATAACGGATGGATTAGACTTACAGACGAAAACATAATTATTTATTTTAATAAATTTATTGGTGTTAATTATAGAAATAATTTTTGTGAAATAAGAGATTGCTCAAAGAAAACATTTTCTGGAAAATTAATTACTATATCCCAAGAACACCCTTTAACTTACGGTCTTAGAACAAACTTACCAATTTATGATAACTATGCGATAGTCAAATTAACAGAACCTAATCCTGTTCCATTAAAGATAGAATACGGCTCTAACTTATTTGATGAAAATAAAACTAGCTACGGGGATGTTTTTGATGCAATTGTTACTAGTAATTCTAATTTGGTAGCCTACTATGCAATCCCTCCAGAATATCTTGCAGAAGACAATGATGATGAAAAATACTATTCTGTAGTTTGGAATATGTTTGATGGGATGGTTAGGTAGCTATGACAAAATCTTTTGAAGTTTCTATTGCCATTATTTTATTATTGTCCTTTGTTTTTTTTGTCTTTGAAATTCGTACATTAGATTACAATAATATAGAAGCCCCAGAATATGTTAAAAATATAATTTTAAATAATGTAAAAGATACTCAATTTAGAGAACTTGTAAATAATAAAGATTCAGATAACATATATCAATTGCTATATAATGATATTGATCAAAAATACACTATAAAAGTTTGCGATTATATTCTAGATGATTGTGTAATTAAAGACATTGGGAATTACAAAAATAAATCTACAATATCATATTATTTTATTGATATCAATAAAACATTATATATATTATTTTATTAAAAGTGTGTAATTAAATGAAGAAAGGATTTACTTATATTATCACAGTTATGATATTAATTATATCTATAACTGGAATAATATTAATAAATAGACCAAATAAAATAATCATAAATCATAATGCCCAACAACTAATTAATAATTATCAAGAAGAGTTTTTAGTTTTTTCACTAAATGATGTCGCTGATGAAAATACAATTACCAGTTATAACACTAATTTCTCAAATTATGTTAACTCTTATAACTATAATATTGAATTATGCAATATAATTGAATCAGAAGAATATATTTATTTTAGTAATTTTACTGGAAATGATTGTGATTTATATATTGATGAAGATGTTAACCAGACAATAAACGACAAAACTACAATTAGAATAGATAGATTTATAAACAATACGAATATATATTTATGTAACTGTAATTATCAAAGAGGTAAAAACAGTTATTATATAAATATTTATAATGAAGATATTAAAATAATATATGAAAATTAGGGGTAGAAAATATGGCTGATGTAACAACAATATTAAATAAAATAGAAGAAAAAAGTAATATAGTTATTGCAAAATTAGAACTTTTAAGATTTGCAGAAGATGATGCAAGCACAATAAAAAAAGCACTTGATGGAATAAAAAAGAAATTAGATGATGGAGAAATTAGTAAATTCTCATATGCAACAATGCTTGAAATGAATAAAAAAAGAGCAACAGAAAATACAGGCGTTAAAAAGAAAACCTGGGATGAAATTGCAGAAAATATTAATGATATTAGTGATGCATTAAATGAATTAAAAGAGATCTATAATGCAAAAACTGACGCAGACGGTTCAGAAGAAATTAAAACTAAAAAGTTATAATTTCAATCTTAAATTTGTTTAAAAGATGAGTCATGAATTTACCAACCCAAGAAGAGGCTTCAAAGCTACTAGAAATAGTTCATAAACTTAAAGATATAGAAAATAGTAGATCTGAAGAAGAAAAAGAACTCATCTCTAAATTTTATGATAAAAAAATTACAGATAAAGAATTTCTTAAAATTTTAAAAGACAAGAAATTACTTTCTAATTCTAAGAAAAAAGACGAAGAATTTATTAAAGAACTAATTACATATAATGATGCTTTAATTAATTTTTCAAAAGAATTAGATATAAATTACAATTTAAAGATTTATTCTAAAAAAAGATCAGAACTAAATAAATTAATCAATAGTTTATTTTTAGCTAAACCAAAAATGGAAGTCAAAAGACCAGAGAAAAAGACTGTGCCAAAAGTTTCAGAAATACAACCAAAAATCCCTGAAACGCATCACAATATACTTGAAAATGCTTTTAAATTACTTACAAAAAATAAAAACAAATTTGAAGAACCAATTAAAATTTCAGAACAACCTACACCCGTTTTTGAAGAACCCAAAGAATTACTTCCTGAAAACTATCAAGTATTAATTCCTGGTTTTGCTTATGCTTTTGTTGAAGAAAAGGCCGGATCTAGAAGGTATATTGTTGCAGAACCAGAATTAACTTCTGAGGAAAACAAAATTCTAGAAAATACAAAACAAGAACTTATTAACAGAATTTCTTTAATTGATTTAAAAGATGAGTCCCAATTAATAAAAACTGTTGAAAAAACATTTTCTAAAAATAAATTGGATTCCACTCAAAAATCAAAAATAATCTATTATGTTGTAAGACAAATTAAAGGATTAGATGCTATTGAACCATTAATGCACGATCCACTTATTGAAGATATTGAATGCGACGGTACAAATATACCAATATTTATTGTTCATAGAAAATATGGACATATAGAAACTAATGTTTTATTTAAAACAGAAAAAGAATTACAACAATTTGTAATAAAAATGGCACATTTAAGTAGAAGTTA